>Ga0209826_1002599_pt1 | contig 11738 bp, 11 predicted proteins | sample GOMGulsemesocosm_5_FD_184637 | JGI IMG/M metagenome (GOLD analysis project Ga0209826, IMG submission 184637) | Methane-oxidizing microbial communities from mesocosms in the Gulf of Mexico - GOM15C Gulf of Mexico (SPAdes) (version 2) | ecosystem: Environmental > Aquatic > Marine > Cold seeps...
CATTGGGCGGTAGTGCCTTATATCACGGTAAAGTAATAAACTTACCCATATTAGGCAAAGGTGAACCAATAACTATCAAGGATATTCCTCGTAGTATTGTGGTTGTTCAACGTGCGGTTCTTTTATTAATTTTATTCGTTTTATTCATATCGACTTATCAGCTAGTAAGCTGTTTTTTATATCGTTAATATTATTTTTAACCCTGACGCCTGAGCAAATCATGCTCTTCGTTGCGTATGTAATTAAGGACGCCACACGGATGTGGCTTATTAGAGAATGCAGGAGCATATTCTCCTGAACAACCATTAATAAAATACGCGCCTTGATCATGAATCGCTCAGGCGTCCTGAAACTCGCATCTTGAAGAGGTTTGGGTATAAATATAGGTAAAGCAATTTTGGCACTTATTCATGGGGGACAACTGCAACAAGTCGCTAAGCAGTTTAATATCGCCCCAAAAAACTGGTTAGATTTATCTACGGGCATCGCGCCATTTAGCTACCCTATTCCAGAAATTCCTGAGGAATTATACCAAGTATTGCCTCAATTAAATAATGATTTAGTATCGGCAGCACAACACTATTATGAGGCTAACAGCCTATTAGTCACTAACGGTAGTCAAGCCATAATAAAGCTTTTACCGACACTTTGGTGTGAACAAAATCAGCATTCAACAACGGTTTATTTACCTGAACAAGGTTATAAAGAACATGCCTTAGCATGGCAAAGCGCTGGTTTTACTCCTTGTTGGTATCAGGATGAGTTACCCGAACTTGCCAAGCTTGAGGATAACGCTGTATTGGTGATTATTAATCCTAATAATCCAACAGGGCAATTAATGAGTCGTTCTATACTGATACGTTATCAAGAAAAAATAGCAAAATGCGGTGGTTTATTGGTTGTTGATGAAGCGTTTATTGATGTAATAACGCCCTCACAGTCAATGACAAATGCCATTCAAGCTTATAAAAACACCTTGGTCTTGCGATCATTTGGTAAATTTTTTGGGTTAGCGGGTATTCGTATTGGTTTTTTAATGGGTGAAGAAACTTGGCTAAAAAAATTTAGCGAGTGCCTTGGCCCTTGGCAAGTAAATGGTCCTGCTCAGTATATTGCCCAAAAAGCATTACAAGATAAAGACTGGCAAGCAAGACAAAAAATCGTTCTAAAAACACTCAGTGCAGCACTAAGAGCAATACTCGCTGAAAATATACCTTATGAATTTATCACAACAATATCAGGTACTCACCTATTTCAAACGGTTTATTTTAAAGAAAAATTTAATGCAGAAAGTTATTATATTGCTCTATGTCAACAAGGTGTTTATGTGCGCCTAACCGATGATAAGCAAGCGTTAAGGTTTGGCATAGCCAAAATAGAACAACTTGAACGGTTAGCAAAATCGCTAGCTCATCAAGCTAAAAGGCAAATAAAATAATGATATACACTTAACGAAAGGCATCAATTTTTTTACACATATCTTCAATACCGTCTAGCATTCGGGTACTAAATCTATGCATTAAATCGGCATTAACGTGAATAAAGCGGTTTTTCTTTACTGCGGGAATTTCTGGCCACTTGTACCAATCAATGATCGGTTGTGCTTTATTGGAGTTTTCATCAGGTAAAATGATCAATTCAGGCTGTGCAACAATCACATTTTCAAAACCTATTTGTGGATAAGGTGTTGGGTTCTCGGCAAAAACATTTTGTCCTTGGCATACTTCAATTAATTGATTAATCAAGGTGTCTTTATTTATGGTACGCATAGGATTGGGCCAGAGTTGATAAAAAACTTTCAATGGCGCTATGTTGGCATATTGCTGACGTAATTTTTTAAGCCTTTGCAAGTAGCCTTCAGCAACCTCTTCGGCTTGTGCTTCATGCCCTGTATATTTACCTAACTTTCGTAATTCCTGTGCTACATCTGCAATTTTCTTAGGATGGCTGTAAATAATATTTAGCCCCATTTTTTCCATCTGTTCAATATCTGAGGCTTTATTACCTGATTGCCAAACAATAACGAGATCAGGCTTTAGGGCGAGTACTTTTTCAATTTGAATTCCGTGATAACCACCAATACGCGGTATTTTCAAGGCGGCATCAGGGAAGTCGGCATATTCCACCGTACCAACAATTTGATCACCAGCACCAATATCAAATAACATTTCAACAATATGTGGCGCAAGTGCAACAATACGTTGAGGTTTTGGTTGAGACTTTAGCGTTACTGCTCCAGAGAAAGAAGTGAACAATAAACCGAACAGTAAAACAAATAGCGTTGAAAGAGCCTTCATACTTTAACCTTTTGATAGTGAGAAGTGCTTTTAGTGGTCACTCCTGCTTGTAAAATATCTTCAATATCATCTATACGTAAATGTTGTTCACAAATATGAGCTAAACGATTCAGTTGAACCTCTCTATGCTGATCAATATCAATAACTGATTGAACGCCATGATCTTTTTTAAGCCACTGCAATACTGCATTTGTTACCGCACCGTGATCAAACAAACCATGTAAGTAAGTGGCTATAATTTGATTATCTGCTGAGATAAAGCCATCAACATCATTAATCATATCACTCGTGCCAATGCCCGTTGATAACTCAGTGATTAAAGGTTTGTTAAGTGCTGTCCCTTGTGAATGACCACAATGAATTTCATAACCAAAAACATCACACTGATTTCCCGACTGGTTACCCGCTAACGTTAATTTTCCCGTGATCTGTGTCAGCGTTTTTGATGTAGTTAATGTTGTGGTGAAATCAGCTAAACCTAAGCCAGTAATCGCTATTTCGCCACCTTCTTGTCTGGTTGATTCAATAGCATCTGGATCATATATTTTATCACCTAGCATTTGAAGGCCGCCACAAATACCTAGCACTTTACCGCCATATCTCAAGTGACGATTAATATCGTCTTGCCAACCTTGTGCTTTTAAAAAGGCTAAGTCATTAATCACATTTTTACTACCAGGCAGAATGATTAAATCACACTGGTCAATGCGTTCACCCATTTTGATATAACGTAAATCTATTTCAGGATTAAGCCTTAATGGATCAAAATCGGTATGGTTACTAATATGTGGTAGTAAAGGTATGGCGATTGAAATCTTAGCCGAACTGACCTTGTTATCAATAGCAATAGCGTCTTCAGCATCAAGCGCCAAATCATGTAAATAAGGTAAAACCCCTAAAACAGGTTTTCCCGTGCGCTGTTCAAGCCAAGTTAAGCCTGATTCTAATAATTTAATATCACCACGAAAACGATTAATAATAAAACCTTTTACGCGATTCTGTTCAGATCCAGACAATAACTCAAGCGTTCCAACGAGGTGTGCAAATACACCGCCACGGTCAATATCAGCAACCAAAATAACGGGACAATCAACTTTTTCAGCATAGCCCATATTGGCAATGTCATGCTCGCGTAAATTAATTTCTGCTGGACTTCCTGCGCCCTCAACCATCAATACGTCAAACTCTTTTGCTAACCGATGATGAGACTCAATAACAGCACCCATGGCGACTTTTTTATAGTCGTGATAACGGCTCGCTTCCATATTTGAAAGCGCTTTGCCGTGTACAATAACTTGTGCGCCAGTATCACTGTTGGGTTTTAATAAAATAGGATTAAAATCAACCCGTGGCGCAATATTAGCAGCAATGGCTTGTAGCGCTTGCGCCCTACCAATTTCACCTCCGTCTTCAGTTACCGCGCTATTTAATGCCATATTTTGTGGTTTAAAAGGCGCAACTTTAAAGCCTCGGTTAACAAAAACCCGACAAAGCCCTGCGACGACGGTACTTTTACCTGCGTCAGACGTTGTACCCTGTATCATTAAAGTTTTCATGTAGACTCCTTTTATTTTAACGACAGCGGAATACCCGCCATGATAAAATCTACTCGCGTGGCTATTACAGCAATTTCCTGATGTAACCAGCCTGCTTGATCAACAAATTCACGTGATAACTCCCCCATAGGCACAATGCCATGGCCTACTTCATTACTCACTAACAGCAAGTTAACATCACTTGCTTGTTGATAATCTGCTAGTAGTTGCAATAAAAGTTGCTTCTCTTGTTGCCAACAATTTTTTTCAGATGAACATAAACAATTAGTTAGCCATAAGGTGAGGCAATCAACCAAAATAGTGATCGGTTTTTTGTGTTTACTATTTTTATAGCTGCTTTGATGTTCGCTTCGGTGTTCACTTTGATGCGTTAGTACCAGTTGCTCAAGTGCATTCGCCAGTTTAATGGGGGATTCAACTAACGACCAGTGTTCAGGTCTTTGCTGTTGATGTTGTTTAATACGCTGGGACATTTCACTATCGAGTGATTGAGCCGTGGCTAGATAATAAACCTGCGCTTGGTCATCGGCTTCATTCTGCTTTGCTTGTTTTTCAGCAAATGAACTTTTTCCTGAACGCGCACCGCCTAAAATTAAATGAATAGACATTAGCTGATGACTCCTTGAACAGCACTTATACCTTGGCTAACATTTACACCTTGGCTAGCCTTTATAATAGTGTCACTGTAGCCAAAAATGAGTAAGCTTAAATAAATAACAATTTCACTACTTTGTTGTGCCGCGCCCAAACAGTCACCAGTATAACCACCTAGTTGCCGATTAAACCAAAACGCCAACAGTGATCTAAATATAAATAAGATCACAAACAACGAAATACAATCAACCAACGGTAAAAACCACAAACTCACCACAAGACCCGTTATGAGTAATATCATTAAGCTATTTTTCGATAATTCTTGCGCCACAGGCTTAACTTTTGAGGTGGCATCAACGGCTACATAAGGCATGCTATAAATTAAACTAGTCGCCACTACACGGCTTAAAGTATGCGCTAAGATAAGCGCCATTATGGGTGAAGCCAACGCCATTAAACTTTGAAATTTTAGCATTAAAATAACAAAGAGAGCCGCAGCTCCGTAAGTACCTAAACGGCTATCTTTCATAATGTTTAGCTTTTGCTCTATACTCCAGCCACCGCCAAAACCATCCCAAACATCAGCCCAGCCATCTTCATGAAAAGCCCCTGTGATCAGCAGGCTAGTTGCCATAGCAATCAAAATAGCCATTGATTTAGGTAAATATGCCTCCGACACCATATACATTAATGAACAAATAACTCCAACAAAAATGCCAACCACGGCAAAATATCGACTAGCTTTACTGAGTTGTATGGGGGTAATCTCTGCGGACAAATTTATAGGTATACGAGTAAAAAAACTCAGTGCGAGTAGCAACAAAGTTAGTTGTTCTTGTAGGTTATCTTGTGGGTTATCTTGTAGATTTTTTTTAGGCATTTTTGAGCATACTTTAAAGGTTAGATTATTCACTATTTATTTATATCGAGGTAATGAGAGCTATACAACATGAGTAACGTCTGCTTGTTCAAAACTTGCCATATCATTATAAAAAGCAACGCCCGCTTGTATTAAGGGTAACGCTAATGCCCCACCCGTGCCTTCGCCTAAGCGTAGACCAAGATTTAATAACGGTTCAACCTCAAGCCATTTCAGCATTTTTTTATGGCCTTGCTCACCTGAGCAATGGGCAAAAATCATATAGTCTTTTACCGCAGGATTTATTTTTATTGCAATCATTGCCGCAGCGGTACAAATAAAACCATCCACCAAAACAGACATATTTTCTTCAGCCGCGGCTAACATTGCTCCCGTAATTTGCACAATTTCAAAACCGCCTAAACACGCCAGTACTTGCATAGGTTCAGCTAATTTATCATGATGAAGTTTTAGAGCTTGTGCTACCACTTTTTGCTTTTTAAGCACAACATCATCAGAAATGCCAGTACCTTTCCCTACCGTTTCTTCGGCAGAAATTTGCATAATGGCTGCCATAATTGCCGATGCAGAGGTGGTGTTACCAATACCCATTTCGCCAAAGGCAATTAAATTACTACCATTTTCTTTAGTTTGTTTGATTAAATCTTTAGCCATGGCAAAGCCTTGCTCAACCGTTGCTAAGGTCATCGCAGGTGCTTGATGTAATGGTTGTGTAATACGGCCTAATCGTTGATTAATAACATTTAATTTTGCCTCTGGTTCATTTAATATCCCCGCGTCAACAACGCTTAATTGCCAGCCTAATTGACGACAAAAAACATTAATGGCTGCCCCACCCATGGCAAAATTTGCAACCATTTGCCCCGTCACTTCACTGGGCGCAATGGAAACACCTTCTGAGGCAATACCATGATCGCCAGCAAAAATAATAAGGCTGGGACAACTAATAACTAAAGGTTCAACTTTGTTGGTAACCATCGCTTGTACACGTGCTAAATTTTTAGCAATTATTTCTAATTGCCCAAGCGCACCAAGTGGCTTGGTTTTACCATCAATCTTAGCTTGAATTTGTTCATCAAATTGTTTGCTAACATGTTGAATTGTAAAGGTCATATTTATCTCAATATCATCATCAATAGTTTAAGTTAAAGTAGTTCAGGTTATAGCTCAGGTTAAAACGGCTTAGCTTAATTAGGTCGATTCTTTCGAAAATAAAGTAAGGTAAGGAAAAATAAGCTACCCGTTGCGGCAGTAATAACGCCTACAGGCAACTCTTGATTGACCAACACAGTACGCGAGAGTATATCCACCCAAATCATAAATATGCCGCCAACAAGTGCCGTTAACAAAATACCAAAAACTGTTCCTTGAGAGATAAAAAATCGAACAATATGTGGGATCATTAAACCAACAAAACCAATACCACCGCACATTGAAACAAGCGTAGCGGTAATCAATGAGCTTAATAACAACATAATAAGACGAAAACGATTCACATTAATACCCAGTGTCGTTGCGCTTTCATCACCTAATAGCATCGCACTTAATTGGCGTCGATAAGCCAACATAAAAATGATACAGGTGGTGATCACAACGGTTGGAAATAATAAATTTTCCCACTGTGCGCGTGAAAAGCTTCCCATAGTCCAAAATAGTACGGCAGTAACGGCTTGTGGATCAGTATGATAAAGCAATAAATTGGTAAATGAGCTAAATAAAAAGGATAAGGCAACACCTGCCAGTAACATAGATTCAACCTGTTGGCTTTGTTTCCGACTAGCAATTAACATTAGCATTAACATGGCAACTAAACTGCCAACAAAAGCGGCAATGGGTGTCATCATAGTGAAAACACTACCTGTTGTGGCGATAAGTATTACCACACCTAGCGAAGCGCCAGATGAAATACCGAATAAGTAAGGATCCGCCAAAGGGTTACGCGTTACCATTTGCAAAATAAGACCTGAAATAGCTAAACCAGAACCTGCAAGTAAGGCTAATATGGCTCTGGGCATGCGTAATTCCCAGATAATACGCTCTATAAAACCGACATTTTCTTGCCATAGACTGTGCCACACATCGGCAAAAGAAATATCTGCTGCACCAAACGATAGCGCACAAAAAAGACTAAAAACACAAATAATGACGGCAAGTATCATGACACCTGAGTGACTGATTTGTTTTTTTTCTAACCATGCCGTATTTTTTTTATCAGCAAATAAGCTTTGTTTTTTTAATATTAGGATTTTTTGGCTTGCGCTTTTTTGGCTTGCGCTTTTATGTGTATCATTTTCAAACATGGTCTTCACCTTGTTCATTGCCGCCTGAAGTGTAACCATAGTAATACGAAATATGTGGAACCTTGTGCTGTCGATGTTCGCTAATGTGCGCACAAACGCCAAAAACATCGGATAACATTTCACTCGTTAACACTTCTTTTGGCGTTCCTTGACAAACTAACTTACCTTGCTTTAAAACTAATAAATTATCACACATGGCACTTGCTAGATTTAAGTCATGAAATGAAGCGATAATGGTAATGCCAAGTGATTTTGCTAATTCCATTATTTGAATTTGATAGCGAACATCTAAATGACTAGTCGGTTCATCCATAATCAAAAGACTTGGCGATTGAACAATAGCACGCGCAATTAATGCTCGCTGCTTTTCTCCACCCGAGAGATGCTCAAAACTTTGCTGTACTTTATGCGCTAAACCCACTTGTGAAATAGCTTGTGCGATTTTTTCATCATCTGCATTATCTGCTCTTGAAAATATACCTTTATGGGGAATTAACCCTAACGCAACCACATCGTATACCGTTAAATTAAAATGCGAAGGTGTTTCTTGCAAAACAACCGCAACATTTTTGGCATAATCATTAGCATTCAATTGCCAAATGTCATGAGGTTTATTGTGTTGTTGATCGCGATGTTGGCTGTGGTGTTGGCTATGGTGTCGGTTATGGCATGTAAAACTCACCTTGCCTTGTTTAGGTTTAACAAAGCGGTACAGACAACGGAGCAAGCTTGATTTTCCTGCGCCATTGGGTCCTAAAATACCCGTAAAGCTCCCCTGTTCAACGGCAAAACTAATATCATCAAGGATCAGGTTATCATCAGCACACCAGCTTAGGTGTTCCACCGTTAATAATGCTGTTTTAGTTATTTTAGTTGTTTTAGTTATTTCAGTGATTTCAGTGATTTCAGTTACTTTAACTAGTTTAGAAACGTTGTTGCTCAATGTTTATTCGCTTATTCTTAAAGCGGTCAAACAAGGCACAGTCAATGCTTTGTTGTTAAGGTAAATAAACAACAAGCGAATGAATATACAGTGTTCGAGTAACCCGCTCGAATTAATATAGTTGATTGATTTTTAATGGGTATCCTGACTTGTTACATCAAAAAACAGCTTAAAATCAAGCGTATTGTTGAGTATAACTTACAGTTGCGGGTACAGTTGTGGTCTTTCACCACATTCCCAAATATTACATTTTATGTATAATAACGTATGTGTAATAACATTAAAAATTAACAGATATTCTTTATTGTACGCGATTATCAACAGCTGAACATAAATAGCAAGTTTTATTTATATTTTACCTTCCTATGCAGATAGTCAATTTGACGGCATAAATGCCGACCTACAAAAGATTCATGCTTTATAGCACAAGCTTTGACCAAACTTTGCCATTCTCATCTCGGTACAAAGATATTTTGATTAAGCTAGCATACGGCACCTCAATTGAGGTCATATGCGCTGTACCCGGAATAGGTAAATTGAGAATTCTAGCAAGTAAATGTTTAATTACGCCGGCATGAGTGAACACCAGCGTATTATGAGAGCTATTTTTAGCGCAAAAATCTTGCCACCAACGATCAACACGAAGAACAAAGCTATCCATAGCTTCACCCTCTGGGGGATGATTTTTCCAAGGGTTTTGCCAGAAATCACCTATTGTGCTAGTGGTTGATTGAGCGGTTGACTGAGTGCCCATCATCCATAATTCTTGATAACTCTTACCATCCCAGTCACCAAAATTCATTTCTTGTATTCTACTTTCCACTTCTAGTGATAAGTTTTGTTGCTGACAAAACAAACTTGCCTGTTCATGGCAACGTATTAAAGGCGAACTGATACAGCGATCAATATTCTTAACAATATTATTGAGTGAATGAGTCGCCTGTGATATTTGTTCACACCCAAGTTCAGATAGCGCGACATCCGTTTTCCCAGCTAAAATACCCGGTGTTGCAATTTCACCATGACGTAATAAATAGAGTGTGAATTCACCAGAAAGCAATTGTGCTTGTTGTTTGTTATCCATGGTTTAATCTCATTTTATAGCTAATACCATTTTTATTCTATTTGTTAGCTAATTGATTTATTTAGCTTAAAAGCGTAATTACTTATAGCTTGAATACAGGTAGTTAAAAACATGCCGCCTATATTAATAACCTGCACTTAACCTACAAAAAATAGTTTTACTTAAAGACTAAAATATATGATAGATTTATCCATGTACTTAGTCAGTATTACTGTAATTGTATATTATTTTCAACTCGTTTAGATACTAACACTAAAAAACCGATCTTAAAGGGGAATGTAAATGGACAGAGTAAAAGGTAAAGTTGCACTGGTAACTGGTGCGGCAATGGGTATGGGTAAAACCCATAGTGAACTACTGGCAGCTGAAGGAGCAATGGTTTTTGTAACTGATCGCGATGAAGTCTCTGGGGCTGCCGTTGTAAAAAGCATTAAAGATGCGGGTGGTCAAGCCGAATTCATTAAACATGATGTTACCCTTGAGTCTGATTGGGCTAATGTTGCCGCAACGATTAAAAAGCAGACGGGTAAACTCGATATTCTGGTGAATAATGCAGGCATACTACTCTTTAAGCCTGTGCATGAAACAGAGCCCGATGAATGGGATCAGGTAATGAACGTTAACGTAAAAGGCGTTTATTTGGGCATTCGTGCTTGCACTCCTCTGATGATTGCCAATGGTGGTGGATCTATCATTAATATTTCATCCATCTATGGGATCGTTGCAGCTCCGATGGCAGGAGCCTATATCGCGAGTAAAGGCGCTGTACGCCTGATGACCAAATCCTGTGCAGTGGATCTGGTTCAGCATAATATTCGGGTAAATTCAATTCATCCTGGAGTAATCGATACACCAATGACCAAAGAGCTGCTACATGGTGATGCCGAATCGTACAAGGCAATTATGGGCGCAACGCTGTTTGATCGTGCTTGCCAACCTGAAGAAGTATCACAAGCCGTTTTATTTTTAGCTTCTGACGATTCATCTTTTATGCATGGTTCAGAGTTGGTTGTTGATGGCGGTTATACGGCTAATTAAGTGTCGTTAATTTGATGATGAACGTTGCGAACAATACGCCCCTGTTTTGTGATGATAAGTTGGTTGGCCGCTAAAGGTCGCCAATTTTCTTTTGACAAAGGGACACTGGAAAAAACAACCAGTTTTTGTTGTGTCGCAACTTTTTTATCAATCTCTTTAATAGTTACTCCTGCTAGTAGATTTTTATCTGGCGTACAATGACATTCTCGCAAAAGATAACACATACCAGGCGGTTCTATATTGCCATTTTTTTGAATTCTCTTATTAGCATAAGCATACAAATAATCACCGTCGCTATATAAAAAATTTGCGGGTCCTAAAGTCGAAAAAAAATCAAATACTGATTTGATGACTATTACTCTATCTTTAAGTGTTGGTTTACTATCATGTAAAAGACCATGCCAAAGCTTTTTTAGCTTTGACAGCAAATAACAAAAGGCAAGCTCAGAATCACTATCTCCTATGGGTTGGTAATCGGTTAAGTGTACTTTAAAATTAAAATCACTCAAATTGCCATTATGACAAAACACATGCCTTTGCCCGCCTAACTCTCTAGAATAAGGCTGAGTATTTTTCAATGCAACTTTGCCTTGTGTCGCATAGCGTATATGCGATATTACACAATTACTTTCATGTTGGTGGTTGCGTAAAAACTCCATCCATTCACTGTTGGCAGCTGGTTTTTCTTCTCTAAAAACCTGTGCATAGCTGCCATCATAAAATGCCAAGCCCCATCCATCTTTATGGTGCGCAGTTCCTCCACCGTGCCTTGAAAATTCCTCAAGTGAAAAAGAAACATTCGTTGGTACTTTACTTGAAACAGCAAATAGCTCACACATTATTCACCTCTATTAACAACTAATTGACTCAAAAAACATACCCAAGATTTACCATGATGCAGTGATAATTAAAACCATTTGTAATTATTCAGCTCATGAGCAGCATCATGCTATTCAAGCCTGTACCCGTCATCTTCGTGGTCTTTTAATCGAAGATCTAGTTTTTAAAAGAATAGATCCTCGATCAGACACTTCGAGGATGACGCA
>Ga0209826_1002600_pt1 | contig 11737 bp, 8 predicted proteins | sample GOMGulsemesocosm_5_FD_184637 | JGI IMG/M metagenome (GOLD analysis project Ga0209826, IMG submission 184637) | Methane-oxidizing microbial communities from mesocosms in the Gulf of Mexico - GOM15C Gulf of Mexico (SPAdes) (version 2) | ecosystem: Environmental > Aquatic > Marine > Cold seeps...
CTTGCTGATATAAAAAGGCGGACGATGTTTTATCAAGTAGGCGCATAAGGTTAATCTTAAATTATATCGAAACATAAAACTGTATAGGTTTCATTTTCATTATTTTGTATATGTTATTAAAACAAATAATCTCTACACTGTCACTATCTATCACGCATACATCATCAATAAGAGGAGTAAATAATGAGCAATAGTTTTTTATATCTTGTCACTGTCGTTATCTGGGGCTCTACTTGGATTGCCATTAATTACCAACTAGGTGATGTTGCACCTGAAGCTTCTGTGTCATATCGCTTTGCTCTTGCCGCCGCTATTTTGTTTATTTTTGCGAAAGTAAAACGCTTACCACTATCATTCTCACTTAAACAGCATGGCTTATTTGCCGCCTTTGGTATTTGCTTATTTGGACTAAACTACTTACTGCTTTATACCGCACAACAGCACATCAATTCAGCATTAACTTGTATTGCCTTTTCAACCTTGATGTTGATGAATATTGTTAACACTAAGATTTTTTATAACACTAAAATCACCAAGCAAATATACCTTGGTGGCGCTTTTGGCTTGCTTGGCATAGTCACTCTTTTTTGGCCGCAGTTAACAGACATAGAGTTAGGCGCAGCAACATTCTTAGGATTAGGCCTTTGTTTATTTGGTACTTTTTCAGCTTCTATCGGCAATATGTTGTCGATAAAAAACCAGCAAAACAATGTCCCTATTGTGCAAGCAAATGCATGGGGTATGTTATACGGCGCAATTTTTACCTGCTTGGTGGTGGTGATACAAGGTAAACAATTTAACTTTTCATTCGATGTCGCTTATTTAAGTTCACTACTTTACTTATCACTATTTGGCTCAGTAATCGCTTTTGGTTGCTATTTAACCCTAATGACTCGTATTGGCGCTCATAAAACCTCTTATGCCAACATTATTTTCCCTGCTATTGCGGTATTAATTTCTACCGTAGTTGAGGGCTTTGTGTGGAGTGAATTTACCGTGATTGGGCTAAGTTTTGTACTGCTAGGTAACTTAGTAGTGTTAACTACACCGCAAAAATTATCGCAACTATTCAGTAAGAGCAGTAAAAAGTTACTGGCAAAAGTTTAACGTTAGTCACCTACTTTGTACTAACGCACGGCATAGTTACTCCTTCTAGCTATGCCGTTTTTTTATTTTCATTGTCTAGGTATTAGCAGAGGTATTAGTCGAGGCATTAAAAATACCTTAATAACCACTAAAGACTTCAGAAATAGCTAAGAAACTTGTTATAATCACCTCGAAAGTAAAAAGACTTAATAATAAGCAAGCTTTCCTTAGCAAATAAATTTTCAGCACCCTGAGCTTAAAATAACTTAACACAACTTAAAATAACTTAACTGCAATTAGGTAACCCAATGCAACGACTCGCTCCTGCTTTACGTCAAGACAATGTACCACTAGACCTTATTTCATTAATCAAAACCATTTTAGCGGCAACCAAAGAAATTTCATTTCGCGTTAGCCAAGCACATTTAGGTGATTTAATGGGGTCAACCTTAGATGAGAACATTCAAGGTGAAGTACAAAAAAAATTAGACGTGGTCGCTAACGAATTATTTAAAGATATATTGCTTGAATCAGGTTTTGTTAAAGCCATTTCGTCTGAAGAAGAAGATACCTCAGTAGCAGGTAATGATAATGGTAAGTACCTTGTTTCATTTGACCCGCTAGACGGCAGTTCAAACATCGACATTAACTCACTTATTGGTACTATTTTTTCTATCCATGAAGCACCAGAAGATATGGCTGCCGATGACTCAGATATGTTCAAACAAGCAGGTCATCGTCAAGTTTGTGCCGGTTATGTGTTATATGGCCCTGCCACCATGTTAGTGATGACAACAGGCAGCGGCACGCATTTTTACGTATTGGATAGAACACACGGCGGTTACTTGTTAGTTGAACGCAACGTACAGGTTCCTGCTGATACGCAAGAGTTTGCTGTTAACATGTCAAACCAACGTTTCTGGCAAGCGCCAATGCAAAACTATATTAGCGACTTAATTGCTGGTGATAGTGGAGCACGTGATAAAAACTTTAACATGCGTTGGATTGCTGCCATGGTTGGCGATATTCACCGTGTTTTATGTCGCGGCGGTATTTTCACTTATCCTGCCGATAGCAGAAACGCAAAACAGCCTTATAAATTGCGCTTAATGTATGAAGCTAACCCTATGGCCTTTCTTCTGGAACAAGCAGGTGCTTTAGCCATGACCAGTGAAGGGCGTATTATGGATATTGAACCAAGTAGTATTCACCAACGCGTCGAAGTGATTATGGGTTCTAAAAACGAAGTTGAAAAGTGTTTAAGTTATTATAAATAAACAAGCCCTTTATCAGAAAAAGCCTTACTTAGTTAAGGCTTTTTTAATCAACCGAGTAACCTTCAGTTATCTACTATCGGCTGAGTTAGTCCTTGATGATATGAGTAATACGAAAAAACTCGCGCCTTAGCAAAGTTGTTATTGTTACCATAATCTGAACTGAAGCATTGATTGACGCTTAAAAGGGGAAAAATGAAAGCTACACTAAAAAGTTTATCTGAGATTGTCGCTAAGGCAAGTGATTTATTTTACCGTCAGTTTGATAATATCGATACTGTAATGGGAATAATGGATAAGAACCTACGTAATCAAGGTATAAAAGCTGATGCAATCACAATTGACTGTATTGCTATAGATAAGAAGATAGTTATTCTTATCTATGATGATAAACCTAACGTGGTAAGCATAGCGTTGGGTAACAAAGATGGTGATATTTATTCATCTACCGAGTACGTTATTAGCGAAATCTCTGAAAAAATTATTGTAGAGATTATGAGAACGAACTTCATACTTTAGGCGCCTGTAACACTATCGTTGATAACGATTTAGCTCTATATTTACCATCACATATCTTAAAGATTCTATAAATCACTGGGTCGCCCTTGATCAACTTGGCTGTAGTCACACACTCCTTGCGGAAATATTTGTTCCAGTTGCTGCTGATAAGAACTTACATCTACAGCGCCATACAAGCCTTGTGTTATCGCTTGCTTTACCGACATTAATTGACATTTAAACATATCGCCAGACCAAGTACCGCCAGCCTGAATACGGCTGGTACTATACATGGGGTATATTTTTTGACATTTCCCTTCGCTTTTATTATTCCACTGGCCGTTCCAAATATCTTGCCCCTGAAAAAGCACCTCACCATTGGCTGAAAAACATTGATCTGACAAGTTTTTGGGTTTAGCTGCTATAACAGAAATATTAGGGTTATTTCTCAATGTTAATAACCATTCATCCATCAGCTTAAAAGCCAAAATGGCAGGATTATAATTTTTATCTGAAATCCAAATAACATGATTATCACTATGACCATTTTTCTCAATTATTCTTAATCTTGAATAAAAAGAAGCAGATACATGGTGCATATCTAAATCGTCCTCTAAATAATGGCGCACATCAATTATCGGTAAAGACACTTTGCCAATAAACACCTGCCCTGATCGATAAGCCGCCTGCATGGCTTTCATTGAGCCTTGGTGCCTACTAGCAACACCTTGAGTAACCGTGGTTATATTTTGATTACCCCATAATGATAACCATAAGGGTATTTTTCGGCCAAAGGGCAACCAAATATGCTCAGCTGTCATTTCAGTTTGCGGTTTCCAACTACCAATCTTACTATTGAGATCAATAAATTCATCAAGTGTTATCGCTTGTTGTTGTAAGGCTAAAAGACCATACTGAACACCAATATTGTCCCACGTTGACAGGCCATAACCTAAGTTATCTTGCCCTAACACGCTGACAAGATCTTGCCAAAAACTCCACTTAACTTGTTTAACCACATCATGATGAAAAAAGTCGCGTAAAAACCCCTGTCTGGGATTATTTATAAAGCTTGATAGGCCAAAGTAACCATTAATACATTCACTGTTACCATTAGGCAGAGAAGGAACAAATCCCGCCATAATCTGGTTTACCGGTTGTAAATAACCAGCACGTTGAGGAAAGTCATTAAGAGCATTCATACCCTCCACGGCTTGCCTTTTGTGCCAGTCCAGCCAATGAGACTTTTTATTCGCTCGAAAAGTGAAATAATTATTAAGCAGATCACAATCTAGCGCATAGGTGGTTTGGGTGATCATATCTGGATAAGAATATAACGGGATCAAGCCATCTAATATACCGGTACTATTTTGAGCAATTAAATACTGTGCTAAACCGCCGCCAGAGCCACCAATACCAACGGTATATAAAGGCTTGCCATACAAGCTAACAAAATGCTTTTTTACCCGTCGAGCTGTGTCTTCGGCTAATAGCATATTGTAGGTGTAACTGGTTTTATTACCGCTAGAACTAATAACCGCGTAACCATCTAATAACTGTTGTTTTTGCCTGTCAATGACCCGTTTTGCTTTTTGCTTCCCTTGACGATAACCAATACCAGAGCCACCATTAAATTGAAAAACTAAGCGTTGGTTCCATTTTGATTTTGCTAAACGTGAACCAATTTCGTTAACGCTAATGGGCATCACCATAGTATAAATAAAGCGGTTTATTGTGCCCTGCTCAACTCTTAACAAAATATCGTCAGCTATTTCATTGGTAAAACGCTTTAAAGACAGCCCAGTTAGTTTTTGAATATCACCACCTTGACTTAACGAATAATAGTGTACCTTTGCCGCTATATTACAGTCTTTAGAATAGCCAATAATTTTTTCCGGTTGCAAAATATCATCATAAACAGGTACGCCGTACCCCGCTTGGTTATCAACCATAGGTTGCCCTAAACCTGAGTCAACCGTCATGCAATAAAAAGGATATTGAGTGCTGCCAGAATATAAACTATTAACTGGCCCGTGTTGCCCAAGCTTAATTGGAAAGTCGAAAGGGTCTATTGGCCTAATACTTTGGCTAATATGCTGGTTGAAAGGTAATAATTGGTTACTGATATTGGGGGCAATGTTTTTCACTTGTCGAAACGCATACGACTGTGTTGGCAACATAATATTGAGACTTATTTTAATAATAATAACACTGACAACAACTAAGATTGAGTAAAGAACTAGCTTCTTGAACATCATTTGCCCCTCTTTAATAGCTTAAGATTAAATTGGAAATTATTTACCCTCCTTTAAGCCTAGTGCAAAAAAACATTTTCTCGTCATTGGCTTTTAAATATATATGGATAATAATATTGATATCTACATAATTTACCTGCAATTACATAAGGTTATTAGGCTATAAAATTATTAATCATAAATAACCGCTTTAGCTAGACTTTTTGCTATATACCCAAGTAATAAAGAGTTTGGTAGAATACATACAAATTAAAGGAGAGTACTTTTTATGCCAAATTATGTTGTAGGTCACAAGATCCCAGACTCAGATTCAATTTGTTCTGCTATCGCGTTATCCTATTTAAAAACCACCTTGGGTGAGGAAACTGTTCCCGCCCGTTTAGGTGAGCTTAGCCCTGAAACCTTATTTATTTTAGATAAATTTGGTTTTGAGCAACCTGAATTAAAAACCAGTTACGCAGGTGAAAACTTGTACATTGTTGATCACTCTGAGCGTACTCAAGGCCCCGATGATATTGATGATGCCACTATTTTAGGCATTATTGATCACCATAAATTGGGTGACATTACCACGTCAACACCACTCGAAATTTGGGTTCGTCCGGTAGGTTGTACAAATACTATCATCAAAATGATGTATGACTTTCACAATGTTGAAATTCCTAAAAATATCGCTGGTGCCATGATGTGCGCTATTTTAAGTGACACGGTAATTTTTAAATCGCCAACATGTACAACTGCCGATATAAAATGTGTTGAAGCGTTAGCCGAAATTGCTGGTATTGAAAACCCTACCGAGTTAGGTATGGACATGTTTAAAGTAAAATCAGCCGTTGAAGGGACACCAGTTCGCGATTTAGTATTGCGTGATTTTAAAGACTTCAATATGAATGGCAGCCTTGTTGGTATTGGCCAATTAGAAGTGATTGATTTAGCCGTTTTTGATGATATGAAGGCAGATTTAGCGGCAGATATTGCTAAGTTAAAAGCTGAAGGCAATCGTCACAGCGTTTTATTATTATTAACCGATATTATGAAAGAAGGCTCTGAGCTTTTAGTGGTCAGTGATAATGATAATTTAGCACAAGCAGCATTTGGCAAAACAACAACCGATGGAAAAGTATGGCTTGATGGCGTACTTAGCCGTAAGAAACAAGTTGTACCGCCATTGCAAAGCGTGTTTGCTTAGTCATTGTTTAATAATTGTTTAGTAATAAGCGCGAATAAATTCCCGCCTACGGCGTAATAACATTGTAAGCGATATACTCTAGGTTCGGAATACAAAAAAACCAGCAATTGCTGGTTTTTTATTACTCGAAATCTAGTAAACATTAATAACTTTTCTCAACGGTAATGAGTGTTTAGGCAAGGCGAAAGCACGGAGTTGACGCTAGTCAATGAGTACTTTCAACGCAGCATAAGCGCTTATTAGCAAAGAGAAAAGTTTAATTAATTAGGCTCTTTCGAAAACAGTTGCAATACCTTGTCCTAGACCGATACACATAGTCGCTAAACCTATGTTAACATCTTGCCCTTCCATCAAGTTAATCAACGTACCTGAAATACGCGTACCTGAACAACCTAAAGGATGACCAAGCGCAATAGCGCCGCCATTTAAGTTGATTTGATCCATTTTATCTTCTACTTTTAATGATCTAACACAAGATAATGCTTGTGCAGCAAAAGCTTCGTTAAACTCAAACAACTCAATATCTTGAATTGATAGACCAGCACGCTTTAAAGCTTTCTTAGTAGCAGGAACCGGACCAAAGCCCATTGTTGCAGGATCGCAACCAGCAACGGCCATACCACGAATTTTAACGCGAGGTGTTAAGCCTAATTCTTTTGCTTTATCAGCAGACATAATTAACATTGCTGAAGCACCATCTGATAATGCAGATGAAGTTCCTGCCGTTACCGTACCATTTGCAGGGTCAAATACTGGACGTAATGCTGATAAGCTTTCAGCCGTTGTTTCCGGACGAATTACTTCATCATGCTCAACTAGCGTTAGTGCACCCGTAACGTCATGACCTTCGGTGGCAACAATTTCATTATCCCAACGACCAGCCAATTGTGCTTCATAGGCTTTTTGATGCGAACGGGCACCAAAAGCATCTTGCATTTCACGCGAAATGCCGTGTTGTTTGCCCAATAACTCAGCAGTTAAACCCATGTTACCAGATGCTAAGGCAATATTTTTATTCAGGGCCGGATCAAAGTCAACGTCATACATCATAGGTACGTGACCCATGTGCTCAACACCGCCAACAAGAAATACATCGCCTTGTCCTGACATAATGCTAGTACTTGCTTGATGTAATGCTTCCATAGAAGAACCACATAAACGGTTAACAGTAACGCCACCAATTGATTTTGGTAAGCCAGCAAGCAATGAAGCATTACGTGCAATATTGAAACCTTGTTCTTTAGTTTGTTTTACACAACCCCAAATAACATCTTCGATGTCTTCTGGATTTAATGCTGGATTACGTACTAAAATCTGTTTCATTAAATGTGCTGATAATGCTTCAGCACGTACATTGCGAAAAACGCCGGCCTTAGAGCGACCCATTGGAGTTCGTATACAGTCTATAATTACAACTTCGTTCATTTTATTCTCCTCGGCTTAAGCTGTTTTAACGTTAGTAGTGAAGTAAGATTTACCTGATTTTGCCATTTCACGTAGGCCATCAGTTACGTGATAAATTTCACCTAAATGAGCATATTTATCAGCCATAGCGATAAAGTTATCTAAACCAAGTGTTTCTAAATAGCGAATTGCACCGCCTCTAAATGGTGGGAAACCCACACCATAGATTAAGCCCATATCTGCTTCAGCTGCTGTATCAACAACACCTTCTTCTAAACAACGTACCACTTCGTTTACCATAGGAATCATCAAGCGTGCAATGATTTCATCGGTAGCAAAGTCTTTTTTATCGGCACAACTGTCGCTAAATAAATCATAAGCTACAGGGGCTGCTACTTTCATTGGACGACCACGTTTGTCTTTAATGTGGTCGTAGAAACCTTTACCATTCTTCTGACCTAAACGATCATTCTTATATAACAAACTTACTGGATCATCACCTAGTTTTTGCATGCGGGTTGGGAAACCAGCTGACATAACACCAGTACAGTGATCGGCGGTATCAATACCGACAACATCAAGTAAATAAGCAGGACCCATAGGCCAGCCAAATTGTCTTTCCATCACTTTATCAATAGCAACAAAATCAGCGCCATCAAGTACTAATAAGCTAAAGCCAGCAAAGTATGGGAATAAAACGCGGTTTACATAAAAACCAGGGCAATCATTAACAACAATCGGAGATTTACCCATTTTCGCGGCATAAGCAACAACAGCAGCTACCGTTTCATCTGAGGTATCTTTACCGCGAATGACTTCAACTAATGGCATTTTGTTAACAGGATTGAAAAAGTGCATACCACAGAAGTTTTGTGGACGTTTTACACTTTTGGCTAATAAATCAATTGAGATAGTAGAGGTATTTGAAGTAAGGATAGCATCTTCGCTGATCACACCTTCAACTTCAGCTAAAACGATACCTTTAATTTTAGGATTCTCAACAACCGCTTCAACCACGATATCGACATCTTTAACACTGTCATAACTTAAGCTTGGCGTAATATTGTTTAACACACCAGCCATTTTCTTGGCATTCATGCGACCACGTCCAACTTGCTTAGCTAAGATATCTGTTGCCGTCGTTAAACCTAAATCAAGTGCTTGATCATTAATATCTTTCATAATGATCGGTGTGCCTTTATAAGCAGACTGGTAAGCAATACCACCACCCATAATACCCGCACCTAATACTGCCGCTTTATTAACAGCTTTGGTGGCAAGTTTACTTGCTTTTTTAGCTTTGCCTTTAATCACTTGGTCTGCCATAAACAAACCAATTTGCGCTTTTGCTGCATCAGTTTTTGCTAATTTGGCAAAACCTGCATTCTCCGCAGCCATGGCACCAGTACGATCTAAGTTAGCAGCAGCAATCAAAGTATCTATCATGACTATTGGTGCTGGGTAATGTTTTCCTGCTTTAGCAACAATCATACCTTTACATGTTGTCGATGACATGATCATTTCTGTTTGAGATAAGTTTAATGGTTCTAATTTTGGCTGACGTTTGGCGCGCCAATCTAGCTTGCCATCAATGGCTAATTTAAGCATGTTAATCGCAGCAGCGCGTAAATTTTCTGGCTCAACAACCGCATCAAGAACGCCTTGTGCAAGTGCAGCCGCTGGTTTAAATGCTTTACCTGTTGACATCCACGTTGCCGCATTATCAAAACCGATAAGGCGAGGTAGTCTTACCGTACCACCAAAACCAGGCATCAATCCTAGTTTAACTTCTGGCAGCCCGATGCTGGTATTAGTATCAGCAACACGGTAGTCACATGCTAACGTCATTTCACAACCGCCGCCTAACGCGATGCCATTAATAGCCGCTATAGTGGGTAATTGAATATCTTCAAATGAGTCGAAAACATCAGAGGCGCTTTTTGCCCAAGATGTTAATGTATCTTCTGGCTGACTAAATGAAGATAAAAATTCAGTTATGTCTGCTCCAACAATAAATGTTGATTTACCTGAAGTAACCATAATGCCTTTAGCATCGCTGCAATTGTTAATTGCTGCAACCACGGCTCTATATTCTTCAAACGTTTCTTGATCGAATTTGTTTACTGATCCCTGAGCATCGAACTTAAGTTCTACAATGCCGTCTTCTAGTAATTGGGCAGAAAGGTTCTTGCCTTGATATATCATGCTTTGTCTCCTTCACCTAAAAGTGGTGTTGATGTATTGATGATTTTTGTGTAAACCAAACCGATAGTTATCCATTTGGCTGATTAAACACACTAATTCTAATAGCTGTTTAATTATGCAATTTAACTGCACCTTTTAGCTATGTCTATTTATAATAGACGATTGAGTGTGCCTTGAAAGGAAGTCAATTGCAATACCTTTTAAACAAGCGTTTTAATCAGTCGTTTGACCGAACACAGTCACTCATTAATTATGTGTTTTTCTTATCTTTATAATGATTGCTGTCTATATAAAGGAAAAAAGAAAAAGTATAGACTATATCCTCTTAAGGACACGTCAGAATATCAAAATATATGATGAAATTTATCAAGCGTTTTAATCAACCCGAACATTTACTGCTTGCCATGGCCTTTACTATGCCGTTAGCATTTTCGGTGTGGATGGTACTACTCAATAACTTTGTTGTTGAGAAAGCGAGTTTTACGGGTATAGAAATTGGTATATTACAAAGCCTTAGAGAAATACCTGGCTTTTTAGCTTTTACGGTGATTTATGCCTTGGTCTTTATCAAAGAGCAACGTCTTGCCTTGATATCTTTAGCAGTAACGAGCTTAGGTGTGTTACTAACAGGATTTTTCCCTACTATTACCGGCTTGTACTTAACCACCATATTTATGTCTGTTGGGTTTCACTACTACGAAACATTAAGCCAATCGCTAACACTGCAATGGATAGATAAAGACAAAGCGGCTCATTTTATGGGGCGTATGCTGTCAGTAAAAGCGGCCGCCTCATTATTAGCCTTTTCAAGTATATGGCTATTAATGGAGCAGGCTAACTGGAACTACCAAGCAACTTATGCTTTATTCGGTGGTATTGGTTTATTATTGACATTATTGCTAACGCTTTCATTTAAACATTTTCCTGAGCAAACACCACAAACAAAAAAACTTGTGTTAAGAAAACGATATTGGTTATTTTACGCATTAACTTTTTTCAGCGGCGCACGCAGACAAATATTCGTCGTATTTGCTGGTTTTTTAATGGTAGAAAAATTTCATTACAGCGTTGCGGATATCAGTGCACTTTTTTTGATTAACTATTTATTTAACTGGTTATTCGCGGCAAAAATTGGCAAGTTGATAGGAAAGATAGGTGAACGAGCAACATTGCGCTTTGAGTATATTGGCTTGATTGTTATTTTTATCAGTTATGGATTCGTAGAAAATGCTAATATGGCCGCCGCGCTTTATGTCATCGACCACCTATTTTTTGCCCTTGCTATTGCGATTAAAACCTACTTCCAAAAAATTGTTCAACCAGAGGATATTGCCGCCAGTGCTGGAGTGAGCTTTTCAATAAATCATATCGCTGCGGTAGTCATTCCTGCGCTATTAGGCTTGTTGTGGATTGTTCAACCCGCGTGGGTGTTTTATATCGGTGCGGGATTCGCCGCTTGTTCATTAGTTTTAGCTTTATTGATACCGGACAATCCTGAAGCTGGGCAGGAAACCAACCTTTCAATGATCCGGTTTTTAATCCCTAATACTAAGTAACCTCAACTATTGATAAGTATTGAATTATTTACCCACCTAGCGATCAGGTTTTTCGACTAAAAACGATTTGAAAGCAAAAAAGGTGGCTAGATGGATAAGTTAGCTATTACTTTTGAGGAAGTTTAAAAACTCATCTTGGGGCATAGGCTTGGCGTAGTAAAAACCCTGCACTTCGTCACAACCCAATTCAATTAAACGTTTTTGTTGCTCAATTTCTTCAATGCCCTCGGCAATGACTTTCAGGTTCATTTTTTTGCCTAAATCAATGAT
>Ga0209826_1002601_pt1 | contig 11734 bp, 9 predicted proteins | sample GOMGulsemesocosm_5_FD_184637 | JGI IMG/M metagenome (GOLD analysis project Ga0209826, IMG submission 184637) | Methane-oxidizing microbial communities from mesocosms in the Gulf of Mexico - GOM15C Gulf of Mexico (SPAdes) (version 2) | ecosystem: Environmental > Aquatic > Marine > Cold seeps...
ATGCCCCCAACTTCTACAACAAACACACAGAGTCCAGCCATACAGACAGGCTCCTCCCGCCCAGCTCTCGACCGTAAGTTCACCATTGCGCCCATGATGGATTGGAGCGACTAAAAATAAATTAGTTAACAATCAAAGATTTTGTAGAGATAACATTTCTCTGGGGATTGATTGGGGACACTAGCGGAAGGAACACGACGTGTTTTCGATCGCATTGTGAGTCTAAAATGCGGCATCCTGGACTGAGTGGCTACACTGCCTCTAGAAAACTAGGGTCTTGCCATACCCTATAAGCCTGAACTGCTTTATCACGTCGCTGTGCATCTTTCTACGACACCTAGGTTTCAGGCCTCTTTCAATCTAAACCTTGAATATTCAGTTACTCTATAGGGGGAAATTATGAGATTGTCCAGCGGCCGCTTTGGGTTAATCTGCGTCCATTGAGTCTAGTCGCTTTCGTGCCAGAAGCGGACATTCACGCCCCGCTAAACGCAGAGTAGCGAGGAAGGCTCCCCCACACCTATATTAACTATAAGGTGGGCTACAAATGCCAAGTTACCCACGGAAAGTAGACACCTCACTACTATAAAATGAGCGTCTAACTATGCTAACATCCTGCGGCCAAACTATGCTAACCCCCTACGGCCAATCTATGAGCCCAAGAACATCCGCGTGGGTTAGCCTTTTTTGTTTCTCCCATTTACTATAAATCCCCCCTAAAACAGGACTAACCATGGCCGCCAAAAAATATTACGTCGTATGGGTCGGCCAACAGCCTGGCATCTACACCACTTGGGCAGAAGCCGAGCGTCAGGTTAAAGGCTTTCCAAGAGCCAAGTTCAAATCCTTCCCCAGCCAAGCAGAGGCCGAGTAAGCCTACGCCAGCAAACCCAAGGCAACAGCTACTCGATCGACGACCAAATCCTCACCAAAGAAGAAAACAACAGCGGCCTCAACAGCAACCGTAGATCTCTCTGCCGAAGTCAGTATTTTCTGTGACGGCGCTTGTGACCCCAACCCGGGTAAAGCCGGTACGGGTATCGCCATTTATCACAAAGATAAACTGGAGCAACTCTGGTACGGTTTATACAACCCCGCTGGCACCAACAATACCGCAGAGCTGTTAGGCCTCCATCACTCACTGATGTTCGCTCAGGCTGCCGCAGAGAAGGGCCAAAGCGTCACCATTTACTGTGACTCCAAATACTCAATTGATTGCATCACCAAATGGGCCAACGGCTGGAAAGCCAAAGGCTGGAAAAAGGCCAACGGTGAAATCAAAAACCTCGATATCATTAAACCCGCTCACGCGCTGTATCTTGAGATCGCCAAGAAGATTAAAGTCGCTCACGTTAAGGGACACGCAGGCGTAGAAGGTAATGAGTTAGCGGATCGCATGTCGGTGGTTGCAGTTGAGCAGAGAGAAACCGATTTATGTCGCTATGAGGACTTTGCCTCAATCTCTGAACTATTAGCCATGGCCCGAGGGTAGGGATCATCATGAATCGATTAAAGAAACGCAAACAGATTTTTACCAAGAAACTTAAAAAGGCCAAAGCCAAGCTACAGCCCGACCATAAAAAGCCTCGCTATATTGCTAAAGCCGATCGTGTCGATAGTGAGCAAGTGGAACAAGTAGAAACTAAAAAATAATCCTAGCGAGCAATTAAGTCCACATATTCACTGAGTCGATGCATGAGGAAGTTGTGGATAAGTTGCGGCAGCCCATGCCTAGCGGCTCCCATAAATCCTGATCAATAATCAAACACTCTAAAAACAAGAAGCCCCCTCCCCCAAAGCTAGAACTATCAACACCAGCATATATCTAACAAACATAACTACAGTTTGCGGAATCCCCCCGATATGTTGATATATGTGACAAGCAAACACACACGAACTGCGTATTCGAAATCGTGATCGAAGTCGACACCAGGAGAATAAATATATGGCTGGGCTGAGAAGCTTTTTACCCTGAAAGGATTATCGATATGATCCAAGTTATCAATTATGGGAGCCGGAGGCTTGCGCTTCCCGTTCATATGGGCGGCTTCTGTCTAATTTGCCCACATTATAATGATTGTACTGCTATGGCTTGAGCATGGGCAATACGGTAATCACAAGTCAAAGCCAATTCACAGCCACCGCCAAGCCGTTAATGACTACAATAACCGGCTTGGGCGATGCGTCCGATTGATTAAAAACATCAACCAGCAGTCGCCCATTAAAAAGGGTTGTTGCTCCAGGTGTTTATCCAATACATCTTATTAACTTACCTGTAAAAATATCAGGCCACGCTCAATACACCACATGGCCGACAAGCCGCCCAGCGCATAAACCGGCACGGGTAACAATCGCTCTTGCCAAGGGAGCAGTGGGCGTTTGATCAGCCACCAAGCTCCCAGTAGCAACAGAATGAAGGCAATTTGCCCCGCCTCTATGCCAATGTTAAAAAATAGTAGAGCCAGAGGGACGTTGTTTTGGGGTAGACCGATTTCTGCCAATGCCCCCGCAAAGCCCATACCGTGCAGCAGGCCAAAACCTCCGGCTAACCACCAGGGGTAACGGCGAAACAATCCGCCACCGCCACTCAAGGAAAAGTCTTGGCGAGCAAGGTTTAGCGCCAACAAGAAAATACTCAGCGCAATGGTAAATTCCACTAGTGGTACAGGAAAACGTAAAAAACCCAGTGTCACCAGTGACAGGGTAATACTGTGCCCTGCGGTAAACGCGGTAATGGTCCAGAGCAAGCGCGCACCGCCACCCACCAGTAAAAGTAAACCAAATACAAACATCAGGTGATCAATACCACCCCAGATGTGCTCCAGGCCCAACCAGGAATACTCTGTCATTACCTGAGCCTCAGCGGGCTCTTCGCGTATCAGCAACTCAGGGTTTTCTGCGGTTAATACGCCTTGATAGTTGCGTCCATCGCGAAGACTGAGCATAACCATGGCCGACACCTGGTTTTCCCCAAGCCCGCTCACACTCACGACTTGTCCAACCAATCCTTTACCTGCCAAATCTGGCCCCGCCTCATCCATCGAATCACAATGTAGCTGCCAGCTCGATGTAATGCCTGTACCTTCGGTGCTAGGCGAACTCGGATTGTTTACCTCACAGCGATCAGGCCAAATGGGCTGCAAGGGAACATCACTGCTGCGTTTGGCCGGGGTTTTCCAGACCACGTGATATTGATGCGCTTGCATCTCCACGATTTTCAACAGCGAAGGCGCAAACAAATGTGCCTGTGCACTCTGTGCTAATAACAACGGTATTACCAAGCCCAAAGCGAAACGTAAAAAGCCGAACCTCACAGAAAACCTCACAATCTCACCTCGTACTCATTACGTAGCAAGGCCACGTTATGGTGTAACACTTGCGTGCGTGCTTTGACTTCAAGGTCTCTGCGTAGCTGTGGCTCCACTTCTGTAAATTGAGCCTCACGCTCGGGCTCAATTGCGTTAATCCATACATAATGCAAGCCGTAGATCGAACGAATGGGACCCACCCATTGACCCGTAGCCGGCCCGGCTTTCACTAGCTCAGCCACAAACTGCGCACCGAAGTGACGGGCCAACTGTTCCGGTGTCTGCCGGTGAAATTCATAGCCTGACATAAACGGTGAGCTCAGGTGCCTGGCGGTTTTGGCATCGAAATTCTGTTGCTGAATCGTGGAAACAATAGCGTCGAGCTCAGCCTCACGATTTTGATTGAAAAATAATTGTGTAATCGAGAAGCGTGCAGGACGGCGAAACTGCTCCTTACGTTCAGAAAATGCAGCACGCAACTGCGCCTCGGTAGGCGCGGCAGGTGGATTTTCTTTCAGCAAATGCTCTTGAACTCTACCGATGAGCCGCCTTTTGACGACCTCATCACCCAAATGCAATTGCATTTCCAGAGCCTGCTGAAATAATTCGTTATTATTTTTTCCTTCCGCCATATTTAAAAAGTGCATATTGCGGATCAGTTGGTCATAAACAATTTTGTCACGCCGATGGAGTTCAAGATCCAATGCATGCTGAAACAGCAAGTCACGCTCTAGCTCATCTGTGATCATTTTTTGTTTTTGTACCGCTGAAGGCTTGCGACCAAAACGGGTAAACCACTGTTGCTGCAAAGCGGCGATCCGCGATTCATGTAATGGGCCAATCACGGTTTTGGATTCAGGAAAGATCACGCCCTGAATCTTAAAAAAAACAATGCCCAGAACAACAAAATGCAGCCACGGCCTGTTAAATAGAGTCATCCACGTTTTCAAATTTTTTCTTACCTATAATTTTCGTAAGTTCCCATGACAATACGGCGTTATTTTTTCTACTACTGAACACTAAAAAGCCATTTTGTTTACTTATTATCGGTACTAACAGTTTATTTTCTATGAACTTAACTCTTTTTTTACAGCAATCCAATTGCTGTTCTTAAGTTTTATCAGAGGAAAAAAGAGGCCATCGCTGGCCCCAAACAGAGAGATGATTGAAACGATGAATTCTTTTCGATATCCATATCAATCGTGTAATCACACTACCGGTAAGCAGGCATTGCACATCCCTGTGCGTTGCACTTTCGTTTACTGTGCGATCCTCGCAATAAATGATTATCAACTCATTGAAAGGCCGTTAATGATTAATCAATAATTATAACGCACAGTGGCACCAAAGGTTCTTGGCGCTGCCACGAAGTAGTTGGTATTACCGGAGTAGATCTGGGGGTTCCCCGTTGACGTAGCATAGTCATCATCGGTCAGGTTTTTAGCCCAGATCGATAGATTCCAGTTATCATTGCGCCAGCCAATTTTTGCATTAAGGAGCTTGCGGTCATTAAAGTCCTTAGCCACAAGATTCTCCGAATTCGCTCCATTGGTTGCGTGGTCATCCATATACATATAGTCACCGCGCAAATACAAGGTGCCATCAGCCACCGGGAACACCAATGTCGCGGCAAGGTTAGCGGTGTAATCTGCAACATACGCCAGTTTATCGCCTTCTCTATCGCCACCAGTGATTTCGTATTTATCCATGTACAACAAACCGGCTGACAAGGTTAAATTGGGCAAAGGCAAGGCATCAATGTGCAGATCCAGACCAGAGACTTCTACCTCACCCTCATTACCCACGATGGTTCCCGGGCCATTAGGATCTGCCTGCTGGTTCTGGAAATCATCAATTTGCGTCAAGAAAGCGGCGGCATTCAGGCGCAGACGCGAATCCAGCAGGGTGGATTTCAGGCCTAATTCGTAGCTCAGTGTCGTTTCATCATCAAACTCACGCTGATCTACCGTTCCGCTAACACCGTTGAAATTACCGGACTTGCTACCCGTAGACACACTGGCGTAAACCATGGTTTCTTCACCAATGTCATAGGCTGCCTTAAGTAGCCAGTCAACATTCTCACTGGAGCGATCCAGCTTGGCATCAATTGGTAGGTTCGATAAGTCGACAAAGGTATTTCCTATTTGCCCAGCAAGCCCTGCGGCTAATGCCGCTAGCGGTGCAGGGGCAACTAACGAATCAAGCCCTGCCGCTGTGGTGAAATTTTCACTTAGCAGTTCAGCCTCTCGCTCTTCTTCGGTCCAGCGCACACCAGCGGTCAGATGCCAGCGCTCTTGAAGATGCCAGGTGGCTTGGCCAAACAGCGCCAGGGTATCGTTGTCCCAAACACTTTTCCCCGTAATCATATCTCCAGGCTGTACAAAAGCTGATGCTACTGTCGGAACAAATCCCCCCAGGGCTGGATTAATCCCCTCAACGAGTGGACGAAGGAATACCTCACCCAAAACGGTATCAATATCATCACCATAGGTGAAGGCATCCCCCGCTTCACCACGCTGGGTGGTTTGCTGATAGTAGAACAGGCCTAATTGATACTCGATATTATCGCCGATCGTAGAATCCAGGCGAAACTCCTGTGAAATACTGTCACCCGAGAACTTCTGACTGGAACTCAAAATATCCAGCTGGGATCCATCAAGATCGGATACTTGGGTATAACTGTAGTCACTCCAGGCCGTGATGGAGGTGATTGCACCCCAACCAAGATCATACTCAACCTGGAGGGACAGCATATCGGATTTCAGTTTGAATTCCGCCTCCTGATCATTTGCCACTTCATAATCGAAAGGATCATTTTTCCCCTGGGGCAATCCCTGTGCGGCCAATTCAGCCTGGACTTCCTCACTCAACACCACTTCGGGCACACAGCAGGTAGTGTCACGCTCCACATGAGAACCACTTAGCATCAGGCTCAGGTTTTCTGAAGGCTCCCACAACAACTTACCTTGAATGTTCCAGTCATCGGCATCATTAAGGTCATTACCGGCCGTATTCTCTATATAACCATCGCGCTGATGAATATTACCCGACAGGCGGTAGGCTACCGTATCGCTGAGAGGGCCTGATGCGGACACGGTGACCCGGCGCATATCGTAATCACCCAATGAGGTCTCTATATAACCTTCAAATTCCTCGAGATTGGGCCCCTTGGTGGTGACACTGATGGCGCCGGCATTGGTGTTCTTGCCGTACAAGGTACCCTGTGGCCCCTGCAAAACTTCGATACGTTCAATATCGGCGAGATCCGACATCCCCAGGCCCGAGCGGCCGAGGAATACACCGTCGACAAAAATTCCCACCGAAGGCTCCAGCGCGGGATCATTTTGTGCAGTACCAATGCCGCGAATAGCGAATCGGCTATTAAAAGGGGTGGTATTACTCGTCACGTGCAGGCTAGGCGTCATCACGGCCAGATCATTGGCGTTATTCATGCCTGCCTCCTGAATATCATCCGAGGAAAATGCCTGGACCGCTACCGGAACATCCTGCAGGCTTTCGGCTTTTTTCTGGGCCGTTACGATAATTTCTTCCAGAGCAAAATCTTCAGCGAGAGCACCGCCCCCATAAATAGCTAAAGCCAGGGCGGACGCGAGTGGCGCGACCATTAGATTACGACTCGATTTTTGCTTCATGATTACGTCTCCAATTTTATTATTGTATGTTCTTGAGTGACTCATAATTCAAGTCGGGCTGTTTTCAGTAAAGTTTGTGAATTACCTAAAACTATCAATACTGCTTTTTGCAGTTGATACATAACCAACAAAGAAATATTTATCTCTACTCGCTCTCGAGTATAGCGAGGCGCCTGAAAACGCAGCTATCATATTCGGACGAAGTTTTAGATCGTTTATTAGTAAACGCACCTCGTGCATATATTTGCACATTGACCAGGCATAGACTGATCACTCTCCAAAAGTCCTAAAATGATACCTCACTTTCTTGAAGTAAGCCTTATAGTAAGCCCAGTAAAAATCCTTGACCTCAACGAACGGCATATCTGCCGAGGCATAAAGATCGGCGACCGAGGAAAATCCACAGCGATCCCCTCAAAGACATCACTTACGACTTAACCTACAAAAACACCACGAACTGGAGTTGCGTTAAAACCATGGACATTTTCTTGTGGCCCCTTCTGCTTTTGATGCTATTTCTGTTATTAACACTGCATTGTTACCGCCAATACTGGACCAAACGGGAGCTGCCACAAATCGATACCTGTGAATTTACAGGACAGCTGAAAAAGGTTGGAAATACCTACATAGGCTATCGGGCCGCTAGCAACGGTAGTCAGCGCACCATCATCTGCTTCCCGGGTTTCCTGGAAGACATACGCTATTTTCAGGAACTGTATCAAGACGACAATGCGGAACTTATTTTAGTGAATAATGCCAACTATCATTGCCCTTTTCTCGGAGCAAAAGATACTGACGATATTACTGAATTGGCGTGGCCCGAAAACCCCTACCCTTTAGGGACAATCGAACATGATGCCTTTTATCTGGGTTTAGTACTGGAGCATCTTGCATCGGGCAGCAACATTGTCCTGCACGGACATTCCCGCGGTGGAGCCGTTATTTTGGAAACCGGCCGCCAATACCCGGAATTAACAAACTCGAAAGCACGTTCCGTCAGCGCCATTTTGGAAGCCCCCGTGTTACCTCAAGCGCGTACGACAGGCAAAGGGGCTGCGACTCTGCCGCACGGATTGGCCTGCTATCTATTACCGCTCCTACTGGGATGGTTACGCAATAGCAGCGAAGAACGCCGTATCAAACGAATGATGGTGGGCCCGGTCACACCGTTAAAACAACAGCTTTTACCTAATGTTCCCAACAATCCACGTACTTACGCCACCTGCGTCACTAACCTGCGCTCTATAGTTGCCTGGCAGCGTACAACACCGATTGATGCCTATAACAACTTCTCAGCGTTGACCGTCATCATGGGCGAACACGACCATGTACTATGCAATCACAGCATGCTGGCGAGCATAGAAAAGGGGCAGGCAATCAATCAAGGCGTATCGCTTGTACAAACCGAGCGCACAAACCATTTTATTAGCCTGGAGCAGCCTGAAGTGATGCGGGCTTATTATTCTCAAATAACAACTTAAATAACTAGAACGCCAGAATGCGAAACTTTTTAAAATATATCCCCCCACTGCCAGGCATTATCTTTTTGTTTTTAGGATTTTACTGGATAACAGATCCAGGAGCCGCAGCACAATTATCAGGTATGACCTTGTTGGACGGCATAGGCCGTAGTAGCCAGATAGGTTACCTAACGGCATACTTTATGGGAGGGAGTATCATGGTTTTTGTCGGCGTCATGACCAAACAACCTATGTTACTGCAGGCCGCCGCAATGATCATTGCACTGACCGTAGTGTTTCGTGTAATCGCATGGCTGCTTCACGACGTTGAACTCGCGATACAACTAACAGTGACAGAAATTATTTTCACTACCACATTGCTCTTTAGAGCATCCAGAATGCCTCGAAATATTGTAGATGACAATAAATCAGAGCAGGCACAACAACCTGCTGAACTATAACAAACAGGATTCATCAATGGGTACCAATCACTTTTCAGTAACCGCTGTTAGACGAACCATCACGTTAAGCGGTCTGCTTCTGGGCTCCCTCATAAATTTTTCCAGCCACGCCGCTGCAGAAGCCAGCATTGATGAAAGACCCAATATAGTGGTTATCCTTGCTGATGATTTAGGCTACTCAGATATCGGTTCCTATGGCAGTGAAATTAACACGCCCAATTTAGACCAGCTGGCACAAGACGGATTGCGCTTCAGTAACTTTCATACAACGGCCAGCTGCGCCCCGACTCGCGCCATGTTATTAACCGGCGTCGATAGCCACCGTACAGGTGTGGCAAATATCAAAGAAGCGCTAACACCAGAACAGGCTCACTCGCCGTTTTATCGTGGTTCACTCAATCACAATGTCGTCACGGTTGCTACCCTGTTGAGAGATGCCGGATACAATACCTCCATGGCAGGAAAGTGGCACCTGGGATATGAAAATGAATCATTGCTACCGATAAACCGTGGTTTTGAGCAAACGGTCACCATGCCTTTTTCTGGCGGTGACAACTGGACCCAGCAAGCCTACGTTCCCCATTATGAAAAAACGCTGTGGTTTGAAAACGGTAGAGAAATCACCGTGCCTGAAGATTTTTATTCCTCTAAATTTATCATCGATAAGACCATTGAGCAGCTAGAAAACAATTTGCGAACTAAAGAAAATAGCAGAAAGCCTTTTTTTTCTTACGTGTCCTTTCAAGCCGTTCACATACCGATACAAGCCCCTAAGGCATTCACTGAAAAATATATTGGCCGCTATAAAGATGGCTGGCATGTACTGCGTGAAAATCGCCAAAAAGCCGTTAAAGATCTGGGGCTCTTGCCCGCCAGAGCCCCCATGAAGCGGATGCTATCAACGACCAACTGGGATGACCTGTCAGAAGAAGAGAAACGTTTCAATGATAAGCGAATGGCCGTATACGCAGGTATGGTCGATGCCATGGATCACCATATTGGTCGCCTCATACAGTATTTAAAAGACTCAGGCCAATACGACAACACGATCATTATGTTCAGCTCTGATAACGGCCCAGCAGCATCTGATGTGCCCCCACTTTGGATTAAAATGCTAGGTTACAACAATGACTACGAAACGCTGGGCGAGCGTTACAGCTACGGCACACTGGGGATAAGCTTCGGCAGCGCCGCCGCTTCACCGTTAGGTCACTATAAATTCCATTCTGGCGAAGGTGGCATGCGCGTCCCGCTGATTGTCAGTGGCGCACAGGTTGCCGACTCTCTGCGAGGAAGCATCAGTCACAGTAAAGCCTTTATCAAGGATCTGGCGCCGACGATTCTTGCACTGGCAGGTACCCAGCATCCCGGCACGCAATACCAGGGCAGGCCAATCGAGGCCAGTACGGGTAAAAACCTGCTGCCCATCTTCAAAGCAAGCACCGACTCAGTCTACACGGGTGAAGATATTATCGCTTATGAAATTGGCGGTAACGCAGCACTTATCAAAGGTGACTATAAAATCACCCTAAATCGAGGTGGCACAAACGATGACCGCTGGCACCTCTATAACATCAAGCAAGATCCTGGTGAAACTGAAAAACTAGAAGCCATCGAACCGGCTGTTTTTTCAGAACTGCTCTCCGAATATGAAATCTACGCTCGAGAAAACGGTGTCATACCGGTACCGCCCAACTATCATCAGCCCATTCAAATTCTAAAAAATGGCCTTAAAGCCAAATTGATAAATAGTTTAAAAACCCCACTGGGAATATTTATCTCTTTAATTATAGCTGCAATTGTTATCGTCCCGATTACCCGAAAGACTATCAGTAAGTAAAGACGTGCACCTAGTAAAAAGCACTTTACTCGGTCTGCCAGACGTCTTGGCTGAATATGATACACCCAAATACAAACCCATATAGTAATTTATGGATAGCAGATATTCGTATTCACCCAATCAGTTATCCAATCAGGTGTACTGAAAGAGCTAAAAGCTATGAACTTTTCAACCGATCCCCGTTTTAATTTCGCTCGCCAGCAAATCAACGCTGCCAATGAAGAAGGCTACACCTCAGTACTCGACCTGTTTCAAAGGGCCTGTACTGAATTCGCTGACGATATTGCATTTACCTGCATGGAGCAGGACGTCACGTTTCGTGAAATCGACGAGATGTCTGCAAAATTTGCCGCTTACTTGCGAAGCGATGGTGGTTTGGAGCATGGTGATCGGGTGGCTATTCAACTGCCCAACCTTATTCAATATCCCGTAGCGGCTTGGGGGATTCTGCGCGCGGGATTAGTGCTGGTAAATACCAACCCGATGTACACCGAAAGAGAGCTGCGCCATCAATTCCAGGACAGTGGCGCCAAGGCGATAGTCTTACTCAGTGACTTTTCTGATGCAGCAGAGAAAGTCATCCCTGATACAGACATAAAATTAGTCGTCTCTACCAATGCACTCGACATGATAGAAGCGCAGCCGGCTCCTGATTACAAACTAGACGAATCGGTGCAGGTAGTCACTTTACCCATCGCCATTTCACTCGGTGAAGGTAAAGCGCCACCTAAGATTAGCCCCACCCTGAACGATTTAGCAGTACTGCAATACACCGGTGGCACAACAGGCGTAGCCAAAGGCGCGATGCTTAGCCATGGCAATATTATTGGCAGTGTAGCGCAGGTGAAAAAACACTTTGCAGAAGGCGATACAGTCATTAGCGGTCTGCTTATTGCGCCAATGCCGATTTATCATATCTTCGGATTTTGCGTTTATCTCTGCTCCAACTTTGCCTCCGGTGGCAGGTCGGTACTGATTCCCAACCCTCGAAACTTCGACGCTTTACTGGATG
>Ga0209826_1002604_pt1 | contig 11724 bp, 14 predicted proteins | sample GOMGulsemesocosm_5_FD_184637 | JGI IMG/M metagenome (GOLD analysis project Ga0209826, IMG submission 184637) | Methane-oxidizing microbial communities from mesocosms in the Gulf of Mexico - GOM15C Gulf of Mexico (SPAdes) (version 2) | ecosystem: Environmental > Aquatic > Marine > Cold seeps...
GTGAAGGTATAAACGCTATAATCTTTAAAAGAATCTCAGAAAAGACAATTTAACACATTTATTGGGGTGTTGATACGTGGAAATAGCAGCGAAATCGATCTTGAAAATGGGAAATCCCCTTCTTCACGAAACAGCGTCCTTAATTGAGGATCCGCAATCAAATGAGATTCGAACACTCGTAGACGTGATGCAAGTGAGTATGGAGGCTGCGGGAGGAGTCGGATTGGCTGCGCCGCAAATCGGTGTACCGCTGCGACTTATAATATTTAATGTGCCGGGTGAGCGGTTGGAAAAAGAAGATGGTGTCGCCAGATCGGGAATACCGCAGACAATTTTGATCAACCCTGAAATAGAATATATAGGGGACGACACGGCCCTCGGGTGGGAGGGATGTTTGTCGGTTCCGGGCTTGAGAGGACTTGTTCCGCGCCATACCCATATTCGATATAGAGGGCTGGACTTACAAGGGAGGCTTATTGAGAGGGATGCTGTTGGTTTTCATGCGCGTGTTGTTCAGCATGAATTTGATCACTTAGATGGCATTTTGTACCCGGAGCGGATGGATGATCTTACAAATTTGGTGTATGAGTCAGAAATACAGGCGTTCACAGATGACAAATGCGCACCAGAATGATGTTGGAGAATTGAAATGACTGACAGAGCTGATGATAAAAAGCGTTTGCTTGAAGCAGTGCTACCGCATGTGTTGTTTGATGGATGGTCAAATCTTGCCATTAAGCATGCCGCAGAAGATTTAAAGTTAGATCGATTTGCATTTGATAGGCATTTTCCATATGGACCTATTGATCTCGTCACCTATTTCATTGAGCAGGCTGACGATCAGATGGAATTGCGGCTTGACGCGGAAAACGCCAAATCAATGAAAATTCGCGATCGAATTACTTTGGCGGTGCGGATACGCCTTGAAATTTACGCGCCTTATAAAGAATCCATTCGGAATGCTCTTACATTACTTGCGTTACCGCAAAATGCCGCTAAGGGCCTTAAGCTGACTGCCGGTACCGTTAGCCGGATGTGGCACGCAACCGGCGACACTTCTACAGACTTTAGCTATTATACCAAACGCGTAACGTTATCTGCTGTGTATGGATCGACCCTATTATTCTGGTTAGATGACAGTTCAGATGATTTTGAGAAAACATGGGCGTTTCTTGATCGACGCATTGTAAATGTTATGCAATTCGAAACAGCCAAATACAAAGCCAAACAATTTTTTTCCAAAAAACCGGCTTCTCCAGACTTTATATCGCCCGCGCGATTTTTCCGAAATTTGAAAGCTCGCTGACACTCCCAATAAATAAAGAACAGGATCAAAATGCTAAAAAATAAAATCATCCTGATAACCGACGCATCCCACTTCGTTGGTAAGCCCGGCGCCTCTGTTTTGCTTCGAGAAGGCGCAACTGTCTATGCACAAGACGCGTCCTTCGTTGCAGAGGCCGCTCGTAGCGCATTCGCAGATTTAGTACCCGGAATTATCCCTCTTGCTGAGCAAGAGCCTGAAGAGGTCTTAGCGGCAGTTCTAAGCGCTAGCGGCCATCTTGATGTGTTGGTTAATAATGATGCATACCCTGCAATAAGGTCTTCTATTGAAGATGCCAGTATCGAGGATTTCAAAAATACGCTGGATGCTTTGCTTGTGCGCGGATTTACCTACGCAAAATATACAGCAAAGCACATGAAGGAGCGCGGATCAGGTAAAATCATTTTTATCTCTTCTGCCGTTCCAAAACACGGATTGCCAAACTATTCCATGTATGTCGCCGCTCGCGGCGGTGCAAATGCGCTTGCGGTTACACTTGCAAAAGAGCTTGGTAAATCAGGTATTCAGGTAAACGCGCTTGCCCCGAATTTTATTGAGAGCCCTACATATTTTCCAAAAGAACTTCTGGAAAATGAAGAGACTTTGAAGAAAATCACAAAACCCATACCGCTTGGCCGCCTCGGCAAACCAGAAGAGGCGGGGGAGTATTTGGCATTTTTGGCGTCAGACAAGTCCGACTATATTACAGGGCAAATCCTGTATTTTGCGGGTGGCTGGGCCTAGGTTTAAACTTTTGGCGGCGTTCCGAGGGGGAACAGGCGTGTAACATGGCCCATTTTCCGGCCCTCTCGCGCTTCTGCTTTTCCGTATAGATGCAGGCTCATATCTGGATGAGATAAAATCTCTTGCCAATGATCGATATCATCCCCGATTAGGTTCCGCATGACAGCGTTTGAGTGACGCTCAGCGCTGGCAAGGGGTAAGCCTGCAGCGGCTCGAATGCTTTGTTTGAACTGACTTGTTGTGCATCCTTCAATGGTCCAATGACCAGAATTGTGCGGGCGTGGCGCCAGTTCATTCACAAGAACTTCACCTTCGGGTGTGACAAATATTTCCACAGCCATCAGACCAATTAAATCGATATGGTCAGCAATCTTATGAGAGAGGTCAACGGCGTGATCAGACACAACAGTTAGGATTTCTGCTGGCGCTAGTGTGATGTCCAGAATGTGATTTTTATGGCGATTTTCAACGGGAAGATAAGATTGGATGTCGCCATTCACGCCACGGGCAACAATAACTGATATCTCTAGCTCAAACGGTACGAAACCCTCGAGAATGGCGGGCTGTTCCCCAATTTCCTTCCAAGCGTCATCAATTTCTGTGGCAGCATTAATTTTGACCTGACCTTTACCGTCGTATCCGAACCGCCTTGTTTTTAAAATTGCCGGTGTGCCAATTCTGGCAATACCATCGCGAAGGTCGTTAAGGCTCTCCACATTTGCAAAAGGGGCCGTCGGAGCACCAAGGCTGTTTAGAAAGCTTTTTTCAAGATGGCGGTCTTGCGTGATTTCTAAAACCCGTTTTCCAGGCCGAACAGGGACAATAGGTTCCAAGAAATCAAGAGTTTCAGTGGGGATGTTTTCAAATTCCAGTGTAACAACGTCAACCGCGGAGGCAAATTTACGTAAAGCCTCTTCATCGGTATATTGGGCGATAGTAACTGCGGTGCTAACTTGTGCGGCTGGACTATTGGGGTCCTGACCATAAATGTGGGTTTTATAGCCAAGTTCAGCGGCCGCAAGGGCCATCATTCGGCCAAGCTGCCCGTCTCCAAGAATACCAATTGTACTTCCCGGTGCGATCATAGTCATGGGGGTGATCCTATAATAGTGTGTCGGTTGGCTCTTCTGCCACGGCAGATGTTTGTTTGTCGCGCCACTTATCAATTGCGGTTGCTGTACTTGGGTTGTTTAAGCCCAGAATTTGTGCCGCTAACAACGCGGCATTGATGGCGCCAGCTTTTCCGATAGCAAGTGTCCCAACAGGAATGCCGCCCGGCATCTGGACGATTGAAAGGAGGCTATCCATTCCCTTGAGAGCTTTGCTTTCAATGGGCACGCCGAGCACAGGAACGGGGGTCATCGCGGCGGCCATACCTGGTAGATGGGCAGCTCCGCCGGCACCGGCAATAATAACATGTAATCCGCGTTCTTTAGCCGTCTTCGCGTATTCAACCAAGCGGTCAGGTGTTCTATGGGCTGACACAATCTTAGTTTCAAACGGGACCCCAAGCTCGCCTAAAGTATCTGCGGCATGTTTCATAATTGGCCAGTCTGATTGGCTGCCCATAATTATGCCGATTTGTACGCCGGTTTTTGACATGTATTTTTTCCGCTTACAGTTCTGTGATCTTACCAAGGTAATCTGGGGTGGATTATAGGCAGGAGTGTTTAAGAAGCAAGGAAAGCCTCAAATATGAAGGGCGGATAACCAATTATTAAAAAACGACGGGTATCCTTTGTATTTATACGGAAACTACCTTAAGATTCAGCCGGTTCTTAAAATGCACTTTATCAGGTTTGTACATGAAGATTGGTCCCACAGGTCGCCCCGTCGCGACAGCAGCTACGAGAAAAACGGCTTCGGCTGCCGCAACATCCGCGTATTCCAGCGCGGCGGCACCTCGTACAATTCAAGATACGACGTCTATCATGGGTATCCCCGAGGCGGAACTGACACCAAAAGTTAGAGACGCGATTATGTCTCTGATGGAGGAAGTGGACCGGCTGCGTCGTTCTGTGGAAGGGATTAATCAGCGTTTGGCAGATGCTGAAAAACTGGCAGATCAAGACCCACTTTTGCCTATTTATAATCGCCGGGCATTTGTGCGGGAACTGACACGAGTTCAAGCCACTGTTGAGCGGTACGGCGAGTCAGCAAGCTTAATTTATATCGATCTAAATGGATTTAAGGGCGTCAACGATGCCCACGGGCATCAAGCCGGTGATTTTGTTCTGGCTGAGTTTTCAGGCAGGCTCCTCCAAAGTGTCCGCGAGACGGATGTGGTTGGGCGTTTGGGCGGCGATGAATTTGGCTTGATCCTGTCGCAGACCACTACTGAAGCTGCTGTTGTCTTGGCATCACGTTTACCACAAGAGTTGGAGCGTAATCCAATTTTTTGGGAAGGAAACCGTTTGGAAGTTGGGTTGGCCTACGGGATTGTTCCGATTGAGCCTGGGATACACCCTGAGCAAGCATTGACAGAGGCCGACAGCAAAATGTATGCGCAAAAACAGCAGATTAAAAACGAAAAGTAGTGGACTCGCGCTCTATGTCGTCACTGTAGCAATCTAGGCGATAATGTCGGGCAGTAACGCGTTCTCGGTTAAGAAAATATAGTCTTTGAGTGTGAGTTTGCGCTTTTTAAGTCTTTGAAGTTGAAAGTTGTTGTAATTACCTGAGTTGATAAGGGCATCTATGGCGATATCAAGATCACGATGCTCGGTTTTAAGTCCCGCAAGGCGCTGTTTTAAAGCTTCTTGTTGATCAACAACTGTCATGGGTAGGCTATTCCTTTACGCATATCCGAAGTACGATCTTTCCAATATGCATATGTTGAGGGTGGTCAGCGCCTAAATCGCGCTTCGCATAATAACACTTTTTCTGCAAATAAACTAGTATTCATAATATAAAGCAGGTTATGTGAGTGAAAATCAACTCTGTCAAGGATGTCTTGTAAATGACTGTGTTGCCAAGTGAAACGCCTGACGAAGAGCTGTGGAAATTTGCTGTTTGGATTTATGGGCGCGAAGGTGTGAGTGAGGCATGTCTTTCCTTGCAGAAAAGCCGAGATATTGATGTTCCTTTGTTTTTAAGTTGTATCTGGGCAAGTCGCGTGAATTCGGCAGCGTTCACAGCAGAAGTCCTTGCCGACGTCTTGGAAATTAGCATCAAGTGGCAGCGAAATGTTGTGAAGCCTTTGCGGAGTGTTCGTGATCATCTGAAGAATATCACAGATTCAAGCCCAGCGACCATGGCAATGCGACAATCAGTATTGGCTGAGGAGTTGAAGGCGGAGCAGTTTGAGATAACAGAACTGCAAGGGGCGCTGTCAGGCGGAGTTTCTCTTGAACTTGATGAAGCTTTGCAGATTGGAACTGCGGCTGACAATATCAGCCAATATTTAGCAGCCCTCCCTCCTTCGATACCGATCACAGAAAAAGAACTGAAGAATGTTCGGTGGATCTTAGGCGCTGCATTTTCAGAGGGTGCGGAACTCCCTGAGTGGCTTTCCAGTGTTCCTGCTTTTACGCTTCGGGTAGCGCCTAAATATCTTTTTTTAGGCCCTGCCACCGATCAGTAAGAGTGTTATCGAACTGCAATAAATCTAAAACGCGCCCAACTGATTGATTGACGATATCGTCAACAGATTGGGGATGCGTGTAAAAGGCGGGGACTGGCGGCGCAATAATGGCTCCTAAATCAGAGAGAAGAGCCAAATTCCGAAGGTGCCCGCTGTGTAGTGGGGTCTCTCTGATCATTAGAACGAGGCGCCGTCTTTCTTTTAAGGCAACATCAGCCGCTCGCGTTAGCAAACTGCTGGTTGTGCCTGTTGCGATTTCCGACATGGATCTGATTGAGCAAGGGGCAATAACCATACCCGTATTCTGAAACGATCCGGATGCGATAGCCGCACCAATATCCGTGGCTTTATAGGACTTGCTCGCGAGATTCTTAACCTCTGTCGAAGTCATGTCTGTTTCGTGTGAAATCGTAATTTCTGCAGCTTTACTGACCACCAAGTGGGTTTCAATGTTCATTTTTTGGCAAGCTTGCAATAGGCGAATGCCGTAGATAGCGCCTGATGCACCCGCTATCCCAATGATAAGTTTCTGTTTTTCAGGCATAGTACAAATCCAGTAAGAAAAATCGACAAAATGTCATTGATTTATATCATTTTGCTTCATTATTTTGTAATATAGTCTTGTTTACAGCCTGAAAAAATAGGCTGCCCGCCTTTGTTACTAGAGGAGATAAAACATGAGCACAACTGAGTATGTCGCACAGCTTGCGGAAAAACACCACCGCGTTGATGATGAAATCCAATCTGAATTAACACACCCATCAGCTGATCGACTACACATAAGCGAGCTCAAGAGGGAAAAACTCAGACTAAAAGAAAAAATAGAAGAGCTGTCGACTTAGGCAGCCGAACATAAAAAATTTGAACTTCGGTTCGGGAATGCGTCAGTGATATAGCTGGCGCATTTTTTTGTGGGTTTTTCAGGTCTTTCAGTAGGCGGGATTTTCGTCCAAATCTTTTTTCCAGTTTTTTCGGTTTATGTGATGCATGGATGCAAGAAATCCACAGTGATCTATGCTGAATTCAACGAAGCTATTGAAAGAACGACACAATTAAAAAACTCGCAATCCGTCAAGTGTTTTATTTGTAAAAAGACCACTACAATTTGTTGACGTCATAGGGGCAGTTCTACAATATGTAGTGGTTTCGCAGCAAAGCGTGAAATTCCGGAAATCTTGTAAAATAGGCTTCGAAAAGCCGATTTACCGTTGTGTCTCGGGGTTGAAGTGTTTGTATCGGTCTCATTTGAGAGTGATTTACTTACCGGGCAGGAATAGTGCTGCATTATAGCGAAATTTTGGCGCATATTATGCGAGGGGAAGATTTATGTTGGATACGGTCGATATGTTGACGGATGTTGTGCAGGTTAAAGACGGCGCAAGGGTTCATATTGATCATAGTAGAGATGAGCTTCTGACAGATTTTGGACGATCTGTTCTTGAAGATCGTTATTTACTTCCCGGCGAAAGCTTCCAAGATTTATTCGGACGTGTTGCCAGCGCTTACGGAGAAGGTGACGCCCACGCCCAACGCATCTATGATTATATGAGCAGACTTTGGTTCATGCCCTCAACCCCAGTGTTGAGTAATGGCGGAACGTCACGGGGCTTGCCCATATCCTGTTTCTTGAACGAAGCAGACGACAGCCTTGATAGCATCGTAGATCTGTGGACTGAAAATGTCTGGTTAGCATCTAAAGGTGGTGGCATCGGTAGCTATTGGGGGAATTTACGGTCTATCGGCGAAGGCATTGGCGCAGTTGGAAAGACATCTGGTGTGGTTCCTTTCATTCGCGTGATGGACAGTTTGACACTTGCTATCAGTCAAGGCTCACTTCGACGTGGCTCTGCGGCTGTGTATCTTCCGATCTCACATCCTGAAGTGGAAGAATTTATTGAAATTCGCCGCCCAACAGGCGGTGATCCAAACAGAAAAACACCAAATCTACATCACGGTATTCTCGTCTCTGATGATTTTATGCGGGCTGTAGAAAATGATGAGGAATGGGGATTAACTAGCCCGAAAGATGGCTCGGTCGTTCGTAAAATTGATGCTCGTGGCCTTTGGATACGCATGCTAACGGCGCGTGTCGAGACCGGTGAACCTTATATGATTTTTAATGATCGGGTAAACGCTCAAGTTCCAGAGCATCACAAACTCGCTGGCCTGAGCGTGAAAACCTCAAATCTCTGCGCTGAAATTACATTGCCAACAGGGCGAGATCACCTTGGCAACGATCGGACTGCAGTTTGTTGTCTGTCTTCCCTTAATCTTGAAAAACACGATGATTGGGTTGGCGAGGAGGGCTTCATAGAAGATGTGATGCTTTTCCTTGATAACGTCTTGCAAGATTTCATCGATAGCGCTCCCGACAAAATGGCGAAAGCAAAATATGCTGCCATGAGAGAGAGAAGTGTGGGGCTTGGTGTTATGGGCTTCCATTCATTGCTCCAGGCCAAACGTGTGCCACTTGAATCCGTTATGGCAAAAGTTTGGAATAACCGGATTTTCTCTCATATCCAGAAACATGTAGATGCAGCATCGAAAACTCTGGCTGATTTACGGGGTGCTTGCCCTGATGCGGCGGACTATGGGTTTAACGAGCGATTTTCAAACAAAACAGCTATTGCGCCAACAGCGTCGATTTCCATTATTTGTGGCGGTGCGAGCCCAGGGATCGAGCCTGCTGCAGCAAACAGCTATACTCATAAGACTTTGTCTGGGTCTTTCAATGTTCGTAACCCGCATTTGAAAGTATTACTTGCTGAAAAAGGTCACGACAATGAGGATATTTGGTCGTCAATTACAGTGAACGAAGGATCTGTTCAGCATCTTGATTTCCTGGATGATCATGAAAAAGACGTATTTAAAACGGCGTTTGAGCTTGATCAGCGTTGGATTATTGAACTTGCCGCTGATCGTACACCAATGGTTGACCAATCGCAGTCTGTAAATCTTTTCCTTCCAGCTGATGTTCACAAGCGGGACTTGCATCAAATCCATATGCAAGCATGGAAGCAAGGAATGAAGAGCTTGTATTATTGCCGCTCTAAGTCTATTCAACGCGCTGAAGTCATCGCGACGAAGGAAGATATGCCTGAAGGTCTACGTGAGCTCATTGCAGGTGTCGCCGTGAAACCAAAATTAGAAGTTGTTGGCGAAACAACTGATTACGATGAATGCCTCGCTTGCCAATAAGCAATCAAGGTCCGATGTTATTAATTGATCAATAGTTAGAGCTCTCCATGTCACTGCTTGATGCAAAACCGGTTTATAAGCCTTTTTCTTATCCTTGGTGCTACGATGCATGGCTTATGCAGCAGCAAATCCATTGGTTGCCTGAAGAGGTACCACTTGCGGATGATGTGAAGGATTGGCATAAAAATCTGACAGAAGACGAGCGTAACCTTCTGACGCAAATTTTCCGGTTTTTTACGCAATCTGATATTGAGGTCAATAACTGTTACATGCGCCATTATTCGCGTGTATTTCAACCAACTGAAGTGCAAATGATGTTGGCCGCATTCTCCAATATTGAAACGGTGCATATTGCTGCCTACTCTCATCTTCTGGATACGATCGGTATGCCAGAAACTGAGTATTCTGCCTTCCTCCACTATAAGGAGATGAAGGATAAATACGACTATATGCAGCAGTTTAATGTGGAGAATAAATTCGAGATTGCCAAAACGTTGGCTGTTTTTGGTGCGTTCACTGAAGGCTTGCAGCTTTTTGCCAGTTTTGCAATTTTGCTGAATTTTCCAAGACATGGAAAAATGAAGGGAATGGGCCAGATTGTTACTTGGTCAGTTCGTGACGAGAGCCTTCATTGTAATTCAATCATTAAATTGTTCCGGACATTCGTTCAGGAAAACCCAGAAATCTGGAACGAAGAACTTATCGAAAGCTTATATCAAGCTTGTCGCGAAATTGTGTCTCACGAAGATGCGTTCATCGACCTTGCTTTTGGATCTGGTGACATCGAAGGAATGACCGCTAGCGAGATTAAGGCCTACATCCGCTATATTGCAGATCGGCGCTTAGTACAGCTAGGTCTCGAACCAATTTATAATTTGGAAAAGAATCCATTGCCTTGGCTGGACGCAATCCTAAATGCGGTTGAGCACACTAACTTCTTCGAAAACCGATCAACTGAATATTCCAAAGCTGCGACACAAGGGTCGTGGGAAGATGCTTTCGACTAACCTATAAGTAGGAATTACATAAGCGGTCGGCGCATCTTGAAAGGATCTTCGGATCCTTTTTTGTGACTGAAAGCACCATAGCGCCTTGAAAACTGCTGATGATGAATTCTGCCTGCTCCAGGTGATCTTTATCACCGCCTAAGGCTGCGGCTGTCCAAGCGAGCAACTGGTCAAAGAACGCTTGAACCGCGTCGCTGACATCTGCTGGTAGGCTTGAGAGTTCGGCTCCTAGTATACAGCCAAGACAAATAGTGCCTTTATCGGATAGGGCACCGACATAGGCATTTCCAAGTCGCCGGATTTTTACTTGAACGGTATCTTCTGCAATATCACCGCTATTGAGTGCCTGAATAAATTCTTCTGCATACCGCTCTATAACAGCTTTCCCAAGATCAGATTTATGGGGAAAATGGTAATGCACGCTGGAACTTTTAATTCCCACAGCGCTTGCTATATCCCGAAAGCTGACGGCATCGAAGCCGCCTCGGCGCATGTGATCTTCTGTCACATCTAGAATTTCATCAATCCTACTTTGTGTATTTTTACTAACCATTTTTCATTTATCTATCACTTGATAGGTGTTGACAAGTATAATTATTTGCGTAATGTCTACCTATCGATAGGTAGAATAATGAACAAAAGGAATTTGATGATGAAAGTTTATGAATTTAAAGGTTTCCCTAATCCTGCGCGGGTTCGTATGGCACTTGCTGAAAAAGGATTGATTGATGAGGTTGATTTTATTCAAGTTGATTTACCTGGCGGCGAACATCAAACAGAAACGTTTCTAGCGAAGAACCCATCTGGCGCTGTGCCTGTTCTCGAGCTTGAAGACGGTACATTGATTTCAGAAAGTGTCGCCATCACTGAATATCTCGACAATTTGGACGGCTCTCCCGTTTTGACTGGGGAAACGCCGAAAGAGCGCGGTGTGATCTCCATGCTACAGCGCAAAGTAGAAGTTGGTTTTTTAGATGCCATTGGTGCGTATTTCCATCACGCTACACAAGGCTTGGGTCCTAAAATTGAGCCGTACCAAGTGGCTGAATGGGGTGAAAAGCAGAGGGAAAAAGCAGTGATTACACTTCATTGGATGGAGACTATCTTGAAAAACCAAGACTTCCTAGCCGGAGATAAATTTACCGTGGCCGATGTTACGGCTCATGCTGGGTTCTTGTTCGCTGGATTTGTAAAACTGGAAATTCCGGCTAATTGTCCTAATGTAAAAAAATACGCCGATAATCTGGCAAACCGCGAAAGTGCCGCCGTAGCCGCCTAAAGGGAGCCATCATGCAAATTAATAGTGATTTTTCAAAACGGGTCTTTGTTCACGGAGATAAAGAAACCTGGCATCCGTCTCCGATGACCGGTGTCCACCGCCGTATGTTGGATCGTATGGGAGATGAGGTCGCACGGGCAACAACGATTGTCCGTTATGCCGCCGGAAGTTCGTTCTCGGCACACAGTCACGACGGCGGCGAAGAGTTCGTTGTGTTGGAGGGGGTGTTTCAAGATGAACACGGGGACTATCCAGCGGGAACATATGTGCGAAACCCGCCAGGAACGGGCCATACCCCCCGCTCTGAGAAGGGATGCACCATTCTCGTGAAACTTTGGCAATTTGATCCAAGTGATACAGATCAATTTTCCATAGATATGGCTTCAGCAAATCTCTTGATCGAAGGAGACGCAGACACAGCCAATTCTCGTCTTTTGTTTGAGGATCAGAGGGAGCGAGTAACATTTGAGAAATGGAGTACTGGGTATGTCCCGGTTGGCGCTAAAGGTGGCGCAGAGGTTTTCGTTTTAGATGGCGCATTTTCGGTGTATGGAGAAAATTTCACTCGAAATTCATGGCTTCGTCTACC
>Ga0209826_1002605_pt1 | contig 11724 bp, 8 predicted proteins | sample GOMGulsemesocosm_5_FD_184637 | JGI IMG/M metagenome (GOLD analysis project Ga0209826, IMG submission 184637) | Methane-oxidizing microbial communities from mesocosms in the Gulf of Mexico - GOM15C Gulf of Mexico (SPAdes) (version 2) | ecosystem: Environmental > Aquatic > Marine > Cold seeps...
TAGTCTCGAAGAAATGCGCGCGTCAAAAGAAATTCTCGCCAATGAAATGGGCGTTGCTTTTCACGCGACTAGCCAGGCTGCTACGACTACAGGTTTGAGTGAGTCAGAGGCGAAAAGTTTTGGCGATATAACCGGCAGTGTGGAGGGTGGGCGCTTTCATTTTCGTGCCGCGCACTTTGAGTTGTTATTACACTGCGCCGAATTTATCGGCTTGGATTTTAATCAGTTAGGTAAGCGCTGTTTTGGCAGTGAGAAAACACTGTTCTTCTGTGATGAATTACAGCGTCTTTATGGCAGTGAAAACTATCAGGTATCCGCAGCCGCTTCTTTTGCCGTTGAAAACTGGGCTGCTGCTGGTTTTTGGCAGCAGCTGGTTGATGGTTTGCATTTGATGAAAAACAGACCGGAATACCAAGGGCTACCGATTACGTTTTTTAGTTGGCACAACAAGTTGGAAGCCAATCACGCCCATCACACCCAGCAGGAGTTAAGGGAGTATTACTTCTCCCACTCCGTTGATGAAGATGCTTTTATCGAAACCGGGAATTGTATGCTGGATGGTGTCGAGGCTTTTTGGCAGGGGCTCGACCAACAGAGATTAAGGTTGGTGCACTGAAGGGGGGAGGCATTCTTATCGATCATCTATCACCGAGAACACCAGCCTGAACCAACTAGAGGCTGGGTTCACCTTCGGTGATTTCAATTGATCCGCTGCATTAAGGGGGGGGCTTTGGTTGTGACCCGATTTGTTTTTTTGACACAGAACTGTCTTTAGTTGTTCCGCACCAGGGGCCGCAACCTTCTCGGTGAGCAATACAAGGGCAGTACTTTTGATGCCCCGCTACAGGGTGGGAGATTTTGCTTTCACCAAGCGCACCGCGCACTTACGGGATGACGATGTGTAAGAAGTTCTAGGTCGAATTTCTGTTGTTTTTTTTTACATCGTCAGCGTTAGGCTGGCATTTTTAATGACTGATATAAATGATTTGGGATTTGCGGTAAGACCGAGAATGGGCGGGGCCCTGTTTCAGTATCAGTCCTTCCCAGACTCTAAATTACCCTAGCCTTAAAGGGGTTATGTAAAGTCAGGCAACCAAAACCCTAGTATTTCAAGGGGTATTGTTGGTTCTGTTTGATGCTTCTTGTCGCTTTTAAATATCTGTTCTTGTGTCTTTATAGTCATAAATCTAACCGGCTTGCACGGTCATTGCACAAGTGCTGTTAGCCGGTATGTCGTCGGTCGGTTCTTTTATCCTTGTTTGATATATACTACGCGGTTCATAGCTAGCCACGTGCGGTTGTTAACCATTGCACTGTATCTGTACAAGGGAAGATCCACTTAATCAATGAATAGCACGCTACTTCTTCGAAGTGAAGACGACTTTTTGAACGCCAAGTGCACACTCTCCCACGACGACACAGTATCCAGGCTTGCGACGGCGCAGGAACTGTTTCTTCATCTTGAGCTGCTTAATCCATCTTTTATTTTGCTGGATGCCAAGTTGCCCGATGCTTGTGGTTTTGATGTTTGCCAAGAAATAAAGCAAAACCCGCTCTGGGCGGACCTGGTTGTTGTGATTGTTGGGGATTCAGACGATCCCCAGCAATCACTTGCCCAGGCGTTGGCTGTGGGGGCGAAACACTTTCTGCCAAAATCATACCCTATGGCTCAGGCTCAAGCTCTGGTTGAGTCATTTGCTGAGGGTGCTAGCCTAAAGCGGCAGCTTACCCACAGTCACTTGAGCATTGCCTCACTCATTGAAAATAACTCAGCATCTGGCCAAATTCTGCACACGGTCCGTCGCTCATGCGCTCTGAGTGCGCTCGATTCCCTCGCGCAGCTTATTCTTGACCATTGCCGATCCAGCAACCTTGACGCGGTGCTTCAATATAGGGGGGCGGCGGGAGTGCTGAATCACACCACTTCAGGGGCCCCGGCCTCTGCCGAACAGAGGTGCTTCATTGAGGAGGCTTTTGCGGGGCATTCGGTGCATAACCTCAAAGCCTACACAGCCTTCACGCGGGACTCCCTTACCCTACTAGTCACGAACATGCCGACCTATAAACCCGATATTTATGGGCAGATAAAGGACAACTTTGCCTTGCTGGTCGATTGTATGGCCTCAAGGTTTGCGAATGCTGAACTTCAGGATGCCAGCGTCAGCTTGCAGTCGAGCATGGTGGCCAGTGTTGACTTGGCGCGCTCTCGGCTGATGGATGTACAGGCAACGCGTTATGGGCAGATGATGGACATGATTACCTCGGTTGAGGATCTTATTCAGAACCTTCGGGACATCTATCCAAGCCTTATCTTGACCGAAGCCCAGGAGGCCATGCTCGAATCCTTGGCCGATACATCGCTAAGTTCTGTACTTGAAATTCAGGGACAGGGGCTTGAGACGGATGTGGAAATGGAGAGAGCGCTGGCATCACTCAAAACCGCAGCAGCGGTGGAGTTGCCTATTTCAAAGATAGAAGCGCTGCCAGAGCCGGAAGTCGATATAGAGCTTTTTTAGAGAGCCGTTTCAGTACCTGCTCAACCTGCAGAGATTAAAGCGCACACCGTGTTTGAATGACGTGGCCGCCGATGGTTAGCATCGGCGGCCACGACTAGTATGCCGTTAACCTACTAAACGCGGTCTTCTGGGTAGCTTCCCTGTAAACAGGGGTGACCGCTGCGCACATACTCCATATCAAAACCCGTCTTAATTTTCTCGAAGTGTGCCAATTGCTTTTGATTGCCGCCGTTCGCTAGACCACGGGTTAAGAGAGCAATGGTTTTTAGTGGGTTAGCATTGGTGAGATAGAGACAATAGGTGGCCTGATGCAGGTGTTGGTTGGCAAAGGTTGCCATCTGCGGGTGGTTTATCTCGGCTGCCGAAATAGCGGTGAGCAGCGCCGTTATGTACTGTTTTTCGGCGTCGTTATTGTCGGCGTGGCTCTGCAATGAAATGGCGCATAGACCGACCAGAATGAGAGGGCGGAAAAAGCTTAGGCGAGACGTCTGGGTAAGGGATAAGTGTAAGCGCATGCTAGCAGTTCCTTTTGCTGGTTTTGATGGCAATCTCGATATTGCCAGTCATCAGTATAGGGTGCCGGTGGAGTAGTATCTGATTAAAAAATTCTATCGATCCCGCGGGTCTTCTTATAAGTAACTCATTGTTGTGAAGGGCTGATTTATACCAACTGGCACCATCAGTGGGTATCGGCTCTGGCTATACTGAATGTGTCCTGCCGCAGCGACTGCGGTCACGGAAGACATGATGTTGCGGCACCCATTTTCATAGAGGTGCGGGTGTTTTGGTTGTTAAGCCTCCTAAAATACTCACCCTGTGAGGTGTCATTATGCTGTTGCTCCCCCTTGGCTGCTCTTTGGTGGCTCCTGCCTCTCACTGTTATTGCTTTATACGTGCAGCGGACGTCGAGTGCTCTGTTGGTGGCGACTGTGGCTCTTGTTGCTGTCGTTATGACTGCTGTTGTACTGACTACGATGAGGCCTGCGGCGATGAGTAATCAGGCCGAATTCGCAGCGCTGCTTGGGCGCCTCTACCCCCTGTCGTTGATTTCGGCTCAATACCTGCCGCAACTGCAAGAAAAGGTGCTGCGCATCGAGCATGCCGCCAAGGATTCTCTAATCAAGAGTCAGCCCACAGCCAGTAAACTTTATCACTACCTGCTCAGCGGCTCCATCGAGCGACGGACTTCCTTCGTCGATCGTATGGCCATGGAGTATTCGGAGCAGGAGAGCTGGTGCCTCAATCCGCTTGAAGACTTAATCACTGAGCATGGCGGCAGTATCCGCGCGTTATCGTCCTGTGAACTGCTGGCCGTGAGTCGCCAGTATATCGATGAGCTGCTTGCGTTATCTCAGACCCAGTCGCTGGATGTGGTGCATCTGGACGCGAGTGCGCAGGTGTTGATTGATGATGCTCTGGTGGATGATTGGACCGAGGTTTTTCTGCAAACGCCCTTAGCGGCTCACTTGGAGCCCAAGGCGCTGCACGAGCTGTTTAGCCGTCTGCAAGATCGAGAGGTTGAGGCTGGTGAGTTGATTGTTAAGGAGGGCAGCCCGGGTGATGGGTTTTATCTGCTCAAAAAGGGTCTGGCGCAGGTCAGTTGTGGCCTCGGTGGGGCGCTGCGATCACCTATTGAGCTGGGCCTAGGTGATTACTTTGGCGATGAATCCCTGGTGGCGCACACCCCCTGTAACGCCACTGTTTGCATGCTTGAGGATGGGCTGCTGGGCTGGCTGGATACACCGGCCTTTGACGAGGTGCTGCGCCCCGCGCTGGTGAAAACTCTGACTGAATCGATTCTGGAGCAGGCTTCTGAGCAGGCGCCAGTACAGTGGGTGGATGTGAGGTTGCCGCCGGAATACAAACACGGCCACCGCGAGGCCAGCGTCAACTACCCGCTTGGGTCTCTGCGCAAGCGCATACAACAACTGGATCCGGCGCAGCGTTATATGATCACCCCTGAGTGTGGCCGTCGTGGTGAGCTGGCTACTTATTTGATGCGTCAGGCGGGTCTCGATGCCTACCTGTTGGCAGGACCGGATGAGGGAACAGAAACGGTCATAGCGAGTTCAGCATGAGCCCAGTCTCAGCCGCTGTTGATGGAGCTATTGTCAGAGCTGTAGGCGCTTAGCCCGTATTGGTCAGTGCTCGGGTGGCCGTTGGTAAAAGTTTCAGATGGTGGATTGTTGATGGTATCGAAGAGATTTTGTATTTGTAGGACCTCGATTTAGGTGTGTTGTTTGGGGCGAACTTGGAAGTTTTAGGTTGTTTTTTAGTCTATCCACTTCTTTTATTTCATCAAGCTATGCACTGAAGGTTCGAATCCAAGGGTATATATCTAGACCCTCAAAGAGCATAAGAATAATGACAAGTGATGACGCCAAGGCAGATTCTGCAGAAACAGAGAAGCCATCAGTATTGAGTGCAGTGGAGTTAAAAGCTCAGGACGAGCGTTATGACCGCTTGGCTAAGCGAGTTATTGATACCTTTGTGAAAGCCATGCCGGGGGTGATTCAAAGCCTTAAGCTCCAGGGGAATGATCCTAAGGTGGCGCATAAGGTGGATATCTCGGGATTGGCCAGTTTTGACGCCCTGCTTTCTGTCTCCTATGTGGTGGTGAAAGGCGATAAACAACGCACTATCTTTGTTGCCGTGTTGAATGCGGATTTCTACCGGCGTTTAAAGCATGTATTGGAGAATAGCGAAGCGTTGCGTGTGCGTTTAACGGAGAAGACCCTTAATATTCAGTTTGCCTGCCCTGACCTTCATGACGGTGTGCTGTTTAAGCGTGTTTCGAAAGGTTTTCTGCGTGGCAGTGTTATTGAGCTTGAGGGCTTTTCTACTTAATACTGGCGCGCGTAGCCGAACGCTCTGGTTCAGGCGACGGTTGTAAATGGGGATTGCCAGCCGATACAAGATCAGTGAGCGGTGTTTGCTCCTGCGTATAGTTCGGTTTCTGTTTGATGTTTGTTATCGAGAACTATTGAGCCTTAAAACCTATAACTTAGATTCAAGGCAACCGCTGCTGCCTCTGGGCGGTAGTCACTGGAGCGCTTAATGTAATTACGCTTGTTGTAATCTTTATCGACCCAGCCTAAAACATTGTACGCATTGAAACTGATATCCAGTTTCTTTGAGAGGGTTTTGTGAAGCCCTGCATTGATGTAGTAGTTTCCAGAAAAGGCCTTGCCTTTATCGTCGTAACCATAACGCGGCTGATCTCCGTCGGATTCATTGTTGTTGTAGTTGGCCCAATCTTCGGCACCTTGAAAACCCCAATACATTCTCACCGATGTCGTAAACATCCAGCTAGGCAGAAATTGCCAGCGGTAGAATATTTTGCTGATGTGGTTCGACCAGGTATTAAGGTCATCGCCATAGCCGTAGGCATGCGCCGTGATGTATTGGCTATCATTGGACTGTTTAATATCGATTAACTTAGAATAGCTGTGGCTGAGTGATAACTTGTGCTCACCTTGCTCATAGCCAAATTCAAATTCCCCCCCCCACAGTGATACAACCCCAACAGGTTGATTAACCCCTGTTACAACTAGGTCGGTACTTGGGTCCCGCACTGGACTGCTAACCGACCAGAATTCAATTTCCTGAGCAAATACGGTGGCTTGATAAGTCAAAGCTTCCGCCTGAGTATGGGTGTAACTGAACTCGACAGACTCAAGTGTTTCTTCTAGCGCTCGATCATCATTGATATGGGCGGATCTCAGGTCAAATTCCCCCGCCGTCTTCACCGATTTGTTGTATAAAATCTTTCCGGTTTGATGGTCGCTGTACGCATAGATCAACGATAAGCGGGGTGAGAAAAACCAATCGGTATAGTCGTGCTTGTCATAACGCGCGCCGGCAAACAGAGTCCAGTCATCGGCGATCATCCATTGGAGCTCGCCAAAATAAGCATAACTCATCACGGTCCATTCACCGCCGGCTAAGAGTTCGCCGGGCCTTCTGCGCTCGCCGTCACTGTAGATGCCTGCTGTGGTGGCGGCGACATCGGGGTTGCCAATGCCTGACTGGCCGAGGATATCGTAAGTAACTTCCGCGCCTAGCGCCGATTTCACGGCAGTCATGTCTTTTTTATAAATAAGTTTACCGGCATATTCATCTTCACGGTAAGAGACAAACCGCTGGCCTTCGGGTGCATAGGTATCACCTCTATAAACATTGTCATTACGGTCCGAATCAACCAGGTCGTAACTTAGGTTAAAAAACAGTTCATCGTCATTCGATAACTGCTTGCTGGCTTCAATATAGGCCGTGAATTGCTGATAGGCAGGCTCTACAAAACGCTGGTTGGCCCGGCTGAATTCAGCGTTACCTTTACTGTGCTCACCGGCGACCTGATCGCCACCTGTGGTATAACGCAGCCAAGCGCTGACACGAGACCTATCGTCATCGCCAGCATCGATTTGTATATGTAATTTATGCTTGGCTCTTCCCAGCGAACTGCCTCTATCATTGGGCAGCGAATAGGGCACAGGTTCGCCCGCTTGCAAATAGGGTTGACCATTAAACTCGGTATCGACCGATGTGATATAGGGCGTGTCGTTGTCGCGGGCACCCGAATAATCAGTCACGCCGTAATACAGCATAAGATTAACGCCTTTATCCGCACCCAGCTGCATACTGTGTTTTATTTCCAGTGAGGTGAACTTTTCTATGGCACCCTGTTTGGCGATGATCTCGGTACCCTCGAAATCTTTCCCGCTGAAGGTAGTGATATTGACCACGCCCGAGAGTGCACCAGGACCATAAACGGCAGAGCCTGGACCGCGGATGACTTCGATTTTTTTGATATCCCCCAACATGGGTAAATCTCTTTCCATGGTCACACCACGCTGGGACTTCTCGTTCATGGCTTTGCCATTGACCACAAATAAGTAGGTGTTTTCTCGGTCATTAACAACCCCTCTGATACCTATGTGCTGAGGGCCGTAGTTATGCCTTACTAGCTGCAGGTTGGGCACCATGATGTCTAACAGTTCATCCAAACGTCGCGCACCGCTGTGGATGATGTCTTGCTGGGTGATGAGGGTGAGGGTGGCTGGTGTGCGATTATCCTCGGTAACGGTCAATGAGCCAGACGTGATTTCTATTTGCAATAACTCCTCTAATGAGTAGTCATATAAATCTCGCTGTTCGCCACTGATGGCAACAGGGCAAAAAAAGATAAGCATTAATAGGAGGTAACGCTGCGTCATTGTCGAACCCTTCGGCACTCAATTTGAAATGTAGAGAAGGCGGAATAACCAAAATATAAAAATCGGTAACTAAAGCCCGCAGTATCCAATATGGCATTAGTAATTACTATAAAAAACCAGTTGGATTGTTCTTTTTGTTTTGTCTTATAAGCGGGTGGCATGTTCTTGGGCGATGACTAGCTCCTTTGCAATAACTCAACATTTAAGATTATGGGCAGCAGAAGTCATAATAGACCATATATTTCGAATATCTCACCTGAGCCGATTGCGAGCAAGGGATCTCTACATGCTCACGATGTTGTTTTATCGTATGGCTTCTCGATCGGTCTATATCCACTTGCCTGCTGTTTGTTATCACTTCGATGCCTTTCTCCCCACGCCTAAATACGGGGCCGGTAGGTGTGACCTCTTGAGTCGCTATTCAAGAAAACTAAGGTGTTCTCGGAACTAACTCCAAAGCCGCCAGTCATAGTAAGCAGATATCATGACTCTCTCCCCATGACTCCTCTTTAGCCTCGACATTGTTCGGGGCTTTTTATTGCCTTGAGGACAGTAAGTCAATGGTTCTAGCGGCGCTGATGGGGTGCTTTGTAGTGGTCAAGCAGTGCTCCTTTCCAGACCTTGCTTCAGTCATTTCTGCCTAGGGGTTTTATGAGCACGCCTTCAGTATCTCTTTGGCCTGATTGAAGTTGATTACAAGCGCAAGAGGCGGCACAGTACCCTTGGCTGTGTCATAGTGGCCTGTAGATTTTAATCCAGGGTATGTAGTGAGGGGGGGAGTCGATGTTGGATAGTTATATGGAAACCTATGCGTTTCGTGAGCAGCATCAAGTAGAGGTCGCTGGCACGGCCAAAGAAATTTACACGTGCGCAAGATCAATAGATTACCGGGAGTCCAAGTTGGTCAATTTTTTGTTTAGCTTGCGCGGCATGCCGAAGACTATGAGCAGTGTCGATGGCCTGATAGAAAACGGTCTGGTTCTACTCGAAGAAGATCCAGGGCGGGAATTCGCTATTGGCTTTATTACCGATTTACGTTCGGTTAAAACGGTGGCGGCAGAAGCGTTCCATGATTTTAACGAGCCTGGCTATATAAAGGGAATCACTAATTACCGGGTGTCGCGCCAGGGCACTGGCCGCTTGATCTTGAGTACAGAGACAAGGCTTAAGGCAACCAGTGTTAAGGCAAAGATTGTCTGCGCCCTCTACTGGGCGTGTATTCGCCCGTTGAGTGGCCTTATCCGCCTGCGGATATTGAATCTAATGAAGGTCAAGCTTGAGCAGCCAAGCGCTGCTTAAGCGCTTTGTGATTCTGGCGCTGCTGGGTTGTTGATGAAGCCTGTAATCCAGTCTGTGTAACGGACCGATTGGGTCTGAATTAATATCATTTAGGTAATGTCAGCTATTTTCAGATATAAAAAAACCGCAACTCCGAGGGGGATGCGGTTCTAGTATGGCGCACCCACAGGGCATAAAGGCCCTCACAGACTTGCTTGTGCCCAGAGGGTAAACTGTGGACCTGTCATTCTTGCTCTGAAGTGCTAAGGCACTAATGTCGAAGTGAGCATTAACACCATTAATTTATTGGGAAGGCTCACCCTGTGGGCAAACATCAATCCGACAAAGAGACGATATAGCCGACTTTGGGATTAAAGCTGCCGGACAGCAGTTGCTGATAGACCTCGTTAGTGGCCTCAGTACCTGTGTGTCGCTCGACGTCTATCCAGCCATCAACGAACTCGGTAAATAACCCCCAGACTGCGGCGAGGTTTTGTTGGAATTGCGCGCCGCCCCAGTTTTTTAAGCGCTTCTCGGCTTGGGATGGGGCAAAAAACATAATCGGCTGGGGGCCGGCCAGATCAGCCGGCATGCCTGCGCGTTGATCCCAGTGGGAGGCGCCGACTAAGCAGCTGTATTGCAGCATCGTTGAAAAGTGTTGATGCAGCCGCCCCAACACTTGACCGTTGCCGGCAAAGTCGACGACTGAGGTTTTAATCCCAGCATCCAGCGTCTCTATCTCGTCGTAGCTTAGAACGCGGTCGTAACAGCCGAGATCCTCGACAAAGGCCCTGTTCGACTCAGAGGTCAGGCCGATAATTTGATAGTTCTCTGGTCTGGATGTGCGGTTGTGATTCAGCAAGAAGGCCATGCCCAGCGCCGTTTTACTCGACGCACTGGTTAAGACCAATTGTTCGGATCCAAAAAACTGGTTGTCGGCAAAAAAGTCATCCAGCAAGAATGAGGTGGTAAAGAGCGGCCGCAATAACATCTGCAGCGCTTCGGTTTCCGCCTGATACAGAGGGTCATGGCTGCAGCGAATATACTGATTGTAAATAATCGATAATGGCTGGCGATGCGCAACGCCGTCGACAAAGCTTGAGGCGCTCACCTGTGTTGGCTCTACCAGCAGATGGGTGGCCATGGGGTAATAGCCGTAGAACTTCTCGCCTATGGCAATGCCGTCACAGTCGGAGGCGATCACCTGTGCAAAGCCCCAGACGGGGATAATACCGTCGCCCTCGGCGGCGGGGAAAAATTCCCAGTACTTTAAAAAGTCGCCCATGGCGGCGTAGGTCACATTGTTGGCGGTTAAGGAAAACTCAGACACTTTTAACAGCACCTGCCCTTTTCCAATAGTCGGTAGACCCTGTTCGACAAGGGTCGTTTTTGAGTAATCGATTTTATTAACCGTTAGCGTGGTATTCGTTAGCATTTTTATCTCGCTCGTCGATTAGCTGTTGGGATGAACCTATGGATTTGGTTGAGTCTAGCTAGTTGATTGAATAAAGCCGACGACCACCTCGGCCAGGGTTTCACCTTGATCTTCTTGCAGGAAGTGGCCGCCATTTTTGATGGTGGTGTGCGCTTGCCCCTTGCAGCCAGGAATCAGCTTTTGCATGAGTTTATCGCCACCGGCCGTTATGGGGTCCGAATCACTGAAGGCGGTTAAAAAAGGTTTATTCCAAGCGCACAGCACCTTCCAGGCTTCGCGGTTTGCCTGGGTGGCTGGGTTGTCGGTGGATACCGGTACCAGCGTGGGAAATTGGCGAGCACCTTCCTTGTAGCGCTCGTCTGGGTAGGGCGCGTTATAGGCATCGATCACCGCTTGAGGTAGCTCGGTGGTGGTGGCGTTTTTGATGATGCCCCCAGAGTTAAACTCGGGAACTTCCTGGGAGAACTTCTTCCATTGTTCAAAGGCTTCGCCAGGGTGGTGGTCACCGGTCGGCAGCATGGTATTAGCGGCAACAACACGGGCGAATTTTTGTGTATTTTCCGCCACCAGGCGCAGGCCAATAAGGCCGCCCCAGTCTTGGCAAACGAGCGTAATGCCATCGAGTTGTAACTGATCGAGCAGCGATTGCATCCAGCCGACATGACGCTTGTAAGTGTAATGCTCGCGGTTGTCGGGTTTGTCCGAGCGACCAAATCCGACCAGGTCTGGCGCTATGACACGGTGGCCGGCCGCGACCAAAATGGGGATCATCTTGCGATACAAGTAAGACCAGGACGGTTCGCCGTGCAACAACAGCACTGGGTCTGCATCGGCAGGGCCCTCGTCCAGATAGTGAACACGCAGCTCGCCGCCTTCATCATCATCGACCATAAGATAGTGCGGCTCGAAAGAGTAACCTGGCAATTTGTCGAAACAGGCATCTGGTGTGCGCAGTACTTTCATATAAATTACCTTCGCTGTTGTCTAATAATTTTAAAACGACCGCTCTAAAACAAGGCCGAGGCCTTTTTTGCAGTGGATCGTTAATGGGCTGCTCGTCCCGAACAAAGCTGGATTAATCTAGAGTGATTTAATGCAATAAACTTCTGACATTGCCCATGGCGTTATCGAGCCACCCTTGGCCTGTGGATATTTTTGCCTGCACGAGCATGCCGTTTAATACCAGTCCGAGGTGGCGCGCCCTTGCCTTGGTATCCACCTCGGTCTTAATTTGGCCAGTACTTTGGGCCCGCTCAATGGCGCTTTGCAGGCCTCGCTG
>Ga0209826_1002606_pt1 | contig 11723 bp, 15 predicted proteins | sample GOMGulsemesocosm_5_FD_184637 | JGI IMG/M metagenome (GOLD analysis project Ga0209826, IMG submission 184637) | Methane-oxidizing microbial communities from mesocosms in the Gulf of Mexico - GOM15C Gulf of Mexico (SPAdes) (version 2) | ecosystem: Environmental > Aquatic > Marine > Cold seeps...
AAGGCGAAAGCTCTTAATTCTCCTCGTACTTAGTAAGGATTGGATGTTAACTCTTCCATCTTAAAAGTTTTCTTAGGAGAGCACTTTGTTCTAATAACACAAGTTTAGTGTTATTGGGACATTATATACTTTAGAATAATACTACAGATAAGAGAGTAGCAGTAAGCTTAAAACCTCTTTTAACTTTCAATCTTATAATCAATAAAATCTTTTATACTATATGTTTTGTATACAGATAGTCGTTTATAAATAAGCTTTTTTTCTTGGATTGTTGTAGCTTTGTCATACTCTTTTTCAATATCAAGTATTTTTTCAAGTGTTTTTTTTATTTTTACTACTTCTTCTGTACTCATATAATCATTATACTTTCCATGACCTACATAAAAAGCTACTTTACGCAAGCTATCAAATATCTCTTCTATTCCTTCTTCTATGTTCATAAGTTACTCCGTTTAAACTGGCAGTAGTGTATCAAAAAAGTTTTTAAAGACTCTTCTTATAAAAAAAGGAAGTAAGTTGTGCTGATATGAAAAGGAGGAGTGATGTATTGTAGTTTTCGTAGCTGAAAACTTTTAGAAATAAAGGGGAAAGTCCCCTTTATTTTGTTTAGTCTGGGAAGAAGTGACTTCTTCTAGACTAATTGGGATGGACATTGTACTATTTGTTTAGATTATAATGATTTTGTTTCAGTATCTTTTAGTGAAAATAATTCTTTATTTAATCCAGCTTTAGAACAAGCATCTACTAATGTTTCTTTGTTTTCTAGTAATCTTACTAGAACCTCTAACTTTTTGTTTGTTTTAATATGTGTTATTGACATAATATTCCTTTCGTTCTTGAAATAAAATGAGTTTGTTTGTTTTTAAATGTGTAGTATCAAGTGTGGAGTTAATAGTAATCATAGAACAGATGAAACTCGATTCATCTTAAGTGAGCGCATTATAACAGAAAATAAAATTAAATGCAAGTTCTTAATTAAAGTATCATTAAAAATGATATTATTTGACTGATTATTTTTAAAAGTATAGAATCTTCTCAAATCATGTACAACATTAAAAAAATCTAAACTTTATAATATCATTTACTCTTACTTAACCAAAGGCCAATCTCGCCTTTCCCTTTTGGTGTAAGTTCATAGACTCCTGTTGAGATCCTATCAAACCAGCCGTAGAAGTTTTTATACATAATATCTCTTGCTTTTGGTTCTTCTAGTTCTTTTGCTAGTGTTGAGGCTTTTACGGATTCGTTTTTTTCTAAATATAGTGCTATTTTTAATGCTCTTTGTCTATATGAAGTTAGAACTCCTTTTTTACTTGCCATTCCTCCAAGATTTGGGTCACCAATTCTACTTTGGAATTCACCCAATAGTTTCTCTTTTTTTTGTTTTACTTTTCTTGGTTTATATTCACTTGGGTCTAATAATACTTCTACTTTATTTGATTTTGCATTTATGAGGATGAGTCCAAAACCCAACATCTTAAGAAGTTTGAGACAGAGTTTTCTTTTTTTCTTAAAACTTTTAGCATCATGCGGAATACCAATGTAGATTATTGAACTAAGCGCCAATCTATCAACGCCTTGAAGTAAGACATCAATATTAAGAGTGAGTTTAAGCTCAACTATAACAGGAGGTTCTTCTGCCCTGACTGCAACTACATCACAATCACAAACTTCACCTTTGACTTCATAGTCTTGCGATTCTAAATACTGTTTAAGGGGGAGATATAAGTCAGATTCTTTCATTTTATTCTTTTATTGAAATTTTATTTAGTATGATATATAAAATATCCTTAATTAAAGAATCTCTTAAAGGTTTGATTCAATCTAAGACTAACTTATAAACTGCTATCATAATTTCCAAATTTTAGAATAGGATTAAATATGAAAAATATTTTCATAATAGGAATGGTTGTTATTGCTATTGGTTATATGTTCGTAGTGATGTCAGATAAATATGAAACTATTAAAGCAACAAAAAATAAGACTGAGCAACAAAAGAGCAAATAGTTTCTAATTGTTAAGTGAGTAGACATTCAAGAATAGAGTCTATTATTGATATGAATAATTGAGGGTATGATGAGTGAAATTATAGAGTTAGAAACCAATAGACTTAATTTGCGACAATGGATAGATTCTGATCTTCCTATTTTTGCCGAAATGAATGCAGACTCTATAGTCATGGAATATTATCCAAATACTTTGAGTGAAGATGAAAGTAATACAATGGCAAACAAACTCAAAGAACTTATATCTGAGAATTCTTGGGGGTTTTGGGCTGTTGAGACTAAAGATGAAAATGAATTCATTGGTTTTGTTGGACTACATAAACCAACTTACGATTTACCCGTTACCCCTTGTGTGGAAATTGGGTGGAGACTAGGAAAGAAACATTGGGGTAAAGGCTATGCCTCAGAAGCTGCACAAGAGGCTCTAAGATTTGCATTTGAAGGGCTTCATTTAAAGGAAATCTATTCTTTTACCTCCGTCATAAACAATCAATCTTGGGCTGTAATGGAGAGGGTTGGTATGAAAAATGAAGAGAATAACTTTGAACATCCCATTGTGGAAAAAAACAGTGTTTTAAGCGAACATGTTTTATATAAAATGACAGATGTTCAATGGAGAATGAAGAATAATGCTGATCCAAAAACTAAACAATAGGATTCTCAATATTTTAGTATCCCTTAACATTTACTTTACATTTTTCATATAAACTTTCAAGTGTTATTGTGGATACTTTCATGTATTTACTTTAAAACATAAAAAAAAGGTTTAGAATGAAAATAATCATAGGGATATTTTTAATATTAAGTACGATGGTGTTAAATGCTCAAGACTCCATTTCTGTAGAGTGGGCTCCATTTGTAAAAGCTAAGGGTATTACAGACAAACAGTTAGTCAATGCTGCAAATAGTGTAAATTTGGAGTTTTTGTCAAAACAAGTTGGGTTTATAAAACGAGAATTGATTAAAAAAAATGACTTAGAATATGCAGATGTAATTCATTGGAGTAGCAAACAAGAGGCACTCAAAGCAGGAGAAAAAGTATTTGATTGTGAAAAGTGTAATGAGTATTTTAAATTAATGGATATGCAGGCGAGTGCAAATGCTGGTTCGGGATTCTCACATTATATTATTTTAAAATCATGGAATTCAAACTAACAAAGTAGAATTAGGTTTATAATTTTATGTTCTAAGTTGAGTATATTCAAATAGTTATAAAGTAATGTAATTATATAATGAACTTAAAAAAAGGATATATATGGATTTAAATGCACTGTTATTATTTATACCTGCAAGTTTTGCTTTAAATATGGTTCCAGGTCCAAATAACTTGCTTTCCATGCACAATGGGCAGCGATTTGGATTTATGTATGCTATAGGCGCTGGACTTGGCCGACTCTTAGCTTTTGCATTAATGATTCTTTTAGTTGCAACGGGACTGTCAACTCTTTTATATGCTTCAGAAGCTGTTTTCTTTACTATTAAAATTATAGGTGCCTTGTATTTATTTTGGATTGCTTATCAACTTTGGACTTCAGATATATCAAATGTAGATGCACAGAAGATTGAACATAAGACCATATATAAACTTGCAAAACAAGAATTTTTATTGGCAAGTGGAAACCCCAAAGCCATTTTAATTTTCACTGCATTTCTGCCTCAGTTTGTGGATATAAGTAAAAATTCCAGTTCACAATTTCTTACTTTAGGTGTCATTTTTTTATTATTAGAAATATTAGCTGTCTTTTTGTATGCTAGTTTTGGAATATATCTTCGTACTTGGTTTTCAAAACCCACAATGAGAAGACTATTTAATCGAGGGTGCGCACTCTTTATTGGTACTATAGGTATAGGCTTAATAACGGAGCGTCGAGTTTGAAATTCTGACATGAAAAATATTACTTACAATTTTTTGAGTATAATATTTATTAACAAACTAAAGTGGATTGTTAAAGAAGAATTTTTCATTATACAAAGTCAACAAAATAGAACTTTATAAAGTAGGTGAGGTGATGAAGAAGATTATTTTTATATTATTTTTTTGTAGTTTCCCTAGCTTTTTATTATCTACCCAGCCCCTTGTCTTTAGCACTAGTACAGGGAGCTCATCTTCAATTTATAGTATTCCCATTTTAAAAGAAGCATATCAAAGACTGGGCATAGAATTTATAGTTAAAGAGTATCCTTCTAAACGCTCTTTACTCAGTGTAAATAGCGGCGAAATAGATGGTGAACTTCACCGTGTTTCTAGCTTACAAGATAAATTTCCTAATCTAAGGGAAATTAAAGTTCCAATTGTTAAATTAGAATGGGTGATTTATTCAAAAAAGTATAATTTTGTAGTAGAGGGTATTGAAAGTATTAAACCTTATTCTATTAGTACTAGAAGAGGAATTGTACGTGGAGAAAAAATTGTAGCTAAAGCTAAGGGACACCTTTTAGTCAATTCATGGCCACAAGTACTTCTAACTTTAGAAAAAGATAGAGTAGACTTAGCCTTGATTTCAAAACTCACAGCGTTGAAAATATTAAAAGACAATCCAATTGATGTATATGAATTGAAACCTCCTCTTGACGAAATTTACTTATATCATTATCTTCACAAGAAAAATGAAAAATTGATTCCTAAAATAACAAAAGTTCTTAAAGAAATGGAATTATCAGGTGAAATCCAAGCTATCTGGGATCAGGTTAAAAAGAATTTAATAAAATAGGGCACAAAACTATGTGAAGATATTTTAAAATAGAAGTGAAATAAAATATATAATTCTCTTTATCTGCTAGTATAAAAGTAATCAATAATTGCATCTCCCCCCTTTTAATCAAATTTTTTAATATTAAATTAAATATCTTCTGATAATATTACTTGACTAATTAGTCAAGTAGATAAAAGGAAAGAATATGAGTCAAATTAAAGAGCTATCACAAAGTGATAACTACAATGCTGTGGATTTAGGAAACTTATCTGAGTTGATGGATTACTCCCTAATTCATCCCGTGAACAAACAAAAAGTTGAAGGTAAAGTATTTTTAAAAGACCCGACTAAGGCCACAGGCTCTGAGATATCATTTAACTCACTTCCTGCACAATCTGACCTGCCTTATTTTCATATACATAATAAAAATGAAGAAACGTATATCATTTTAAAAGGATATGGTTTCTTTCAAGTGGATGAGGACTGTTTTGAGATAAAAGAGGGCAGTGTGATACGTGTGGCACCTCAAGGTAAAAGAGGCATCTGTAACGCTTCTTCAGAGACTATGACATACATGGTAGTCCAATCTAAAGAACATTCCCTTGAAGAGTATACAACTGATGATGGTAAAAGATTACCTGTTACACCCAAGTGGAAATATTAAATAATCGTAGGTAATAGGATACATGATTATTATGTATCCTATGGAACTTTATTGGTAATTTAACCTAAGCATTGTTCTTACTAAAATCAAAATTTCCAATGTGATGATTTAAATGTTCTTCTAAGGCTAACCTATATTCTTTAACAAAATAATCAAGTGCTTCATCTTTATCTTTCTTCATCTCTGCTGCTGTTTCAAAAGAACAGGCTGCTATCCATGCATTAAATCTTGCCGCACCATACATAAACGAAGCGCTTATTTCTCCTTGGGTTAATCCTTCCTTCATTTGCTCATTTGCTAAAGTAATATGTTCATCCGCTCTTTTTAAAAAACCATTATTTTTTTCACTCATTATTTTTCCTTGTATTGTTTCTTGATTATATTTAAATAATACTTCTAGACTGATTTTATATAAATAAAAGTAAAATTTATTTTACCAAAAATATAATAATAAAATGTTAAAATTCATTCAATATGTTATAACAATTTGAACTAGTTTTAAGTTTATTTTTGTACAATACGATCCAAGAAAATTAAACAGGAAATAAATGAGAATCACCATTACCAATAAAGAATTTGACGCCATTCAAAAAATATTAGTTCAAACTGATACGACCTTATATAGTAGATTTAATGAAGAATTTAAGAAGTCAATTTTGTCGTGCACAACAAAGAAAATAAATGCAACAAGTAAAGCCAATTTAGCCAAACGAAAAAAGAGTAAAGAGGCAGTGACAAATGCTGTAAATATGTTAAGATTTGAAGATAGAAAAATTACAGTTTATAGTGTTGCTAAAACTGCTGCTATTAGTTACAACACAGCCAAGCAATATCAATCGTTTATACTAGCTCAATAAAGCCTCAGAATCAATTCTAAACTAATAAAATACATTTCATACACACAGATAAAATAAACTTCTCCCTCCATAATGAAGTTTGTTTTATTCCTTCTTCCTCAATACGACATAACAAAATGAAATAAAAAATTAAAGAGTATTCAAAATAAAAACTAAGTGTTATAAGGTATCAAAAGATATTAGTTCAATATGATACAACGTGATTAAAGAGAAAAAAGTAGCTTTAATGTTCTATTCCACTCATTCATCAAATTTCATTCACTCCATTAATATTTGTATAAGTCTGTATAATAATTATGAACTTTATCTTTTCAATATGATATAACACAATGAAGGGGAAAATCTATGAAAGTGACATAATAAACTGCGTATTTATACTATACAAAATGACTTATTTCAAAATGACACAACATTATGCACTAATTGATTAAAGCTATGAGATATAGTATATATGGCTTTTATATTGAAATTAGTTGAAAATTCTGTATTGGTTCAATATGCAATAACATAATGAAACAAAAGCTAAATGAAAGTTATAATCATAAGCAAAAATCCCAATGAAAGTTTGAACGGTGAGTTTAGATAGTAACATGATGCTTGTAAGGTCTTAAAGGTCTATTTACAGTATGTCATACTCTGGAATTACAATTTGAGTACTCGATATTTTACAGAAGGATATACCAAAATGAAGTAGTAGTTTTTATAAAAGTAATGATAAATCAAAAACCTTATAATACTGCTATTTCAAAATGATATACCATCTATACTACTTATTTGTCAAAAGTATAAATTGTATTTTTAACTGTTCCTATATCTTCTATTGTAACTGAAACAATATCTTCATTTGAAAGTTTTTGTGTTCGTCCTGGTGTACCCATGTATATTAAATCACCTGGCATTAAAGTAAAATAACGACTCAAATAACTCACTACTTTTGATGGTTTATGGATCATGTTTCTTGTGTTTTCTTGTTGTACGATTTCGCCATTTAATTTGGTAGTGAGAAGCAGATTATTATAATCAAGTCCTATGGTAATTTTCGAGCCAATAGGACCAAATCCATCACTGGCTTTTGCTCTCATCCATTGTAAGTCAGAACCTTGCCAATTACGTTCTGTTAAGTCATTTCCCACGGTAACTCCAAAGATATACTGGTGTGCATCAGCTTCTTTGATGTTTTTTGCACGTTTGCCAATGATTAAGACCAACTCACCTTCAAAGTGTACATTTGTAGCATCTTGTGTTAAGTGAATGTCTTTACCCGTTAGAATCAAAGATGAGGGTGATTTAAAAAACATTGGAGGTGGTTGTGTTGATTGAGATGCAAAGTGACTTGCAAAGTTCATTCCAACTGCAAAAACATTTTGAGGTTTAGTTGGTAAAATAATTTTTACCATAGATAGATGAATTGATTTACCTTTATTTACAATTTTTTTATAAATAGTATTTTCTAATGGTTGAATAGTCTCACCTATAATCTTCCCATAATGAATATCACCATTATAAACAAAGCGAGAAATTTGTATTGGTTTTGTTATGGCCATAATTGTGCTTGCGATACAAATAGTTAATAAGAACAACTTCATTGGATAATCCTTTGTATTTAAATGTAATATCATACTATTCATTTATTAATAAAACTTAAACGAAAAACCTTTTATTCAAGATAAGTAAGTATAAATGCAATTTCAAATAAAATATAATCATGAACTATAAAACACTACTCCTCTGTTTCTTTTTATTTAATTTTTCATACGCTTCTTTTCAAGAGGTTCGTATTGGTAAGATTGATGCTTATTATAAAGATAAAATTACTAAAGATGAATTAAGAGAAATTCTTGATGAGATAGAAAAAACACTGGAAATCCAGTTAGATATGGATATCTTTGAATACTCTAATTCCGGAAAAGTTATTGATATCCTTTATGTCCCTGCTTCAAAATTAGAACAAAGAATTAATAAAAAAATAGAAAAGCTTCATATCAAGAGAAAAAGAATAGCTAAACTTAGAAAAAATTTTTCTAATAAGGAAGATGAAATTGATGCTTTTAAAAAAGAGATTGAGGCTAAAAATTCCGTTTTAAACCAAAAAGTAAATCAATACAATGATTATATAAAAGAACAAAATAAAAATAAAGCCAAAACAAAAAAAGAGTATAACGCTATTCAAAAAGAGGCAAAATCTCGCCAATCAAGACTCAATATTGCAATTAAAAAATATAAAAAAGATCAACAATCTTTCAGACGTTTGGTTTTAAGTTATAACAATAAGGGATTCTCCTACAACAACTCGATCCGAGAGTTTATGAGATTAAGAAAAGAAGTCGAAACTCTTAGTAGAAGTTTTAGAAAAATTAAGGGTGTGACTATTGAAGAACAAGAGATTACTCTTAAAACGTATATTAAAAATGGACAAAGAATTAAGGAGCGAAGTGTCAATAATATCATGAATAAAATTGAAATATATGGCTTTGAAAGTCGTGAAGAGCTAAAGGCTATTTTAGCCCATGAAATAGGTCACCTTGTTGGTATCCCTCATATCAATGTAAAAGGTGCTTTGATGAATCCTCTTCTTCAAGAGAGTCAAAAGTATGAACTTCATCTAACGCCTGAAGATATTACAAATTTTAATGAATATTTTTAGTGCAATAGATTTAATTTTACTGAATTATATATAGTAAAAACCTAATAGTTAAACCACAATTATGCCACATAATACTGCTACAATATTCTTATGATGTAGGATAAGGTTCTTTTTATGAAAAATAAAATTCTAATTATGATTGCTTCTTTTGTTTTAAGCTCAACAATACTTTTGGGACACAATATTACAATACATACTTACGATGTTTTACCTCCCTTAGCTTTTAAAAATGAAAAAGGTGTACTTACAGGTGTGTATATAGAAATTGTAAAAAAAGCGATCTCCAGAATGCCAGATTACAGCGTAAGTTTTCTTGTTCTTCCTTGGTCAAGAGCCAAAATAAATGCTAAAAATGGACATGCCTTTGCTATTCTTCCTCCTTATTTTCATGCTCACGACTGGTTAACAGATACAGAACCAAAACGTCCTTATCTTTGGCCTTATTCTCTTCCTTTATTTACTCAAAAAGATGTTGTTATTTGTGATGAAGGAGTGAAGGTGAAAGAAAATGCCAAGTACCCAGATGATTATGAAGGTTTAGACTTCGTGATGTGGAGAGGAGATGGAAGAGCCGGAGTTAAGTTTGATAAGATGGTAAAGGAAGGAAAGATTAAAGTAACCTTGCTAAAAGATGTAAAAAGTACTGTACGTTTTTTACTTAAAGGTAGAGCCGATTGTACAATAGCTTCAAAACTTCCCTTTGCTTGGTATGTAAAACAAATTAAAAAAAACGATAATTTAGCAAAAAATAGAAGAGGAATTATTTTAAAAGAACACTCAATTATTTCTAGTAATGATGGATATCTTGGGTACACAGATGTAAATGATGAAATAAACTTTCCTTATAAAAAAGAGTTTTCACTTCAGTTTGATATTGAAGTCTATAAAATGAAAAAAAGTGGTGAAATCCAAAAAATTGTTGATCAGTTTATAAAGTAAAAGAATTAGTTTAGATAAAACAATGTAGTTTTTGGTTTCAATAAATTTGAAGATGCCATAAAAAGTAACTATGAGTCAAAAAAGAAATACGCTTAAATTCATTACTCGAATATAAAATATATCTATTTCTGAATTGTCAAGAAATTGTCAAGAAATACGCACTATTTAACTTTGCAAGAAAAATGTAAAATCCTAGCTTCATACAATGAATTAATTACAGGAGTATTATGAAATTATACGCACCATGGGAAAAAGCATTTCAAAGAATTGCTACACCTTTTGAACACTTTATACATGCACAGACAACGACGGGTCTTATACTAGCTTTTATGACTGTTTTGGCTCTTCTTTTGGCAAATTCACCATTTGCAGAGAGTTATTTAAACTTCTTTCACTTAAATATTGATTTTAATGTTGGTTCTTGGGTATTGTCTCACTCTTTACACCATTGGATAAATGACGGTCTTATGGCTGTATTTTTCTTTCTTATTGGACTTGAAATAAAAAGGGAGATAACAGCTGGAGAGCTGTCAAATTTAAAAGTTGCTATTTTACCTATTGTAGCAGCTATGGGAGGAATGGTCTTTCCTGCTATGATTTATCTGTATTTCAATTCCTCGGGAGCAGGAGTAAATGGCTGGGGTATACCAATGGCAACTGATATTGCTTTTGCTATTAGCGCACTTGTTCTTTTAGGTAAAAGAGTACCAACTGCACTTGTGACATTCTTAGTTGCTTTGGCAATTGTTGATGATTTGGGAGCAGTTTTAGTCATAGCACTTTTTTATACAGAGACAATAAATATGTTACCCCTTGGATTATCAGCCGCTATGTTTTTAGTAATGATAGCCTTAAATAGATTTGGGATTCATGCCATTTTGCCTTATCTTATTGTTGGATTACTCATGTGGTTTTTTATGCTTGAATCTGGAGTTCATGCAACCATTGCAGGAGTTTTAGCAGCACTTACAATTCCTTCAAAGCCTAAAAAAGCACCAGCGTCCTTTTCAAAAGATACTATGAATCTAATAAAAGAGTATGAAAGTTATCCTGTCGAAGAAAATTATATAATGCATGAAAATCAAAAAGCTTTGCTTTTAAACATAAAGGATAAAATAGATGCTGTAGGCACTCCCGCAGCCAGACTTGAACATAGTCTTCATTTGCCTGTTGCACTTATTATTATTCCACTTTTTGCCTTGGCAAATGCTGGAATCGCTATTGATTTTAGCTCAATTGGTACTACAATCTTAGAGCCAGTATCTTTAGGAATTGTTGCGGGCCTTGTGTTAGGGAAAGTGATTGGAATTTTTGGTTTATCTTGGCTTGCCATTAAGTTAAAAATAGCACGACTACCAAAAGGAAGTACAATGAGTCAGATATTTGGCGTGTCTTTTTTAGGTGGTATTGGTTTTACTATGTCTATTTTTGTGGCTGATTTGGCTTTTATAACATCTCCTGAACTTATTTTGCAAGCAAAAGTTGGAATACTCTGTGCGTCCCTTTTTGCTGGATTATTTGGATTTTTTTGGTTAAAATACGTAGCAAAGAAGGAAAAATAAGTAAAAAGGTGAGATATGAAAAAAGTATTACTAGTAGAAGATGATTTAGTTTTGCAAAAATTGATAAATGACTATTTGGAAGAATATAGTTATTTATGTAGTGCTTTTTCAAATCCAACAGATGCATTAGAAATATTTAGAAAGAATCCCGATGATTTCACTATAGCCATACTTGATCTTGGCCTTCCAAATATGGATGGCTTTGATTTGTTTAAAAAATTAAAGCAGATCAAAGATATTCCTATCATCATATCAACAGCAAGAGATGATATAGGCAATAAAATCTATGGTTTTGAGCTTGGCACTGATGATTATCTTTCAAAGCCGTATGAACCTAGAGAACTCGTACTTAGAATAG
>Ga0209826_1002608_pt1 | contig 11713 bp, 11 predicted proteins | sample GOMGulsemesocosm_5_FD_184637 | JGI IMG/M metagenome (GOLD analysis project Ga0209826, IMG submission 184637) | Methane-oxidizing microbial communities from mesocosms in the Gulf of Mexico - GOM15C Gulf of Mexico (SPAdes) (version 2) | ecosystem: Environmental > Aquatic > Marine > Cold seeps...
GGATAGGAAGATGACGAGATAGGGATAGGATGATGACGGGATAGGGATAGAAGGATGACGGGATAGGGATAGGAGGATGACGAGATAGGGATAGGAGGATGACGGAATAGGGGTAGGGAGATCATCAAATTTTTCATGAGCTGAATAATTACACATTGATTTTAAATTTATGAGATAATTCGCTTAGTAATTACACCTCAAATGGCTCAATATGAAACTTTTAGTTCGTAACCTTTCACGTTCAACAACCGAACAAGAAATCCGTATTTTATTTTCTGCTCATGGCTCAGTGACTGAATGTAACTTAGTGTTAGATCAGGAAACAGGTAAATCCAAAGGCTTTGCTTTTGTTGAAATGCCTGATGAAAGTGAAGCTAAATCAGCAACTTCTGCTTTACACGAAACACGCGTTGCTAAGAATCGAATTAGAGTAAAAGTAGCGCAAAAGTAGCGCAAAATAGCGACTATCAAATGATCAAATAAGGGTATAACACTTGTAGGTCAGTATTTATGCCGTCATACCACAATGACGATAAGCTAAAGCCTAACCTACATTTAACTTACCAAGCTTGATAGGCTCTGGCTTTTTTATGGTAGTTGTTTTTTTATGGTATCTGTTTTTTTTACGGTAAAAGTAAACTTGATTCAATTTTATGAAAGCAGTCGGCAGCGTTAATTAAAGTATTCGCGGTTAAATCAGCTACACCATAAACAACAGTTTCTACTCCATATTGTGCTTTAACATGGGTAAGTAATAATTCAAAATCACCATCGCCAGATAATAACACTACAGTATCAATATCTTTGTTGGCTGCGGCAGTCATTATATCGATGGTAATACCAACATCCCAATCACCCTTTGCAGAGCCATCTGCACGTTGAATAAAGGGTTTTAATTTAATATCAAAACCAATATGTTTAAGCGCTTTTTGAAATTTATGCTGTTGATCATCGCTACGTTGAATAGCATAAGCATTAGCGAGAACTATTTCACCCTGCGCTATTAATTCTTGCCAAAGTAGGCGGTAATTAAATTGACGCTTATAAGCGTCTCGTGTGGTGTAATAAATATTTTGTACATCAACAAACACAGCTATTTTTTTCTGCAAGAATAGTTCCTTTTAAGTTTATTTCGATAAAATAATACTAACATCAATGATTTTCTATTATAAACGCTTGTCTATAATAAATGATAACGCTAATATATTTAACAAAGCAATAATAAATTAACTTGTAAATTATTAGGAATAACGTATGTCTTTTGAAGATAACTATCAAGTCACTTCTAAATTCAGCGAACACACACATGATTTTTTATCAAGTCATGACATAGCTCCAACGCCTGCAAACTATGCCGTTATTTATTTATATATTAGTAATGAGAATGAATTATTAACGGCTGCTTTAGATAAGCAAATACAAAGCGGAGATGTTATTAATACCGATTTTCTCGCTGATTTGTTTTCTCGTTATGTGTCACTTAGCCAGCAAGTTGAAAAGACGATCTTAGCGCCATTTGAAGAAACACTAACAAAAACGATTGATAATATAAAAAAACAAGTCCTTAATGAGGATAAAGCAGCGAACAGTTTAAATAAGTTAGATAAGATTTTAACCAATTCTGAGCATCATCCTTCACTTGAAAATATAGTTAATTATTTATTGAGTATTATCAACAGTGCCAAAAGCAATCACCAAACATTATCTGAAGAGCTTACCTCGACTCAGCAAGAAATAAATCAACTTAAAGAGAAGTTAGCATCGTCACGAAAAGAGGCGTCAGTTGATTCATTAACAGGGTTATTAAATAGACGTGGTTGGGATGAAAAACTACAAACGCTAAGCCTTAACGATACCCATTCTTCTTTTGCCATAGATATTGATCAGTTTAAAACAATTAATGACACGTTTGGTCACTTTATTGGTGATAAGGTTATTCAACGTATTGCTAAAACAATTACAGATCATATTGACACTCAAGATCTAGCCGTACGCTTTGGTGGTGATGAATTTGTTGTTGTAATGACAAATAAAACACTTATTGAAGCGAAGGAAGTTGCCGAAGCCATCCGTGAGGCTATTTCAAAAATGAAATTAATTCAGCGAGAAACTAACACCTACCTACCTCCCGTTTCGGTTTCTATTGGTGTCGCACAAAAGAAGAAAACACAAGATTGGGTTGGTTTATTTAAACAAGCAGATGAAGCTTTATATCGAGCCAAGAATGCGGGAAGAAACCGCTGTTTTTGTGCTTAATTTTATCTCATGAAAATTCTGCAGGCTCTTTTGAAGTCGTTAAATTAAAGTGCTAAACTGCCCACTTTGATCAATTCAAACGAACACTTTGGTAATATAATGATTTTTCTACGTTCTTTTTTCTATTTACTTCTAAAACTACCCGTGCGTTTATTCGTTCGTAGTAACATTGTACTCGATGCAGTAACACCCGTAGAGACAGCATCTAAACCTATTTTTTACGTTATTAGTCATCAATCTGCTAGTGACTTACTGGCATTACAGGCGGCTTGTAAAAAACAACAGTTACCCGATCCTCTTGGTCAAGTCTCCATCAAAGGTAAAAACTTTGATCGCACGTTATGTTTATCAAAATCAACTTCTGTATTAGGGTTAAAGCAAGATCAAACCAAAGCATTAAGTCAAGGGTTAGCCATGCTAAATCAGCATGATATTGACAAGCAGCTTGATGTACAGTTAATACCTGTTAACCTTATTTGGGGACGAGTACCTACCCAAGAAAAAAATAATGCTAATATTGCATCTTTACTTGCAGAGCAAGAGTCACCTACTTGGCTTCGTAAGTTTTTCATTGTTTTATTTTTAGGGCGAGACACCCTAATACGCTTTAGTGAAGCCCTATCCTTGCGATACATGTCAGATCAACACGGTAATGATGAAGCAACCGCTCATAAATTATTACGCGTAGCCCGCTTCCATTTTCACCGTCAAAATATTGCAGCAAAAGGCCCTCGCCTTATTCATCGCCAGCAAATGTTTACCGCACTTTTTGCTAACCCTTCAGTACAACGCATTATTAGTGACGAAGCCAAGAGTAAGAAAATCAGTAAAGAGAAAGTTAAAGAACAAGCCCAAGCGATCATGGAAGAAATAGCAGGTGATTACAGTGTTTCTTTGGTGCGCCTTGGAGATCGAATTTTACGTTGGTTATGGGGTCGCTTATACAGTGATATTAAAGTCAATAATTCACAAGTATTAAGAGAGCTAGCGCAAGACGGACATGAAATAATTTATGTTCCTTGTCACCGTAGCCACATGGATTATTTACTGCTTTCTTATATTATTTTACAAGAAGGTTTAGTTATGCCGCGCATTGCTGCCGGCATTAATTTAAATTTTTGGCCAGCGGGTCCTATTTTTAGGAAAGGTGGAGCTTTCTTTATCCGCCGAAGTTTTGCGGGTAATCGCTTATATTCCACTATTTTTAGAGAATATTTAGGTTTGTTATTTGAGCGTGGTTACTCAGTTAAATACTACACTGAAGGAGGCCGAAGCCGTACAGGTCGTTTACTCTCACCTAAAACTGGTTTGCTTGCCATGACTATTCAAAGTCTACTGCGAGGCATAGACAGACCGTTAACCTTAGTACCCGTCTATTTAGGCTATGAACATGTTATGGAGGTTGGTACTTATCACAAGGAGTTAAGTGGTAGCGAAAAGAAAAAAGAGTCTATCTTTGGGGTATTAAAAGCGATCAAAAATTTACGTAACTATGGTAATGGTTATGTCAATTTTGGTGACCCTATTAATATTAATGATTACTTAACTAAGCAAGTCCCTGATTGGAAAGAGGCCATTAATCCGATTAATCCGCAAAAACCAAGCTGGTTAACACCAACAGTAAACAATATGGCAAATCAATTGATGCTTAGCATTAATCAGTGCGCGGCACTTAATGGTGTCGCGCTAGTTGCTTTAGCCCTGCATGCCAGTGAAAATAAAGCATTAAGTAAGTCTGATTTGGAAAAACAATTAGACTTTATGTTGGAAATTCAACGACAAGCCCCTTTTAGTGAGCAAATGACCATTCCGTCAGAAACAGGCGCTCAAATCCTAGGTCATGTTATTTCTCTTAATAAAGTCACCGTTTGTGAAGACAGCTTTGGCACCATCATTTCTCTTGATAGCTCTGCCAGCTTAGAAATGCGCTATTACCGTAACAACATTTTACATACCTTCTCTTTAATAGCCTTAGTATGTAGATTATTAACACACCAGAGTCAGATTTCTTATCAACAACTTGTTGAGCAAGTAATAAATTTATTAAGCACGTTAAAAGACGATTTATTTTTATGGCAAACACCTGAAAAAATGACTCAGCAAGTAGAACAGGTATTATTAGCCTTAGAAAACCTTAACATGGTCAAACAAACCGAAACCAATATTTGGTCATTAACCGATAATACCGAGAAAATGAGTAAAGTAAATTTATTAGCTGAAAGCATGGATGAAAGCTTGCAGCGATTGGCTATTATTAGCGCCTTAGCTACACGCTTGGCACCTATATCTAAACGGGATTTAGAAGCAAAAGTAGTTGCTATCGCCAAACGATTGTCGGTATTAAACAATATTACCGCACCTGAGTTTATTGATAAAAGAGCGCAGGCAACCCTAATTAATACTATGCGTTCTCTTGGTTACCTTAGCATTGATGACGATGGGCTATTAGTAACAACCGATACCATGGCCGAGTTAAAAACGACCGTGACTAATTTGGTTTCTATTGAAGTATTGCAGAGTATTGCTCGCTAAGCGGAGGCTTGGGCATACACCCAAGCCATTACACGACCTGCTACATAGCCTCTAGGTTAGCATATTCAACCACTAACCATTTACTGCCAACATTGGCAAAATTCACTTGAATACGTGACTGAGCAGCACTGCCTTCATAGTTTAACACGACACCTTCACCAAACTTAGCGTGTTTAACCTGTTGTCCCAACTTAAAGCCTGAGTTAGCAAAGTTTTCTAAAGTGAAGGTGTTGGAAAACTTACCAACAGATTTTGGCTTAGTTATTTGATTTTGCATACGAATTTCATCAACACAGGCTTCGGGCAGTTCACGTAAAAATCGACTCGCTTTATGAAATTTTTCTTGCCCATAAATGCGTCGGCTTTCTGCATGACACAAGTATAATTTACTCATGGCTCTTGTCATACCCACATAACATAAACGACGCTCCTCCTCTAGCCGAGCGATGTCTTCAATAGATTGTTGAGAAGGGAACATACCTTCTTCTAAACCGGCAATAAAGACCAGTGGAAATTCTAAGCCTTTAGCAGAATGCATCGTCATTAATTGCACTGCTGCTTCAAACTCATCAGCTTGAGACTCACCCGACTCAAGAGCTGCATGCGTTAAAAAAGCGGTTAATTTTGTTGGCTCTTCACTTTGCTCTAACTCTGATAATGGTATAGTTTCAAAGGTTTGGCAAGCGGTGACAAGCTCATTCAAATTTTCTATTCGTTGCTCCGCCCTTTCACCTTTTTCTGCTTGATACATGGCTTTTAAGCCTGAATGACTGATTACAAAATTAGTTTGTTGATCAAGATCTAAATTGATGGAGTCGTCTTCCAATTGATCGATTAAATTAATAAAGTGCTTGATTGTTTTTGCGCTGCGGCCCTTTAACTGTTCCGCTTGTAACATTTGCTGGCATGCTTGCCATAAAGTCACCTGCATACTTCTAGCCGCATCACGTATTAATGCAACAGTTTGATTGCCTATACCACGAGTCGGTGTATTGATAATCCGCTCAAAAGCCGCATCATCATCACGGTTATTAATAAGGCGCATATAAGCAAGTGCATCTTTAATTTCTTGTCGCTCGAAGAAGCGCTGACCGCCATAAATGCGATAAGGTAACTGCCCTTGCAATAACGCTTCCTCTAATAAACGCGATTGCGCATTGGAGCGGTATAAAATGGCGACCTCATCTAACTTGCCACCTTCATCACGCCATTGTTTGATACGGCCTGAAATAAATCGCGCTTCATCTATTTCATTAAAAGCAGTATAAATTGATATTTTTTCACCGGCTTCATCATCAGTCCACAGCTTCTTGCCTAAACGATTATTGTTATTACTGATCAATTGGTTGGCAGCATTTAAAATGTTCGCCGTTGAGCGGTAATTTTGTTCTAAGCGAATCGTTTTAGTGTTATCAAATTCATGAGTAAAGCGTTCAATATTTTCAATACGCGCCCCCCGCCAGCCATAAATAGACTGATCGTCATCACCCACAATCATGACGTTTGATTTCTCTTTGCCCGCTTTACCTAGCAATGTTAACCAAGCATATTGAATAGCGTTGGTATCTTGAAATTCATCTACTAATATATGGCGAAAACGTTGTTGATAATGCGCTAATAATTCAGGATTATGTAACCAAAGCTCATGCGCTCGTAATAACAATTCAGCAAAATCGACCAAGCCAGCACGATCACAAGTCTCTTGATACGCTTGATATACCTTTACAAATACCGCTTCGCTTGGGTCAAATTGAGCGTCTATATGCTGTGGGCGTAAACCTTCATCTTTTTTACCATTGATATACCAAACAAATTGTTTAGGTGGCCATTTTTTTTCATCTAACTCTAGTGAACGAATAATGCGCTTAACTAAGCGTAATTGGTCATCACTATCAAGTACTTGAAAGGTTTGTGGTAATTTAGCTTCTTGAAAGTGCATACGCAATAAGCGGTGTGCTAAACCATGAAAAGTACCAATCCACATACCGTGGGTGCCACCGCCTTGAGAGCCACTTGATACCTGCTCTACACGCGCACGCATTTCTGCTGCCGCTTTATTCGTAAAAGTCACCGCTAAAATAGAATGGGATGCTGCTTGTTCAACTTGCATTAGCCAAGCAATACGTTGCACTAATACACGAGTTTTACCTGAGCCAGCCCCAGCCAACACCAGCATATTTTGCAAAGGTGCGGCAACCACTTCACGTTGTTTATCATTAAGAGAGTCAAGTAATTGGGAAACATCCATACTGGAAATACCTTTTAAAGCGAAGCTTTTGGTGAATGGTGAGTTAAAAAAGATATATGAGTATAACATTGAAATAAAAAGAAATAAAAACAGGTAAAGCAAACACGCCAGAATTAATTATAACCGTCATCTTCTAGGTGTTTTAATCGAAGAACCAGTGGCTTTAAGAATGATTATCAATTAAGTGACTATGAAAATGACTAACCTGAGTCAAGTGCATAGCCATGAAAAATCATTTGTCAGCCATTAAAAACAACCATTGCTCATTAAAATCATCACTGGGTTTTCTTTCAAAGCTAGAACGAACATATTGACTAATTTTTCCTTCAGCAAAAGACACTAAAATATTGGCTAGTGCTTGCTCACTAATGGCAAATGTTTTGTCTTCTCGCAATTTACGCTCACGCAATACTTGCTTAAATTGTGACTCAAGTTTTTCAAAAAAGTTATGTACCCGTGTACGTAAACGCTCATTTTCACCCATTAACGCATCACCTGACAATATACGGCACATGCCAGGGTTACGTTCAGAAAAAACCAATAACACATGTAAAATATGATGACAGCGTACTAATGCCTCTTTATGATCCTTTAAAATTAAATTAACACGAGTAAAAACAGACTCTTCAATAAAATCAATTAACCCTTCAAACATGCGGGTTTTTGATGGAAAGTGACGATACAAAGCTGCTTCAGAAACACCCACTTTCCCTGCTAGTTTTGCTGTAGTGATCCGCTGGCCAGGGCAGTCTTGAAGCATTAACGCTAAACATTGTAAAATTTGCTCTTTACGGTTAGGTTTTATGTTAGTTTTTGGAGCTGTGTTCATAGTGTTTTTTACTCATTGTTTTTAACAGTTTTTGACCGATAATGTTGATTAATCAGTGAGACTAGATGATTGGCAACAATTTGTTTGCTTGCCAAAGGAATGTCGGTTTTATCTATAGCGCTAAATAGGGTAAGCGCATTATTGTTGCTGTTAAACCCTTGGCCTGATTTAGCGACGTCATTTGCCGCAATTAAATCTAAATTTTTGCGCATTAATTTACCACGCGCATAATGCTCAATATTCTGTGTTTCTGCAGCAAAACCAACGATAAAGGGTTTATTCTTTAACTTAGCAACATCAGCAACAATATCATGATTTCTCACTAACTCAAGTTGCATGACTTCATTACTTTTTTTAATTTTTTGTGTTGCAATATTTGCGACACGGTAATCAGCAACGGCAGCACAAGCGACAAAGGTAGTGCTATTATCGGCACATTTCAAGGCTTGTTGGTGCATTTCTTCTGCGCTATTCACCGATACTAATTTACAACCTATTGGTGCTGAAATAGCAACAGGCCCAGAAATCAAAGTAACTTTTGCACCAGCACGCAAGGCAGCATGTGCAATGGCATAGCCCATTTTACCAGAACTATGATTAGAAATATAACGAACGGGATCTATAGCCTCACGCGTAGGGCCCGCAGTAATAACCCAATGTTGATTTTGTAAATATTTATCCGCAAAAAAATCACTACTCAAGGTAACTAATTCAACGGTTTCTAACATACGTCCTAAACCTATATCGCCACAAGCTTGTTCTCCACTTCCTGGCCCCCAAATATGACAGCCTCGTTTGGTTAATCTAGCTATATTTTCTTGTGTTGCTTTAGCATGCCACATTTGTTGGTTCATTGCTGGCGCTATGGCAATAGGTGTGGCCGTAGCTAAGCAAAGCGTTGAGAGTAAGTCGTTAGCCATGCCACAAGCTATGCGAGCAATAATATCAGCCGTTGCAGGAGCGATAACAATGATGTCTGCCCATTTTGCAAGTTCAATATGACCCATGGCTAATTCTGCTTGTGTATCAAGTAGACTATCAGCCACAGAGTTACCCGAAACGGCTTGTAAAGTAAGAGGAGTAATAAAAGCTTTGGCTCCTTCAGTCATCACTACACGTACATCAGCACCTTGCTCCTTTAATCGGCGCACTAACTCAGGCATTTTGTAGGCAGCAATACCACCACTAATGCCAATAATAATTTTTTTATCCTGTAAAATTTGCATAAGCTGCTAATCTTAACGTTATCAAGTGTGTTAATACGATAGCATTTATTCGTTTGATATGAAAAAAAGAGTTCGAAAATATCATCAACAGTGCATCAACCAGTACATCAACAAAAAAGCAAGGAAGCCATGTATGTATAAACCTGAACAAAAAAACAACTTAGATGCGAAAGAACAAACATTAAAAAGTTGGCCTGAAATGGAACGACCTAGAGAGAAACTTCTGCACCTTGGTCCACAAAGCTTAAGTGATGCCGAATTACTGGCCATTTTTTTAAGAACAGGCGTAAAGGGATGTAATGTTGTTGATTTAGCTAGAAAGTTATTAAACAACTTTGGTAGTTTAGCAAATATTTATCGTGCTAGTGAGCGTGAATTTTGTCAACAGCATGGTTTAGGGCAAGCTAAATATGTACAACTACAAGCATGCTTAGAAATGTCAAAACGCTATTTAGCGGAGAAATTAGTACAACAAGGACATGCATTAACGTCATCAAAAGCAACTAAAGATTATCTTATTAGCGAATTACGCCATGAAAGTAGAGAAGTGTTTGCAGTATTATTTTTAGACAATCAACATCAAATATTAAAGTTTGAACGATTATTTTGGGGAACATTAGATGCTGCAGCCGTTTATCCGAGGGTAGTGGTTGAGCAAGCATTAAAACATCAAGCAGCAGCGGTGATCCTGTCGCATAACCATCCATCAGGCGTTGCAGAGGCTAGTATTGCTGATAAACAGATTACCCAAAGACTTGAACAAGCCTTGCAGTTAATCGATGTAAGAGTGTTAGATCATATAATCGTAGCAGCAAACCAATGCTACTCATTTGCAGAGCGTGGTGAAATAGCTTGTCATTGATTAACCAAACAGTATCATTTAACTTGCTAAATCTTTCAAATCTCGTTATTTTTAATGTTAACGTAACAAGTAGTATTAGAGTGTAAAAAAGGATCTTCTTATGAGTGACAATAGTTTTGACGAGTTGGAGCGCCGTAAATCATTTCGTCTTGATATGGAAAAAGAGTTAATTGATATCATTTGGACAGATGAGCAAGAGCAAAAAAGGACTAAAAAAATAGTTTGTATTGATTTTGCTCGAGGAGGTTTGAAGCTCGATTGTGATATTTCATTACCAGCCCAAACAAAAGTGACAATTGCTTTTAATTCAATTAGCTCCAATAATCAAAAGTTATTTGGGAAAGTTTTACGCTGTACTAAACAAGAAAATGGTTGGTTTGAAATGGTACTGACCTTAGATTAAAACACAAAGTACGCAAAATAAATAAATTAGGCTATAATTGACTCTAAACTTTCATTTTTAGAGTCAATTTAACAACTAGGTAGTATTTAGGAAATAAAGAATATGATGATATTAGTAGGTGGCGAAAAAGGTGGTAGTGGAAAAAGCTGTTTAGCACAAAATTTAGCAGTGTATTTCGCCCGTAATAAAGAAGCTATAGTGCTGATGGTAGACTGCGATCCTCAGCGTACAACTTCTGATTGGATACAAGCTAGAAATAGCGATCCATCATTACCTGCAATTAATTGCATTCAACTGTATGGTAAAATTCGTAATGATTTATTAAGTTTGGCTCAACATTATGACTACGTTATTGTTGATTGTGGTGGTCAAGATAATTTAGCTTTACGTGCTGCTATGTCAGTGGCTGATCATGTCCTTATTCCATTACGTCCCAAACGACGTGATTTGAAAACAGTGCCTCACATGGAAGATATGCTAAGTACCTGTAAAATGGTTAATCCTAAAATGATGGCTTCTTTTGTTATTACACAATGCCCATCGTTACCTAATCAAGCACGTCGTATCTTCGAAGCAAAAGACGTTTGTAAGTCTTTTGGCATCAATGTATTAGATGCAGTGACCTTTAGCCGTAACATTTATGATGACAGTGAAGAGCAAGGATCATCAGTTATAGAAATTGATCCAAAGGGTAAGGCAGCGGCTGAAATGATATCAATTGCTGAAGAACTATTGGCCATTAAACCGGACAATGCTCATGAGTTTAACTAATTTAAAAAAAAGCAAGGGTAGTAAGATAACAAAGGAAAAGTTTAGCGTTGATGACTTTATTGCTGATGCAGAGAATTATGCTAAAGGCTCACCACAAATAGTCAGTGGTGACCCTCACGGTAAAAAGAATTTAAAGCAAGCCAAATCTGATGCTAACAAACCTGATGCTAACAAACCTGATGCTAATAAATCTGGTGCTAACAAATCTGATGCTAGCAAATCTGGTACTAGCAAATCTGGTGCTAACAAACCTGATGCTAGCAAATCTGGTACTAGCAAACCTGATGCTAAGCTTATTATTAAGCAAAAGAAACCCCCAAAAAAGCAAGGAAAACCATTTCGTAGGGCAACATTCACGTTAAGTGAAGAGGCTATTGATCAGCTGCAGTATTTAACTAAAGAAACAAATTTAGCTAAATCTCATATTATTCGCATTTTAATTGATGAGCTATCAAATAAAGAGCAAGAAGAGCAAATTAAAGGCTTATTTAAATCAGACGTTCTTTGATAAAAAATAATGCTAACTGTTCAATAAATGGTAAGTCTCATGTACTGAGGATCTGTATGTCATCATCTTCGTAGCTTT
>Ga0209826_1002609_pt1 | contig 11711 bp, 8 predicted proteins | sample GOMGulsemesocosm_5_FD_184637 | JGI IMG/M metagenome (GOLD analysis project Ga0209826, IMG submission 184637) | Methane-oxidizing microbial communities from mesocosms in the Gulf of Mexico - GOM15C Gulf of Mexico (SPAdes) (version 2) | ecosystem: Environmental > Aquatic > Marine > Cold seeps...
GGGAATGAAAGAAGATGTTGAGGCTTATATCAGATATTACAATCAGATCAGGCTTCATACATCAAACGGTGATTGTTCTCCAATTGAGTTTGAACAGTCCACAATAAAGGTGTCTTATGCTGCTTGACCAGAACAGTATAAAGAGGTGTACAAGACTCAACAACTTCATTATCATTTTCAAATGTAAAGACTTGAGTTCCATGCGACAAGTGTTCCGCTTTTATGCTCTGACAGCTTTACAATGCCACCAACTTTTGCAACAGAGGTATTACATCTGAAGTCCATAACATATAGTGAAAATCTTAAATTGTTTCCCATACAGTATCAATTGATTGTGCAATTTCAATTTTTTTATTACAATTTCCCAAAATGTTTTTTTCCAAATTGATGGTTATATATTCCGTGAGTAATAACATCAAATGGCTTGCGGGTAAAAGCCACTATACGAATAAAAATATACTGGTAGTTATACAGTACATAATGATATGAAATTTCAAAATAAATAAAAAGTTGAAAAACTAGAGATATTTCATGAGGACAAAAATGCATTTTATACTTTCCTATTGTTTAAAATTAAAACCTATTGAATACGACGTAAAACAGATACACAGTTGGTGACACCAGCTCCACCTATGTTGACTGACATAGCTAATTCAGGAGAGCCTTTTACAGCAACACCAACAGGCGTTCCAGTTAGCTGTTTATACAATAATGCATGCATAGAAGCGCCCGTAGCACCTACAGGATGACCTTTGGATTTAAGACCACCAGAAAGATTAATGGGACAATCATTATCAACATTATATTTGCCCGCAATAAAGTCATACCCTGCCTGTCCTGGTTCTGATAAACCCATAGCCTCGACACACAATATTTGATTGATTGTGAAACAATCATGTACCTCAGCTAAGTCCAAATCGTTAATTTGTATTCCTGCTTCAGAGCAAGCTTGCTGTACTGCAAACTTTGCACCACGTAATTCATGTAGTGTGCCTAGCCGCTCTTTTAACATCATACGTTCAGTTACATGCCCAATACCCGAAAGCTCAACAACATGTTCAAATTTGGCTATTGCGTTATGTGATGAAGTTAATACTACAGCAGCTGCACCATCAGTCACTAATGAACAATCGTGTAGCCTAAGTGGTGCTGCAATCATTGGATTTGAGCCTTTGCCACTATCAGGTAAATTTAAAATAGCTTCAGCTGTTACCAATTGTAGTTTATCCGGTAAACTGCCAGGTCCAAAGTGCGCTAAAGGGTTTTGAATACCATTACTATAATTTGATGCTGAAATATGTGACAACATCTGGCGAAGAGTTTCATTGCTTAGCTTGTGTTGTTTTTTATATGCATTTCCCAACTCTGCAAACAATCCAGGAAAGGTCATACCTTTTGACCCTTCTTCGGGCCAATATGAACAGCAAGCCAATGCATGAGTCATACTGCTGGTGTTGAGTAAATTCATTTTTTCAACACCAATAGCTAATACATTTTTAAAACGTCCTGATGCAACCGCATAAGAGGCATTATAAATAGCTAAAGAGGATGTAGCGCAGGCACCCTCTACACGTGTTGTAGGTTTAAATAATAAACCTTTAGGATCTATTTCTAGGGCCAATGGAGCCACATGCTCTTGGTTGACAAACAGCGATGGAGAACAAGATCCAACCCAGATAGCATCAATATCTGCAGGTTCAAGCCCCGCATCGGCAATAGCTCCGGCACCAGCTTCGTTCAGCAGCGCGTAAAATGATTTTAGATCTTCTACTTCCCCTGTTTCACGGTTACGCTTAACAAAAGAACCAAATTTTGTGTTGTAAGCTCCGACTATACTAACGTTCATTGCATTATCCTTTACTTTACTTGTAGATAAAGATGTTATTTGCTAAATAAAAATAGCATTTATATTTTTCGACCTATACCGGCCCAAAAACTTTTACGTATATCTTTTTTTAAGACTTTTCCTACTGAGCTGCGAGGTAAGCTTTCCCAAATAAAGATCTGTTTCGGAGCCTTAATACTTCCTAAATATTTTTTGCAATAGGCAATGATTTTTAACTCTTTAATAGCTGTATATTTATCTTTTAATTCGATAACTGCGACAACTTTTTCACCCCATTTATCATCAGGTATACCAATAACTGCACAATCCTGAATTTCTGGGTGAGACCACAACACTTGCTCGACTTCGCTAGGGTAAATATTAAATCCACCCGAAATAATCATATCGTTTTTTCTATCTACAATAGATAAATAGCCTTCTTTATCGAAAACACCAATATCCCCACTGTATTGCCAACCTTCTTTTCTAATAGATAAGGTTGCTTTTGGATCATCATAATAGCCACGCATTAACAGATCACCTCGCATAATAATTTCACCTTCTTTTCCTACAGGTAAAATCTCTCCTTGATTATCAACTACTTTTATTTCTATGCCAGGTGAAACTTTTCCGCAAGAACGAAGCTTTTCAGTATTATTTTTTACCATAGCTTCAGCATAATTATGTGCGGTCATACAAGTGCAAATCATAGGTGCTTCTGCCTGACCGTAAGTTTGCATCATTACAGGTCCAAAAATGGTTATTGCTTCACATAGTTTTTTTTCAGACATTGGAGCTGCGGCATACCAAAAATATCGCAGACTAGAGTAATCATGGTCTAGAATAGTGCTGTGAGCCAACAACATATAAATGGCTGTTGGCGGAAGAAATAGATGAGTAACCTGGTGTTTTTCAATGGCAGATAACAAATTTTCAGGCTCCATAGCACCCATTACTAGAATAGACGCTCCTTGTAATATTGGTACAAAGGAAGCAATACCTGCGGCATGTGTCATAGGTGTTGCAACCAAATAGCAAGCAGGAATATCTGGAGGAGGCATCAATTTAATCTGAATATTACTCATAACAGTCCATGTTAGGTTACTCCATTCAGCCAACTTAGAATCACCAGTAGTTCCACCTGTAGCAAATAGGTTTACCAATTGTTGACAATCGCCTTCCTCTGTATCATTTCGTTTTATATTGATAATGCCATATTTCGATTCCATTGAAGAAGCATTAAGTAGTGATGGAATATTTATCCCAAAAATTGACTTGCCATCCAGCGAGATACAACCATTATCTGAAAAATATTCAAGTAATTGTGGCTGATAGGTTAAAATGTCCGAATTAACAAAAACCTTAACTGCTTTAGACTTTCTAAGCAGTTTCATATTATTATTAAATGTATTTTTGATATTAATTGGTAGCCAAATAGCCCCCACCATTGAAATTGCAAAAATACAACAATAAGCAGTGACCGAATTATTAGCATAGGTTGCAACAACATCATTCGGTTTAACACCATTATCTTTCAAAAGTTCGGCAACATACCCAGAAACAAATAGAATCTCTGGGTATGTCAGCGAAAAATCATTATCAAGATCAATAAATTTTCTATCTTCATTTTCAATAGCAGAACTCCGATATAAAAAATCTATTATTCTCATAACAACTACTTACCTTTTATAGTTGATAGCGTATCAAGTACGAACTCAGGCTTAGACGATTCAGGAATAGATAGATAATTAAACCCTGTACTTCTAGCCATCAATGAGCTCCCACCTTCCTTCCAAAGCTGCTCACTTATATCAATACCAAGAGATCCGTCACTTGAACCCGATTGAGCAGGCACGATAGAAAAATTGACACCTTCCGGTAATACAAAATTTTCAATTTCTGTTGGCAAATGAACACCAACTGCCCAGCGATAGTGCTTAGTTACATTAAACACAGGTTGATACCAACTAAGCTCTTCACTATTTAACGGCATCAATGATTCATCTTCCATTAATAGTACGCCTGATAAGTCAGTCTCACTGAAATAACGTAAATAGTCTGCAAGATACATTGCTGCAGTATCTACGCTCATTTCATCTGGTTCTATATCACCATCATTAGCTGCTTGATAAGCCTTAACAACTAATGCTCTTGGTGATGGTATAACCAGCACAATAGGTACACTACCGTTATAATTATTGCTAACTGCGGTAATAACTTCAGCTAGTAATTCACGAGGAGCAAAAGCTTCCAGCATTTTTTTTACTGGAGCCGTCACTCGCCGCTTAGTGACCATTGACTTAATAGCATCTTTATCTTCCTGCATCCAATGCTGATATAGATCCCATACGTCAAGAACAGCAACATCAGCCTTTACCAAACCATGAGCCTGTCCGTAGAAAGACATATAACTTGCAGGTGTGGTCCAAGGGTTTTTTCCATCAGACAATAACTTTTTTGCGTAAGCGTTAAAGTTGATCCAAAGCCGGGGTGAGTCCCCACCTGTATCCAGATAACTTATCAAGTCAATAGCCATAATTACTTCCTCTTATCCTTAACTTCAAGACCTGCTTGTTCTCGTACTTGCGCAAGCTCCTTTTCCAACTCGGCTATTGATACATCTTTAGGGTTAGTCATATAGATAGGACCCGGATTTTTAGCATCACGCTTTTCATTATTACCGCAATAGACCATATCATTCTCGCCATTCCATGAACCATAAAACGGGATATCTTTAGGTGGAGTATCCTTAACATACTTCTTAACAAACTCATCGTAAGGAACACCCTGTTTTTTACGTTGCTCGCGATAGTCATCACGCAACTGTTGGGTAGCTTTTTCATCAATTGCTAAGGTTTCTTCATTAAATACTACTTTATAAAGTTTTCTAGCCCAGTCAGCAGTGATTAATGATTCCTCAATATCCTGAATGACCATCGCAGGTTCGCGCTCTAGAAGGTCGCCATAACCACCACCGGAACCCTGTGAAATCATATACAACTCACCACGTTTCGATATATCAAAACCTAGTCCCAAATGATGGGTAGAGTATGTGGCATTATCAAAAGGCTGTTCATTCATAATTTCTGGAATTGAATGTTTAAACTGTTCAGGTTTAGTTAGCATAACATCATAAACATCTACATCTGTTACTTTACACAGAGGAATAGTACCAGCGGCATAACCACCAAACAATCCCTGTATAGTTGGTGTTTTAGAACCAACACTTGTAGTCATAAAGCCCCACTGATCACTGTCTTTAGTTGCTGCTATTTGAGTATACCCCATGCCCCCTCGGTATTTTCCTGGTGCTTGAGTATTCGTGGTCATCTTCTTAGAAACTAGCTGAAGAAAAGGAACTTCTTCTTCATTCAATTCCTGTTCACCGATATCTGCCATAGTGGCAAAAATAGGTGCTAAAGAGTGTTCCCCATCTCTATCCATACGAGCACCACCACCCATACCATTAAGATCAGCACACAGGTTACCCAATGTTTCACCATGTTGGTTCACACCACCCCAAATAAAAGTGTTGATCATATTGTGCCAAGGGGCCAGTACTCTAGTGTATTTATCTGGGCAGCTATATAACATTTTAGCCGTAGCATGTTGAGCAACAGTAAACGCTTGAAAAATAGACATTAAACTTTGAGAGTTTGGTGCTGAATAACTACAATCAACGAAAGATCCTGGAGTTGTCTCAAATTCAATATGTGAAAGTCCAGCCTGACCTCGAGGTAAGTCTGGCCAAATATGGTTCATAAATGCTTGACCAACCATTCCTTTCATACCTGGCAACTGCGTATTGATTGCACGATTGGTGATTTCAGGACTAGAGCCTTCGAAGTTAAAAATGAGTCGATCACCTTTTTTCTTCAGGGTCAGGTTCATTTTCATAAGAACATTTTCACGTAGTGTACTATCCATTATTACATGGGTTCGAACGGTCATATCAGGCCACTCAGAAATACGACGACGAACTTCAGTTACTACACTTTCATTGGTCTGACGTAAACAGGCTGTTAGAGCATCAGGGCCATCAGTAGCAAAGACTTCTTTAATACGCTGTTCAAGACGCATACAGGCAAACAGTTTGACCTTCATATCCTCATACTGCAGTTTTGGCTCACGAACCGAATTCTGTAAAAAAGTTAGAAGATCTTTCTTAATTTCATAATTTTCTACAACTTTGAATGGAGACATTTTCAATCCCTCATCAAAGGAAGTTTCAGCCATAGAAGGCATGCCACCTGGTTCGATAGCTCCATTTTCACCTTCGTGAACCGTGGAGGCAACCCAACAAACTAGCTGACCTTCATGGAAAACAGGTAAAATCATACTTTGATCAGTGTTGTGTACATTACCGTAACGAGAATCATTGTGGATGAACCCGTCACCCTCTCTTACTCCCACCGTTTTTTCTTCAATCCAGTTTTTAATGATGAACTTGATAGGATGGTGTACCAGTGCAGAAAAGATCAATACCCCACTGGCACTACCAACGGTTAAATCACCAGAAGCAGAATAAATTCCCGTGATAATATCACCCCATTTTGCTCCTGGAGCAGCACCCATTTGCTCAACCATTTCAAAGCCTTCTTCACAGGCCGATTGCAAACGATCACGAATAGAGGCTATTTGATTAAGATCAGTGTATTTCTCCAGACAGTCAGCTTCATTCTGTGTACGGGGCATAATACTGTGATCACGCATAATCTCAGGATCAGGACCAAGAAATAGCGTGGTATCTTTTAGGAACTTTGTGATTAATTGCTGATCTTCCAGTTGTTGTTCTGTAAATTCTTGTTTACTCATGATGAAAATTCCCCTTTAATTTGTTGCTTTTGCACGAATGAACCAGACGGCACCTTGTTCAGCGGATACATATTTCCAGCCGGGCTCAATCAAATAAGTTGTAACCTCTGACGCTACTAAACCTGGGCCAACAATCTCTGTTCCCGGTGGAATGTCGCTTTTATTCCAAATAGGTGTTGTAACAGCCTTACCATCACCTACAAAATAACAAGTACGTGTACTTGATGGCTCAGGTGGCGCAATACGTTCACCTTCTGGTATAGGTTTTATATGTGTAAATCTAACGGTATCATGCTCGACATAAGATGCAACACGAATAGTATTGATACGGATTCCCGCTTCTGGTGCTTGGCTTCCTTCGCCAAAACGGTTACCATAATCAGTAGAGAATTGATCCAAAATGTTCATCACATCCATTACCGATTCAAGCGAATGTTTAGGAACAACTACAGTGGTTTGCACCAACTGGTTCCCATAACGCATATCTAATTCCAGCGAGTGTTGAATATCTTCAACTTTTGATCCCTGACGAAGAAGATCATTTAGGCCTCGAGTAGACAACTCTGCAACAATGTTATTAAATCGTTGGTAGTCATCAAAAACATGACGAGAGGTAGAATCATACAAAACCATAAATAATGATGATTCATGGATGTGCATTTGATGCATATTGCCTGCACCTACCGCTGAGAATACCGAACTCATTGGTGTAGCTAGAATTTTGTCGATGTTCAAATGACTGGCAATGCCACAACAGTGAAGTGGACCATTGCCGCCATAAGCTAGCATAGTAAACTCTTCAGGATTATAGCCACGAACACGTAACTCAGTGGCTACACCATTAGCCATATTACTATCGACTTTCGCTTTAACCAGCAGAGCCGCTTGAACAGGATCTACATCTAAGTCATCACAAAGATTTTCTTCAAAAGCAAACAGTGAACGTTTTGGATTTAATGGAATACTACCGCCTGCATAGTTTTCGGCATCCAGATAACCCAATACTAAATCTGCATCCGTTACCGTTGGATTCATACCTCCACGATCATAACAAGCAGGACCGGGATCAGAACCAGCACTCTTAGGGCCAACAGCAACAGTGTTGTACATGCGATCGAACGAGGCAATAGAACCACCGCCCGCACCCAGAGTTACCAAATGCACCATAGGTACAGAAACTAACCAGCGATCAATTACAGGATTAAAATCATAATGCTTAATGCCACCTTCGACAACGATACCTATATCGTAACTAGTACCACCCATATCCGTTGAAACCACACTACCTAAATCTGCTTCTTTAGCTAAATGTTCAGCAGCACTGATGCCTGATATCGGGCCCGAGTGAATAGTTTGTAAAGCATCGGTAGAGTTTAACTGTGCCATTCCGCCAGAGTTATGAATAACTAACATCGGCTTAGTGTAACCATGCGCACGCAAGTTTTGTTCTAACTGATTCATTGCATGGTACATCGTTGAATGTAGGTATCCATCAATAATTGCAGAAGTAGCACGTACGTACTCACCTTTACGACCCGCTACACGGTGAGATAAAATTATCGGAATAGAACCCAATAAGTGAGTAGGATATTCATCCAAAAGAATTTGTTCAATACGACGTTCATGTTCAGGATTAACTACCGCATTTACCAAACAAACCACGATAACCTGTGCGCCATTATCTACTAGTTTACGAATTTTATGTCGGAGATCTTTTTCATCAAGCGGCATAACAAGCTCGCCCTCAAATCCACGACGCTCTCTTACACCTTCAATCATCTGTGGCAGAACTAATGGTTTAGGACGTTCCGCATCGGGCAAGTTTTGCTTACCCATATCGTCTAGACCTTCACCATACCCTCGGCCACGACTTAAAGGAACCATCGCTTCAAAACCAGCAGTTACCAACATACCAATTCTAGGCCCATTGTGCTCTATTAGCGCATTGGTTCCTAAGGTAGTTGCATAACGAACTGAATCGACATCAGCAAGGATTTCTTCAATACTTAAATCTAATTCTACACAAGCCTTTTCCACAGCTTCATTAAAACCCTGTGCAAGGTTGTGATGGGTGGTCAATGCCTTTGTTTCAATATACTTGTTATCCCACACTACAAAGCAATCGGTGAACGTGCCCCCGATATCTACAGATATACGTTTCATAATATAAATTCCCAGTAAGCTTTCGCTACTATTAACATGATTAATGATTAATGATTGTGGCTATGTCTATCAACCATCACATTTGGACCCGTAGTTGGCTCCAGCAATTCATCCCTTTCACTCCATTGAGCTTTAAGCGCATCCACATCCATTTCCATATCGTAAAGTGGTTCATGTCCAGGAAGTGTGTACTCAACTTCCATCTGTGTACCACAGCATGGACAATAAAATTCATAAATATTTACCCAATCTTTATCTGGGCAAAAAGTGAACTTGTATTTTGTTGGGTCAATGATAGATGGATGAATATCGGCAGGATCGCGATTATAAACCAATAAACCTTTTTTATAATTATCTTTAGCCTCACCTATAACGTGATCACAAACTCGACATTCCCAATTTTCAGTATCTAGGTCTATTCGAAGATACTCTGTCATCAAAACTTTCATTATTTATCCCCCTTTGTTAAACATACATCACCCAAGTCAGTCACAATAAAACTCCAACCTTTACGTAGTTGACAGGTAAAGAATTCCTCTTCTATAACAGCAGGACCTACACCATAATCACCAGGCATAAACGTATTTACATCGTAAACTGGTACTTTGTGCCACTTGTTATCGGTTTCAAAAATTGAACGTGTTTTCGACGACAAGGCCTTACTAACTTTTTCTATCTTTATTTGCTTGTGTTCATCTTCAGTGCTCAGACATTTTCTTGCTGATAATACGAGTGTAATATCATCAGATTTTTTGAGGCCTGAAGGTAATTTTCTTGTATTACCTAACTCATAAGCCACTTCTTCTGAAGCTCTTTCTGCTATCAGTTGTGCACTAATCTCGAATTCGCCTTTAGCATATCCTTCAGCGAACATATCTAGCTCTGCACGCTCAAGAAGTGCTTCATACGCCTTATCCAACGTGGCTTGTTTATTATCTTCCAGCACCACGTCATAACTTTGACCTATATCACATGAGCCAATACCAAAAGCACTAAAGACAGCTGCTGTCTTGGGAACATAAACTGTATTAATACCGGCTAACTCGGCCACACCACAGACATTCATGGGTCCCGCTCCACCAAACGCCATAAGTACAGTTTCTTTATCTATCGTGCCAAAGGTTTTTAACTCTTTCGCAATTTTTTCTTCAAATGCCGCTTGTAACTGAAGCAATGCTTCTTCGACAGTTATTCCTAAAGGAGTAGCAATATTTTCAGCTATAGATACACGTGATCGTTCAGCATCTAATGAAAGTGTTCCTCCAAAGTAAGTGGTAGGATCAAGCAAACCTAATAACAAATTGACATCCGTAATAGTTGCATCCTTACCACCCCGTCCAAAACAAGCAGGGCCAGGCACCGCACCTACACTCTGAGGACCCACCTGAATAACCCCATCTTTCACACTCAATATTGAGCTACCACCTGCTCCTGGGCTGGCAATCTCACATAATGAAAAAGAGATAGGCACGCCTTCTACAGCTCCGCGTCTTTCTTCATGAACATTTTTAGCTACTACCTGACCAATATCAGTTGTGGTTCCTCCAACATCCATGGAAAGCACATTAGGTAGGTTGTATTTTTTACTAAAACTTTTTACTCCTTCCATACCTCCTCGAGGTCCTGAACTGTATGTTTTCACTGCAATAGTTTTAGCTACACGGGAAGCAGTGCCATCATTTCTAAATATCAATAAAGGATTTTTAGTGCGGTATTCCCGTAGACGATTTTCTGCGTTGTACAAAAAGCTTTCCATTGCAGGATGTAAAAATGAATTAACTAACGCAGTCCATGCACGACGTACTGCTGATACATCTTCAACCAACTCACTGGCAAACAACATTGGGACTGCACCTAACAGATGTCGAGGATAATTATCAAATGCCAGCTCTTTAAACTGACTCTCACACGCCTTAGCTTGTTCATTATCAAAGCAAACTACAATTCTGTTAGCTCCCATCGAAGTGAGCTTGGTTATCGAAGTTGTTAGGTTGGCGCCTTTATCACTGTCATTCAAATCATCAACATTAATTTCTATGACACGATTACCTACTAAAAAATCAAATAAATCATGATCCTCAGCCCGAATACCACTAACTAAGTCTGCGTTACCACTATTTGTAATTACACCTAACTTAGGACCTTTACGCTCACAGATAGCGTTAGTTCCTTGAGTAGTTGAATATCTTATATGATCAACTTCCGCGAGTAGCTTTGTGACATTTTCTTCGCCATAGACCACTTTGGAAACAGAACGCAAACCTTCAAAGAAACACTTACTTAAATCGTAAGGAGTTGTTAACGTTTTTGTTTTATAAAGATCGCCATCCTTTAGTACGCAGATATCAGTTAACGTACCACCATTGTCGATATTTATTAGCATTGCCATATCGAATTACCTTATATTAATTGTTCTGACTATCGTTTATCACACTATTTACATTCATCATTGTGATGCCTAAGGAACATTTAGGAAGTAAGCGAATAGTTCTCGCAATCAACCCAGTTTTGATGTCCTTACCATGAATGAGCAACCATCATGCCAGAACATTAAATTCGACCACACCACCTTTAACTAGTTGAATTTAATCGGAATTTACTTATTTGTTGTTTTTGGTATGGTTTCTAATAACGTTCAAAATCTACTCGGTGAGCAGTTGTAAACGTCTAAAATTAATGCGGTTATCTCATTCGGATGATCTGGTCTAATGGCATTGGACATTTTGATAAAGGATAATATCCTAACTAATCGAGGTGTTTATGAATCAAAAACGACAATACAAAACTTATACAAAAGCATTCAAAGAAGAAGCTGTAGCTTTAGTTATCGAGCAAGGCTATACAGTTCCTGATGCAGCACAGTCTTTAGAGATCAGAGCCAATTTACTTTATGGATGGAAACAGCAGT
>Ga0209826_1002610_pt1 | contig 11711 bp, 12 predicted proteins | sample GOMGulsemesocosm_5_FD_184637 | JGI IMG/M metagenome (GOLD analysis project Ga0209826, IMG submission 184637) | Methane-oxidizing microbial communities from mesocosms in the Gulf of Mexico - GOM15C Gulf of Mexico (SPAdes) (version 2) | ecosystem: Environmental > Aquatic > Marine > Cold seeps...
ATTTTGGCAGTTCACTAAAAAACACCCAAGACCAAAAAATAGCAAAAATAGGAATTAGATAGGCAACTTGAGACATAAACTGCACACCTGCTTTTTGTACAAGTCTAATTCTTATTAACGAAGCAATTGCTGTTGGAAGTATTGCCAAGTAAATAATAGGAAAAATTGCATAACTTAAAATATCAACATTACTAAAGTCCAAAAATAAGACAAAGGGCAGTAAAATAAAACTGGCAGTTATAAACATGGAGCTTGAACATACAAGAGTAGGGAGATAGGATAGTTTCCTGATTAATAAACCTGAACCTATATAACCCATTACCGCTATTAACATGGCAATTTGTCCATATAAACTATCATGTCTTTGATTTAAAATATCATCACCTAATAGTACGAATACACCCAGAAATCCTAGAATGACACCTATAAGTTTTAACAATGTAAACTTTTCATCTTGAGTCACATAATGGGACAGAATGAGCGCTACAAATGGACCTACTGCTAACATTATGGATGCAGTACTTGCATTTATGTATTGTTGTCCCCAAGAAATTAGATAGAAAGGCATAGCGTTATTTAAAAAACCAATGGCAATTAAAAGCATCCAAGTTTTGATACTTCTTGGAAAAGAGAGTCTTTTCACATAGAGCAAAAAACTTAAAAAAATAGCAGCTAATAATATTCTTCCAAAAGCTACAAGCAGAGGTGGATAATCTTCCAGTGCAACTTCAATTGCAATAAAGGCACTTCCCCAAATAGCTGAAAGTAATATGAGACCAAAATAGTCCCAAAAAGAGGCAGGTTGTATTGTTTTCATAGGATATCTTTTTAGTACCAAATATAAAAAAAAGTTAGGACTTATTATTTTATTTGGTATAAGGTTGGGCTGATTGTATCTTATTTTTGCCAAGAGTAATTTAAATTTGATATAATCCAATATGAAATATTTAATGGGCATTTTTATTATTGTTTTTTTCACTGGGTGTAGTGTCAAGTATGGAGCAAATCAAAATGTTCAAATGAAAAAAGAGCTTAGAAAAACTGTTGAAAAATTAGAAACTGATATTCTTAATCTTTCGCCCTTAATCGATAAAACAGAAGCTAAAGAAGTTGCATCACTTGCAATCTTACACTCACAGTTTTTAGCCAATGAGTATGATTTGGTATCTCCTCCTTTATATCATAATAGTTTGGTTCAAATGGGATTAAGAAAAAGAGGATTATGTTTTCATTTTGCAGAAGATTTAATTAAAAAATTAAAAGATTTAAATTTAGAAACTTTAGATTTACGTTGGGTAGTTCATGATAAAGCACAATACTGGGAACATAGTTCTATTGTTTTAAGTGCCAAAGGTCAGCCCATACAAAAAGGTATTATTCTAGATGCTTGGCGGAACTCTGGTAACTTATACTGGAATAATTTTAATAAAGATACTAGATATACGTGGATTGAAGATCTTACTCGAAGTAAATATTATGGAACTATATTTTGACACATATTTTGTTTGATAATCAAAAAATTATTTTTACTCACATCTGTACAAATATATAAATGTTTAAGTTCTGTAAAAAATGTTAATTAAAATATACTTTTAATTTAACTATGATATACTTGCCCACTAAAATAAATTTCTATTAATTTTTACATATATTATCGTTTGATTCGATTTTTTATTTAATTAATATAAAAATTATTTTTGTTATTTTCTTGATAGGTGTACTGGGTGATGAAATTATTATATATTTTTATCGTAATAAATGTTTTTAGATTTTACCGTGAATAGAGTCATGTTGTGGTAAGTATTATGAAAAACAACATGGATACTACTTCTATTTTAATCGTTGAAAATGCAAAATCTCTCAATAAAATGGTTAATAATGAACTTTCACAGCTGGGTTACTCCTGTGACAGTGCTTTTAGTTTAAAAAATATTCAAGAAAAAACTTCCATAAGAACTTATGATTATATTGTTTTAAATCTCTATTTATCAGATGCACAAGAAGTGGAACTAATAGACAGTGTTGCAAAATTGAGTGAGGCAAAAATTATTGTATTAACTTCAATTATGAATGATAAGTTACGCGACAGAATTTTTAAACGTGGAATTTTAGATTATTTATACAAACAAAATATTAAAAAAACAATAACCGATATACATACTTTAATAGAAGGTGTAGAAAAAAACTCTCTAAGTACCATTTTAGTTATTGATGAGTCAAGAACAGTTAGGTGGAAAATAAAATCCATACTTAATTTACGAAACTACAATGTGGTTTCTTGCTCAACTGGAAAAGAAGGTCTTGAAATAATACAAGATATAGATATTGATTTGGTAATTTTAGAAATGCATCTTAGTGATATGCATGGATTAGAAGTATTAAGCAAAATAAAATCTAATGAGGAACATACTTTTCCTATTATTGCTTTATCAAACTCTAAAGATGATGATGTGATTCGTAAAGCTTTAAAAGGCGGGGTAGTTGATTTTATACGTAAATCAGTTTCTGTTGAAGAGTTTCTACTTAAATCTGATTTATGGGTTGATTATTATAGACAAAGTAAAGAGCTTGAAGAACATAAATATCACTTGGAAGATAAAGTTAAACATGGAATTTCTACTATTGAGTTACTTAACAAAGAAATAGAAGATACGCAAGCTGAAGTCATTTTTAGAATGGGTGCAATTGGTGAGGGTAGATGTAAGGAAACAGCCAGTCATGTGAAACGAGTGGCCAAATACTCGAAGGTATTAGCTCAGTTATATGGATTGGGAGATAAAGAGGCACAGCTTTTAGAACTGGCTTCACCTATGCATGATATTGGTAAAATTGCAATTTCAGAAACAATATTAAATAAGCCAGGACGACTAAGTCCTGAAGAGCGAAGAATAATGATGGATCATCCTAAATTTGGACATGATATGTTGTCTGGTTCTAATAGAAAAGTAATGAAAGCAGCTTCTATTGTCTCTTACGAACATCATGAAAAATTTGATGGAAGTGGATATCCCAGAGGACTTGTTGGAGAAGATATACATATCTATGGAAGAATAACTGCAGTTGCGGATGTCTTTGATGCTCTTGGAACTCAAAGGGCATATAAAAATGCTTGGAGTGACGAAAGAATATTTGAGCTTTTTGAAAATGAAAAAGGAAAACACTTTGATCCCAAACTGGTTGAACTCTTTTTTGAAAATATTGAAATGTTTTTTGCAATAAGAGATAAATACCAAGATCATATATAAAATATAATTTTCTCACACGCTTTATACTATCTCAATTTACACGTAAACTACACACTAAAAACACTAAAATACTGAAATTTATATGTTATCATATTACTAAAAGTTTTATATATTTGATACTTGTATTAACTTACATAATAAGTACTAAGTTCTTTTTAATTAGTATGAAATAAGGTTTTAATTGAAATATTTGTTTATTATATTTATACTTACTTTAAGTGTTTTTGGAAAAGAAGAGGGGAAAGCTTTATATCACTCTTGTAAATTTTGCCACGGGTATAATGCTGAAGTAAAATATATGGGTGAAATACCAGAACTTAAAAATATGAAGGCAGAAGAAATAGAAGTGAAACTAAGGTTATATAAAAAAGGTGAACTGAATGTTTACGGATATGGTTCAATGATGAAAATGCAAATGAAAAATATACCTGAAGAAAAGATACCTGCCTTAGCTTCATATATAGAACAATTATAAAAGGAATAACTTGAAAAAAACACTACTCTTAATACTCACGACACTTAGCTTTTCATATGCTGAAATGTTAAAAGAAATGACTGTATACAAAAGCCCTTATTGTGGATGCTGTGCCAATTGGATTTCACAAATGAAAGACAAAGGTTTTAATATAAAAACTGTTGTAAAAGAAAATTTTGATGATTTGAAAGTGAGTCAAGGTTTAACTCCTAAAACAGCCTCTTGTCATACTGCTTTAATAGGTGGGTATTTTATTGAAGGTCATGTTGATTATTCTGCTATAAAAAAATTACTCACTGAAAAGCCCAAGGATATTAAAGGCTTAAGCGTGCCAGGAATGGTTGTTGGTAGCCCAGGAATGGAAATGGGTGACAAGAAAATGCCTTATAATATCATTGCAATTAAAAAAGATGGAACTACTGAAATCTACGAAAAACACTAAGCTTATTACTTAAAATTAAAGGAGACTTAAAAGCTATATTTATATGTCTTTTTTTTTAAATTACTTGATATATTAATTTTTTTAAGTTATAATATTTGCGATTGAAAGATGATTGTGAGCTTCATCTTTGGTTTGTTTTTTTATTGTAGACTACTGTTAGCAATTCAATTCACCAAAAGAATATTTCACTTTATATTTTCGACCACTTCAATAAAGAAGTGTATTACAACAACAAAAGGAATTGCAATGGCAAATACAGTAAACGGAACAGTTAAATGGTTCAACAGTGAAAAAGGTTATGGTTTTATTCAACAAGATGATGGAGCAAGCGATGTATTCGTACACTTCAGACAAATTAACAACACTGGATATGGAAGAGTTTCTTTAGAAGAAGGTCAAAAAGTATCTTATGAAGTTGGTGAAGGTCAAAAAGGTCCTCAAGCTGAAAACGTAACTGTTTTATAATTACTAAATGAGCAGACTATGTCTGCTCATTATCTTTACTCAATCTATCAAAATTTAAATCACCCAACAAGAACATTATCTTATAAAATTATTTTCTAAATGATTAAATATTCCTAAATAGTTTACGTAAAAATTAGTTTTAAGATATTTGCACCTAGCATAAATACCAACACGTAAATCAGAACTTTCTTAATAAATTCCTCACCACCTTTGATTGCAAAGTGACTTCCTATGTATGATCCTACAACATTTCCTATTGCCATTGGCAAAGCAACCATCCAAATTACTTTTCCTGCAGCTATAAAGGCAATTGCTGAACCAACATTGGTAGCTAAATTTAAAGGTTTTGTAGATGCTGTTGAAATAATATAATCTAAATGTAGATACTTTTTCATTGAAATCGTCATATATGTTCCCGTCCCTGGTCCTAAAAGGCCATCGTAAAAACCTATTGGAGCAGTTGCAAGAACAACACTTGTTTTTGTTAGTTTTACATCTTTTTCTTTAATTGTCTTACTCTTTTTTAATAAGAAAGCCAGTGCGATTGGAATGGATAATAAAATTGCCCATTGAATGATACTATCAGAAATAAACATAACCAAACTACTACCTATATATGAAGCTACAAGGCAGGGAATTATTGCGATAGATACAACTTTCCAAGATATTTTTTTACTAGCAGCATATCGAATAGTTGCCATTAAGGTTCCAAATAGACTAGACATTTTATTTGCAGCTAATACAAATATAGGAGGAATGCCCATAAATAAAAGAACTGGAACTTGTATCATTCCTCCTCCTCCTGCAATAGAATCAATATATCCTGCAACCAAACCTGTGATGATAAAAATTATTATCCATACTGTTGTTATATTTTCTAAAAATTCCATACTTTGCCTTTAGATTTTATATGTATTAATGTGTATTATATGTTTAAGCATTCCTAGAATACAAAAGATATATCTACAATACTGATAGAGTACATTAAAACTTTTGTATTGTCTGAATCCAGAATATTATAGGTGATTGTTAAGTCATTTGGATTTTCAATATTTTCATTTTTTTCTACAAACTTTATGTATTTTTCATAATCAATAATTGAGTATATAAAATGTGCTTTGTTTTTAAATTGTAGATTATTGATATATTTTGAGTACACAAGTTCATTGGCACCTTCATCATATTTATCATAAAAATTGAGTTTATATAATTTTTCGCACAATTCTTCTTTATTAAATGAACTTGAACCATATGTCTCATAATCATTGCTAAGAATTTCTTTAAGCCCATCGCTTACAATAAAGTTGCTATATTTGATATACCCATTTTCATTTGATATTTCATATTTTGATTCAATCATTAATATACTCCTTTGTTTGTGAAACCTTATTCAAATGATGCTAAAAGAGTAATTAATATAGTACTAAATTGAGGTTTTTTTTACTTTTTTAAATATGTAAATACAAATAACAGTAAAATTGTTAGGAGTATATAAATATTTGAGAATAATAAGATTATAAAAAACAAAAAAGACAAAATAAATGCACTGTATTTTAAAAAGCTTTTTTCAAATAAAACAATGGCTGTAAAGAGACCAATAAGTGCATTGGCTATAAAAAACCCATCAGCAAAGGCTACTAATTTATCTAAGTTTAGAACTTTTATATACACCAAATACAAAGTAGTCATATGTATAAGAGCCAATACATTTAATGCACCTATTGGAGTACCATTTTTTAAATATTTTGAGGTTTTTTTTGTCAAGAAGTTTGATTTTTTATGACTCAAGGCTGAAATAAGTCTGGCAACGCCTCCAACGAATAATATCAATGTTCCCACACAAAGAATAAGAGAAATACCTGCGAGTATTATATTTGAAAACTCTCCAAAAAGTGGTTGTATTAACCAAATAAGTTTAAAAGATTCACTTTGCTTTAATGGGAAATCTGCAAAACAAATAGCCAGAGTAATTAAAAAATAAATAATCGATACTGCAGATGCAGAAAAGACAACTGCATTTTTAAGTGTTTTTGAGTCTTTTACATCATTGGAGTAATTCCCAATGACTTCCCATCCCACAATAGACCAAAAAATTAATAAGAATGAATACCCCAATTTATCAACTTGAATCTGGGGCAATACAAAGGTAAAGGTTTGTGTTTGCATTAAAATCTGTATACTGGAAACTAAAAATATAACAGCAACAACTGAAGAGACTATTAACATTAATTTTCCTAAAAAATCAATCTTAACTAAAAGCAAACAATAAGTAAGGATATAAATACCTAAGGCCAAAATAGATAGGTTCGTAGAAGGGAAATACACTTGAATGAAATCCCCTGCGATTAATAAAACTGCAACGGGACCAAAAAACACCGCTAGTATGAGATAAAAAGAGGTTAGCAGTTGGTACTTCTCACCTAAGGCTTCTTTTGTTGCAAGTGAAACACCAGCTTCTCCGGGAAATAAAATAGCGAGTTTCCCAAAAATCAAAGCAAAAGCAAACCCCAAAATCAAAATAACCAGCCACACAAATAAAGAGTAATTTTCTACCATGTTATAAATGAGTGGTGGTAAAAGAATAACTCCTGACCCTAAAATGGGTCCAACAATCAGTCCTGAGAGAGTAAAAGTATTTAGTTTTTTTGAGTTATTGTTTTTCATGGGCCTCTTTTATTTAATTTTTGTTTTAACTTTTCTCTTAAATAGTGTAATGTTATTTAAAACTTTCACCGAGATTAGTGTGAGTATGGTACCAATTATTATACTCATACTTATTTCTTCTTTTAAAAATAGTGCACTAAAACCAATGGCAAATAAAGGCACCAAAAATATAAAAGAGCTCACTTCATTCGTACCCAATTTTTCAATACCTATAAAATAAATAGTGGTTGCAAAGGTTGTGGCAATTACAGCCAAACATAGTATATTTAGCCAGAAAATATTATCAAATCCACTGTAATCAATTTGTGGGACATCTACAAAAAATAATACTACCAACACTGTTGATATAAGATATAAATATAAAGTAAAAGTCATTGGCGAGGTATTAGTTGTTTTTGAGCTAACAATTGTTAGTGCAGGCCAAAGAACAGATGCTAACAAAAGATATAGATTGTGTTTAACAACAATATCCTCATAAGAAGAAGACCAGACATTTAACATTGTAAATACACCTATTGCACCCAGTATTAAAGCAAAAATATCTTTTTTTAGTATCTTTCTTCCAAAGAATAGGGACATGATTAAAAAAGTATTTATAGGTATAAGGGTCGTTACTAAAGCTCCACCTAGACTAGCAGATCCAAACTTAGTTCCTAGAAAAAAGTATTTTAAATACACAATCATTATAACTGAAGCAAGTAAGGCTAAAAGAAAACTTTTTAAATTTATTTTAAAACTTTTCCTTGCAATAAATAATACTGGTACAAGTGTGATTAATGTAAAAATATTTCTAAAGAATATCAATTCATATTCATTAATATAGCTGCTTAATACTTTAGCATTAACCCATGATGCTCCCCAACCAGCCATGGCAAGGATCATTAAAATGTAAAATAAGTTTTTGTTTGATTGTTTCATAGGGGAAGTATAGTTAAATCTATTTATTTAGTATAGAACAAAATTGCTCTTTGTTAAAAGTTCTTTTGGGGAGTAAGCATATATTTTTCTAAAGTTTCTAATAAAATGTGATTGATCATTAAAACCTACCTCTAATCCTGCATCACTTAAGGAGGATCCATTTAAAATTAAATCTTTGGCTTTGTGTATACGTTGGGTTAAAATATAATGGTGTGGAGTTAATCCTACACTTTTTTTAAATACACGTAAAAAATGAAATTTACTTAAGTTTGAATTTTGTGCCAACTCATCAAGACTTAGATTGGATTCTAAAGAGTCATTGATATACTCAATGGAATTTTTGATAATTTCTTTATCCTCAAATAAATCTAAATACTCTTTTGTATGATCTGTATAGTTTTGTATTAAATAGGATAATACATTAATCATATTAGTTTCAATGAGCATTTTATCTGCTTGTTGAAAAGCACTTTGAAAAAATAGGCATAACAAACTATATAATTGAATATCTTCAATTATATGTTCTTTAAAAACTGGAATCTTTTTTTCATAAAACATTTGTTCATATAGTTCAACTAAGAGCTCAATTTTTGGGTAGAAATTTGTGTAATGCCAAGATTGTGAGTCTCCGTAATGTACTTCGCCAGGATTAATAATCCTTGTGGAGTTTTTATACGACAAACAAGATTGATTTGAGACGATGGACTTAAATAACCCACTGTTAGTTAAACCAATAGTATAGGTATCATGAAAGTGTTTTGTAAATTTTCCATTTGAGTTTTCTATGTTTTCAAAAACTGTATGTTTTAATCCTAAATTGCTCATGACCTATTATATCAAATAGTGATTATAAAAAATAGAACAAAATTGTCATATTGTGCTATTTTATTTTACATTTGTGGCTGTTAATTATGAATAAGTATTAGTACAAGAAGGGGGGTGTGATATTAAGTTATTTATAGTAAAATATATTAATCAAGAATCATAAAAGGATTATTTATGAAGTTCTTAAAATATTTTTTGATATTTTTAATCTTTTCTCTCAATCATACAGTATTTTCAAAGAGTTTAGAAAAAAAAGAATTTATTATTGGTGTCCAAAACTTCAAATATTATCTTCCTTATTCACAATACTCAAAAAGAAAATATATTGGGTTTAATAAAGAACTTTTACTTATGTTTGCACAAAAAAAGTCTTATAAATTTACCTTTGTGGCTTATCCACTTAAAAGATTGTATAGAGTTTTCCTTAGTAATAAAGTTGATTTCAAATACCCAGACAATCCATATTGGAATTCAAAATTAAAAGAAAATTCAAAAATATTTTATAGTGATAGTGTTGTTGAATACATTGATGGTGTAATGGTAAAAAAGAGTAATAAAAATATTAATATTAAGGAAATGAGGCATCTAGGTGTGGTGGCTGGATTTACACCTTATCCATATTTAAAATATGAAAAAAATGGTCAAATAGAAATATCAGAAGAATTCGACTACAAAACAATGATCACCAAAGTACTTTTAGAGAGATATGAGGGTATTTATTCTAATATAGCAGTAACAAAACATTATTTAAATGATGTAATGCATAAAAACAATGAGTTGGTTTTTAATACTAATTTACCTTATGTCCGAAGTGATAGGTATTTGTCAAGTATAAAATATCCTGAAATTATTGAAGAATTTAATGATTTTTTAGAAGTTGAAAAAACTAGAATTGATGAATTGAAGAAAAAATACAAAATTTTTAATTATTTACCGTCAAAATAAATTTTAGAAGAAAGATTTGATATGAAACAGCAAACAATAACTGAAGATGAAGCTATATTAGTTGGAAACAACATAGGTTTGGATTGGGAAAATATTGATATCCAAGAGTTCAGAAGAGGCCTTGAAGTAGAATTAGAACATGGTTTGGTGAATAAAAACTCTAATGTTACTGGTGATGATATAAATCTTACGGGTAAAATTGCCATGGCTCATTTAAATGAACTTAATGATTATTATACCAGACTTGATATTGTTGAGAATGCAAAATTCAATGTCTCAAAAGTAACTCAAAATTCGTCAAGTAAAACAGGTTCTTATAATCTTATGGCTGGATTGGCTGTGGGTGCTGGATTGGTGGCTTTTATCAAGTATATTTCTAGAAAAAATAAATAAGCATAAATCACTTCTTGTATGTACAAAAAGTGATTTGGAACTTAGTTTATAGTTTATTTTTTTCCAAAACTTCTATTGCTATCTCGTTTTGTTGTTTTTTTAGAACTTCCAGTTTTTTTAGCTGGCCATTTACGATTTCTTTCGTCTTTTTTTCTTTGTTTGTCTTTATTTTTAAATGCTTTTGGTCTGTAATCTCGTCTTTTCTCTTTTTCAGTGGGTTCGAATCCCTCGACAATATCATGTGTTATTGTGATTTTTAATTCTCTTTCGTACTCTTTTAATTGCTTTTTCTCTTCTACACTGATTAAAGATATTGCAACCCCTTCATTTCCTGCTCTTCCTGTTCGTCCAATTCTATGAATATAATCATCAAGGTCTTGTGGTAAATCATAGTTAATAACATGAGGAAGATCTTTGATATCAATACCGCGAGCAGCTATATCAGTAGCCACAACTACTTGAACTTTCCCAGACTGTAAATCTCTTAAAGCTCTTTGACGTGCAGGTTGTGTAATATCTCCATGGATAGCTGCTGAACTTAAACCATCAAGATTTAAATTTTCAACCAATTCATCTGCAAGTTTTTTTGTATTTGTAAATACCAATACTTTTTTAAGGTTTTTTGAACCAATAAAATATGATAAAAATTCTTTTTTCTTATCTTGGTCAACACGAACAACTTGTTGATCAATAATATCCACTGTTGGTCGCTCTTTTTTGATCTCAACTACAACAGGCTCTTTCAAGAATTTTTTTCCAAGCACCTTAATATTTTGTGAGAAGGTCGCTGAAAACATCATCGTTTGTCTATTGTTATTTGAAATTCTTTGACAGATTTTTTCCACATCAGGCATAAATCCAAAATCTAACATTGTATCTGCTTCATCAATAACCAATGTATTTACGCTTGAAATTTTAATATCATGATTTGTAACTAAATCTAACAGTCGTCCTGGCGTTGCAACAATAATATCAACTCCAATTCTAAGTTTATTCATTTGTGGTTTTGCGGCTGTTCCACCTGTAACTAGGGCAACTTTTAAATCCACATACTTTGAGAATGATTCCATATTTCTAGCAATTTGAACAGCTAATTCTCTTGTGGGAGTCATAATTAGAGCTCTTGGAGTATGTATTTTATCTTGTCTATTGTTTGAAAGTTCTTGAACTATTGGAAGAGAAAAAGCAGCTGTTTTTCCTGTCCCACTTTGTGCAACTCCTAAAATATCCATTTTTTTAAGGATAATAGGTATGGCTTTTCTTTGAATAACAGTTGGGTGTGAGTAGTCTAAATCTTCTAAAGCATGAAGTATTTCATGTGATAAATGAAGTGAATCAA
>Ga0209826_1002612_pt1 | contig 11707 bp, 10 predicted proteins | sample GOMGulsemesocosm_5_FD_184637 | JGI IMG/M metagenome (GOLD analysis project Ga0209826, IMG submission 184637) | Methane-oxidizing microbial communities from mesocosms in the Gulf of Mexico - GOM15C Gulf of Mexico (SPAdes) (version 2) | ecosystem: Environmental > Aquatic > Marine > Cold seeps...
TGAGTTTGCTGGCCCTGTGCCAGCAGCGATGGAAAAAAAGGCAGGAAAATTTCGTTTTCATTTAATTGTTCAAGCTAAATCTAGAAAATATTTACATCAAGCTATTTTTTCTATACTAGCTCAAATACAAAATAGTGAATGGCAAAAGAAAGTACGCTGGAGTATTGATATAGATCCCACAGATTTGAATTGGTAAATGATACTAATCTCACTAAATAATTAATGATTATGGGTATAATACCAATCCAACTAATTAAGTGATCTTTTTAAATGGTCTAAATATCCAATAACATTGTTGCTTTCAATCACAATAGCCAGCTATTGCTCAATCAAGCGCCTCGCTCTTGAACATTTACCCTCATTAAAAATTGATCCATTAATTAATCGGTTTGGTATAACCTGAACTTTTGGCTGTATTTTCTAGTCGACTCGGTTAGAATAACTAAAATTCCCGTTGTGCTTTGTATTTCTCATGTCTCATCAAGATTATGTTACTCGTCCCAGAACGCAAAATAAAAAAAAGAATCCTTATAAGAAAAAGTCAGCTGAGGTTGTCAAAGAAAAAAAGGGTGCTACAAAGTCAATATTACTAATACTGTTTGTTATTATTAGCGCAAGTGCTTATGGTTTGTGGTTTTTAAAAAATAGCTCTGCCACTAAAGTTCCTGTTGCAGCCTCCTCACAGCCAGAGGTAACCAAAGCAACAATACTACCTACACCACCGAAAGAAAAATGGACTTATGTGGATCAGCTAGAAAACAAAGAAGTAGATGTTGGTGAGTATGAGGTAAAGCAGAATGGCCCTTATAAAATGCAATGCGGCTCATTTAAACGTCAAACTCAAGCAGAGTCTTTAAAAGCAAAAATGGCATTTATTGGCATAGAAAGTCGTATTCAAAAAGCACAGGGTAAAACAAGCCTGTGGTATCAAGTCGTTTTAGGTCCTTATAAACGAAAAAGAACCGCTGAAAAAGATAAACATAAGTTAAAAAACAACAAAATTCTTGGCTGTCAAATTTGGCTATGGAAATAATGTGTTTCACTTCTTGAAAACACATAAAAAAACCCAACTATATACTCATGACACTTCAAAATGCATGAATTTTAGTCTAGTTAAAAATGTTAGCTACAAAACGCATGATTGACTAATAGCTGGCTATTAGGATTGAATGCAAAGCAGTAGATGACTTTGTTAAACGGATTAAAACAAGCATCTTGAATGATTATGGGTATATATTCAGTACATTTAAATAATTTAAAATTTTCTATTGAGGTTAAGATGACTACGATCGTATCGGTTAGACGAAATGGCAAAGTTGCTATTGGTGGTGATGGCCAAGTATCACTTGGCAATACAATAATGAAAGGTAATGCACGTAAAGTTCGTCGCTTATATCACAACAAGGTCCTTGCAGGATTTGCTGGTGGAACAGCCGATGCCTTTACATTATTTGAACGCTTTGAAAGTAAGTTAGAGCAACATCAAGGGCATTTAACTAAAGCAGCTGTTGAACTTGCAAAAGACTGGCGAAGTGACAGAGCATTAAGGAAACTGGAAGCATTGCTTGCGGTTGCCGATGAAACAGCGTCATTAATTATTACAGGTAATGGTGATGTTGTTCAGCCTGAACATGATTTAATTGCGATTGGTAGCGGTGGAAATTTTGCTCAATCAGCAGCTATTGCATTATTAGAAAACACTGAACTGAGTGCAAAAGAGATAGTAGAAAAATCATTATCAATTGCCGGTAATATTTGTGTTTTTACCAACCAAGAACACATTATAGACGAATTATAAGCTTTAAAATTTATACCATTTGGATTAATTGGTATTATACAGCCTGAAAACAAAAAGGCATGATGAGGAATAAAAAATGTCAGACATGACACCACGTGAAATTGTTCATGAGTTAGACAGCCATATTATAGGCCAAAGTGATGCAAAAAGAGCAGTAGCCATTGCACTTAGAAACCGCTGGCGTCGTATGCAATTAGAGCCTGATCTTCGTAATGAAGTAACACCAAAAAATATTCTAATGATTGGTCCAACAGGGGTTGGTAAAACCGAAATTGCTCGTCGATTAGCAAAATTAGCTCGTGCGCCTTTTATTAAAGTTGAAGCAACTAAATTTACTGAAGTGGGCTATGTAGGTAAAGAAGTTGAAACCATTATTCGTGACTTGACCGATATGGCCATTAAAATGGTTAAAGAAGATGAAATGTCTCGCGTTAAACATTTAGCAGAAGAAGCGGCTGAAGAACGGATTCTTGATGTTTTATTACCTCCCCCTAGAGATGGGTTTGGTAATGATGAATCCGCTGCTAATTCAAGCACTCGTCAAACTTTTAGAAAAAAATTGCGAGAAGGTAAATTAAATGACAAAGATATTGAATTAGATTTAGCGGCTACTCAAGTTGGTGTGGAAATAATGGCACCTCCTGGCATGGAGGACATGACATCACAGCTACAAAGCATGTTCCAAAACCTTTCAAGTGATAAAACTAAAAAGCGTAAACTTAAAATAAAAGATGCTTTTAAAGCTTTACAAGAAGAAGAAGCAGCGAAAATTGTAAACCAAGAGGATATTAAACAAAAAGCTATTGATGCAGTAGAGCAAAATGGTATCGTTTTTATTGATGAAATAGACAAAATTTGTAAGCGTGGTGACTCATCAGGCCCAGATGTATCGCGTGAAGGTGTGCAGCGTGATTTACTACCATTGGTAGAAGGTTCTACGGTTAGCACTAAACATGGAATGATTAAAACAGATCATATTCTTTTTATTGCTTCAGGTGCTTTTCAAATGGCGAAACCATCTGATTTAATTCCTGAATTGCAGGGTCGTTTACCTATTCGTGTCGAATTAAAAGCATTAACTACTGATGATTTTGTTCGTATTTTAACAGAACCTTTTGCTTCTTTAACGGAACAGTATACGGCATTGTTAAAAACAGAAGGTGTTGAAGTAATGTTTAAAGAAGATGGTGTTCAAGCTATTGCAAATGCTGCTTGGCAAGTAAATGAAAATACTGAAAACATTGGTGCTCGTCGTTTACATACAATGATGGAACGCTTAGTAGAAGACTTGTCATTTAATGCTGACCAACGCTCCGGTGAAACAATTACTATCGATAAGCCTTACGTTTATACCATTTTAAATGACGTTATCAAAGATGAAGATTTAAGTCGTTTTATTTTATAAAGTCATCTAAATCCACTCCATTTGAATATACTCATTTCAGAAAATTAGAGTGTTTTCAAATGGAGTGAGTATATAAACATTGTACTGGATATATATCATATGAAAATTAAAACATTTTTTATTAATAGCACTGATAAAACGCTTACTATTGAATATACAAATGATGACACAGCTTTACTAAATTTTGAATATTTACGAATATCAACTCCTATGGCACAAAGCAGTAAAGGTAAAAATTTACTGCCGAGCCATAAAAAAAATGTACAATTAAATGCAATAGAAATAGTAGGAAAACATGGTTATCGATTACTTTTTGATGATCAGCATAGCGCTATTTATACTGAAGAGTATTTACAACAATTAATAACCGAATATGATTCTAGGTGGGATAAATACTTATTGGAATTAAAAGAAAGTGGCCACTCTCGAGAAGATATGATTAACATAACCCAACTTTAAAATACCCTAAAGCTCAGGATATTGCACAAACCATTTATTTAGCCACACCTCTATTTCTTCTGGTGTAACTCCTCTGTTAACAACATCGCCTTGAACAAATGTTCCACCCATAGTAATAAATGCAGAACTCGCTTCATGCGTGTCAATATTGGTACCAATTAAAGGTAGATCCATACCAAGAGTTAAAGTAACTAGTGCATTTATAATGGCTTTATCTGTATGACTAGTATTTGGCTTGGCTAATTGTTGGCAGTTTATTTTTATTTGATCTATTTCCATTTTTCTAAGATAACGTAAAGATTCATAACTACCTGAAAAATCAGCTATAGCAATATTAATACCTAATTGCTTCACTTGCCCAATAATGCTTTTAGAACGATGTGCAGAAGATAATAAAACTTGCTCTGAAAATTCAATCGTTAAATACTTACTTGCAATTTCATAATGAGCCATTTGTTGTTCAATAAAATACACTAAATCTGGCTCAAGTAAGCTTACACTCGAAAGATTAATAGATATTTTCTTAAATACGCTCATTTTATGCATAACAGATAAGGCTTCAAATGCTTGTGTAAACATTTGTTTAGTTAATAAATAAACTTCGCCACTATGCTCTGCAATATCAATAAATTCAGGCAAAGTTAGTGGCTCTTCATTCGGATTTTCATACCAATGAACCATTAATTCAAAACCTATTATTTGATTATTATTAATATTAATTTGTGGTTGTAGGTACCATCTTAAATTTTGGTCAAGTATCTCTTTGCGTAGGCTTTCCATTCGAACCAGTTTTTGTTCTGTATAAAACAAAGTACGATTATCAAAATAACAAATTTGTTGTTGCTTCATTTCAGCATCAAGTAAAGCATCTCCTGCATGAGAAATAATTTCATTAACATTTAACCCATGTTCACCGCTAATAGCCACACCAAACGCTAACTCAAAGTTTAGTGAGAAACTTTTAAAGCTCATCGCATTTGGCACTGCATTCGATAACTGCTTACAAAGATCATTAATAACCTGTTTAGTCTCATATTTAGACGTTGTTAAATCAAAAATCACAAGGAAATGTAGGCTTTGTAAGCGCGCTAATTTTATCGGTTTTATACTGTGGTCAAAACTAAGCAGAGAATGGTTATCTTCTATATTTCTTTGTAGGCAATATGCAAGTTGCAAGAGTAAAATATCAGAATTATGATGCCCTAATAGAGTATTAACTTGTTGGAAGTTAACCGGTTTAAATACAACAACGGCAAACTTTTTATCTTTTTGAGACTTTAACGCAAGATTAAAGTATTTCAGTGCTTGTTGAGCTGTAGGTAAATTAGTTGCAGGATCATGTGTATAAGTGAATAGTTCAGCTTCACTGATCGTTTTCAAATCGGCATTTTTAGGCGTAATTCTAGAGTTCTGTTTAACCAATAGCCAACAAATATTAATAACGACAAAAGTGAAACTAATAACAGTAAGTAAAACAAGGTTATAGCTAGTTACTAATGGGTTTTCTAACCATAAGTAACTTACACCAGAAAAAGTACATAAAAGAGCCCATTGTGTAAAACAATAAATAATAATAGGCGTTGCTAAACCTAAATTACGTATTAATTGTATTATTGAAATAAGCATCAGTATTAAAAGTATTGAGCTAAATAAAATCCAGCTACTAACTACATCAAATTGAGGTAAAAACCATAGTGCTATTAAATAGAGCCCCGTCCACAATATTATTGTTTTTTTAATGAATGATTTTTTTTGTACTAAATTATTCGGTTTTTCTACATCATCATAATCAAAGCTAAAAACTAACATGCTAATTGAAGCTAAGTATAGATAGGCGGCAGATACTACAAAAGGTAACTGAAATTGTTCAATATTGGCTAAAAAATATAACAAGATGAGTGCACTTAATGTAATGAATACAAAATGTTGCCACCTCATTAAAGCATGTGCTTGTATCAATAATAACAATATTGGAAGGCTTAGCCCTATAATAAAAATTAGACTAAAATGAATATAAAACTCACTTGCTTGCCCTGCATATACAGGAAAAGGGATGCAAGAAAAAAATAGTACACTAAAGAAGAGCGCTAAAGGCTTATTAACCCTCATAAAGGAAAATTGCGTAATACTTAAAAAATCCATGTTAAGCCAAATTCAATGAGTTTAAAATTTAGGGTTTAATAAGTATAGACTTAAAATCTTTATTGAACAATGAAACAAATGTACTACTGAACTATTTTAAACAGTGTAAATAAATAACTAAAATTTAAATTTATCTAATTGTGTATTTAACTCATAAGATAAACTGAGTAAGTTTTCACTAATTTCCTTAGCTCGAATAGCGTCTTCACTCGATTTTTCAGCGACATCACTAATGTTAACAACACTAACGTTAATTTCATCAGCTGCAATATTTTGCTGTTTTGCCGCATCTGAAATTTGGCAATTTAGCTCATCAAGTTCTTCAATTTCATTTGTAATATCAACAAGTAAGTCTGCTACATTTGCAACCTCTTTGGCTTTATCATTGGCTTGTTGACTAATATCGTTCATTGATGAAACAGCGCCTTTTGCATCAGACTGTAATGAACCAAAAGTTGATTGGATTTGGTCTATAGACTCTCGTGTTCTCGTTGCCAAGGTGCGAACCTCATCAGCAACAACAGCAAATCCTCTACCATGCTCACCTGCACGTGCTGCCTCAATTGCTGCATTTAATGCAAGTAGGTTGGTTTGTTCTGCAATGGCGGTGATAACTTCTAGTACTTTACCTACTTCTGTAGTTTGGTCACTCAGTTGAGTGATCATCGTTGTACTCTCAATGACTTGGTCACGTAAGCTATCAATACCTACTTTAGTTTCATTAACTAAAGCCAAACCTTGAGATGCACGTTTATTTGCCGATACTGATTTATCTGCTGCGCTTTGAGTATTTTGTTGAACCTCATTAGCTGAAGCATCAAGCTCTGTTATTGCAGCCGCGACTGAATCTGTTCCATGCTTTTGTTCTAATACTGCATTTTTAGTTAGTGTTGATATATCATCAACGCTTTTTGCTGAAGCAATTAATTGCTCAGTTGCATTAGAAATTAAATTAAAGCTAGCTTTAAATTTTTGCATCATACCGTTTAAGGCAATACTTACTTCTCCTAATTCATCATGATGTGTAATAACAACTTCTTTATTTAAATCAAGATTTTCTTCTACATGTTTGATTGTACTTCGTAATGTGTCTAAACGAGTAAAAATCAACTTTTTCAATGTATAGCTCAGTAAAACAAAACTAACGAGTGTTATTATCAGTTGTAATATTGTTGCATGTGTTATTGATTCAATAATATCTTGGTCAACAGAAGATAAATCAAATGTTAGCTTAACTGCACCTAAAATCTCATTTTCACTCACTTGATGACAACCTAAACAATTTGTTCCTCGATAATCCTCACTCGCAACAATAGGCATGATAAAACTCATCATGCGTTTACCGTTATCTTCAAATTGCTTAAATGCTCTAACGCCTTTTAAGCCTTGTATATCAAAATCGTTATTGCCTACAGCTTGGTCATCGTAACCTTTACCATATAATTTAATTAAAGCAGGTGACCGAATAATCCGAGCTTCAACGATATCATCTTGACTTAAAATCTTTTTTTGAATTATTTGTCTATTATTAATAGTGCCTGTTAACATCATGGTATTAACTGAATCAAAATAATTAATAGCTAAGCTTTCTAAATTTCGTTCAACAAAATGCTCTGCTAATTTTTTCTCATCATCATAAAAGAAAAAAATAGTCGTACTTAAAAACACAACAGCAATCACTACTAGGGCTATATTAATTTTGTTCGCTAAAGACATTTGATGAAACATAAAACTTCCTTTTTTTCTGCAAAAACAATTTAAATCTCTGCTACTTTATCGCCCTTAGACAAATAAACCTAAATATTTATTCAAAATAAAATTTATGACGTTTGTTATTGTTAGTTTTTTATTTTGAATGATATCCCCACCGAGGCATAATTTTTTGCTCTATTCCTAAGTGGTCAAGCACTCTTCCAACCATAAAATCAATTAAGTCCTTAATAGATTCTGGCTTATGATAAAACCCTGGAGCTGCTGGCATAATGACAACGCCTTGCTGTGATAACGTCAGCATGTTTTGTAAATGAATGGTAGAAAATGGTGTTTCTCTTACCAATAAAATTAACTGACCACGCTCTTTAATAACAACATCTGCAGCACGTTCTATCAAATTATCACTCATGCCTTGGCTTATCGCTGCTAATGTTCCTGTTGTACATGGACATACAACCATTTGTTTTGGTGCGGCAGAGCCCGAAGCTACAGGGGAAAACCATTCTTCTTTGCCAAAAACTATAATCTGTTCTGGTTTTGCTTGATAGTGTTGTATGAAAAACTGACTTGCTGCATCAGGAGATGACGGAAGTTTGATGTCAACTTCGGTATCCAAAACAATACGCCCTGCGCTTGAACAAAGTAAATAAATTTGATAATCAGCCGCAATAAGACATTCCATTAAACGCAATGCATAATTAGCACCTGAAGCCCCTGTGATGGCAATGGTTATTTTTTGCTTAAATTGGTGTGAAATATTACTCTCCCTATTTATTTTTGATACTTTAAAGTCAATGCTGATAATAATTTATCATGAATACCAGAAAAGCCACCATTACTCATCACCACAATAATATCTCCTTGTTCTACAAATTGAACAATATTAGTGACAAGTTCTTCTATCTTATTATTTACAATACAAGGGTTTTTACATTCATTGATTAAATCATTTGTTGACCACTTTATTTTATCATCAGCAAAAATAAATACGTGATCCGCTGGTGATAGCGCAGAAGGTAATTCTTTTTTATGGATACCTGATTTCATCGTATTTGAACGAGGCTCTAAAACAGCAACAACACGGCAGTCATTATCTTTGGCATCTGCATAAGATCGAACACCTAATAATGTTTTAGATATTGCTGTTGGGTGATGTGCAAAGTCATCATAGACTTTAATATTATTCACTGTGCCACGTAACTCTAATCGACGCTTGGTATTAATAAATTTATTTAGTGCTTCAATAGCTACATGACTTGGAACACCAGCATGACGAGCAGCGGCAATTGCCATTAAACCATTATCGATATTAAAATCACCAATTAAGTCCCATTTTACAATTCCTTGTTTAACATTATTAAAGTGAACAATGAATTCACTACCATCATCAATACATTTTTCTATTTGCCATCCGTTATCACAATAACTATATTCAATAGGCGTCCAACAACCCATAGTGTATGTTTCATTAATATTGGTTTCATTCTTTGGAGATAAAATAAGCCCGTTGCTAGGCACCGTTCTAATTAAGTGATGAAATTGACGCTGTATGTCAGAAATATTATTAAAGATATCGGCATGATCAAACTCTAAATTATTAATAATCAGCGTTCTTGGCTGGTAATGAACAAATTTAGAGCGTTTATCAAAGAAAGCGGTATCGTATTCATCCGCTTCAATAACAAAAAAAGGAGCGTTACCTAATTGCGCTGAGCATTGAAAATTTTGCGGTACACCACCAATAAGAAAACCGGGTGACAGCTGTGCATATTCTAAGATCCAAGCAAGCATACTACTGGTGGTAGTTTTACCATGTGTACCTGAAACCGCTAAAACCCAACGATCTTTTAGTACGTTTTCTAATAACCACTGAGGGCCTGAAATATAAGGAATATTACGATCTAACATGTATTCCACCATAATGTTTCCACGAGACATGGCATTACCGACAATAACCAAATCAGGTTCCTCATTAAAGTGCTCTTTTTCATAACCTTGTTTTAACTGAATACCGAGCGCCTCTAACTGAGTACTCATTGGAGGGTAAACATTCATATCAGAACCACTAACATGAAAACCCAGTTGTTTAGCCAATGCAGCGATTCCCCCCATAAAAGTTCCGCAAATACCTAGAATATGGAGGTGTTTAATTTTTTTTGTCATAAATTAGTTTTAATAAAAAGAAAGTGCAAAATAATGGTGGTTAATATACCTTACTCATTACATTTTTTCTGCACGCTTTAGTAAATAACCTGAATTCGGCTTAAATAAAATGATATCACCTAAATTATCAGATATTCACATATACCCTATTAAATCAACTGCAGGAATTTCTCTATCAACAAGTTGGGTTGACGAGCTAGGCTTGTCTTTTGATCGGCGATTTGTGGTTAGTGATGACAAAGGGCAATTTATTACTGCACGCACTAAATCAATCTTATGCTTAATTAAAACAACATTAACAGATAGTGGAATAATATTATCAGCGCCCAACATGCCTTTGTTGACTTTAGAATATAAAAATTTTTCAACAAAATACCAAAATGTTTGTATCTGGGGTGACACTGTACTAAGTCAACACTGTGGCCAAAAAGCAAAGAATTGGTTTAGTCAGTTTTTACAACGCTCTTGCCACTTGCTTTTTTTCGGTCAAAAGTCATTAAGAGAAAGAACATCTAAAAATAATACCAATAAAAGACAAGTCGCTTTTGCAGATGGTTACCCTTTATTACTGATTTCACAAGCTTCACTTAATGATCTAAATCACCGTTTACTAGATGATAAATTTACACCTGTAGAAATGGCGCAATTTCGTCCAAACATCACTGTTGATAATTGTGATGCTTTTGCAGAAGACACTTGGTCAAAAATTCAAATAGGCGAGGTTCAATTTAAAGTAAGCAAACCATGTGAGCGTTGTATTTTTACTACAATAAATTTAAAAAATGCTAAAAGAGATGCTAACAAACAGCCCTTAAATACATTAAGTAATTATCGAAAAACAATTGAGGGAAAAATTTTATTTGGACAAAACCTAATCCCTTTAACATCAGGTAAAATAAAGAAAGGTGATAGAGTGACTATAGTAAACACTCAAAAACCACCAGAATTGAAAAACAACAAGACGAGAAAAAAGCTAATGGAATAAAATGAAAATAAGTAGGCTTAAAATTAAGATACTGCTTACTTGTTTCTAATGATAATATCAGGGCTGTGATCAACTTCACCTTGAGCATCAATGGTGATTGCGCCCTTTTCTAATTGCACAACAGCAAGTTTCCCTTCTGTCGTCTTTCTTACAAATGACAAGCTATATCCAAAACTACTAATTTCACTAAGCGAACATTGTTGAGCGACCGTTAACTCTTTTAATAGTTGCTTAATTTTTTTTTCTATTTGACGTCTATCTTCCATTAATCCCTCTAATTGTTCCATTGTTTATAAACTTCACAATGGCTTAGTTAATAAAAGATAGCAAGAAATTAAAACAAAGGACTGATGGCTATAGACTAAAGTAGTAGAAAAGCTTGATGTAAATCAAAAGAACCCCTCTCTTTAGTAACATAATTTAACAACTTGATTTAAATCAAGTTGCACTTTCATCTCTGGTGTGAAAATCCCCCCATCAAGTACAAATAACAATAATAAAAAATGTACCCAATAAATTTAACACATGAAATTAGGATACTATTATGAATGCAAACAAATTTACACTTTCTTTAATTACCGCAGCTATACTTGCTGCTCCTTCAGCTTTTGCTGGTGATTCAATTTTTACTGATGGTAAACTATCAGCAAATTTTAACCTTCGCTATGAAACTGTTGATCAAGATAACGCAGCTAAAGATGCCGATGCACTTTCTTTACGCACTCGTTTGAACTATACAACAGGCGTTTTAAATGGTTTTTCTGCTGCTGTTGAACTTGAAAATTCAATGGCAATTGGCGATTATAAAGATGCAATAGGAAACGGTAATGAGTTTTCTGTAATTGCAGATCCAGATCATACAGAACTTGATCAAGCCTATATTGCTTATAAAGGTGGGAAATTGTCAGGTAAAATTGGTCGTCAAGTAATCACTATGGATAATCATCGTTTTGTTGGTCATGTAGGCTGGCGTCAAGATAGACAAACATTTGATGCATTAACTTTAGGTTATCAATTAAGTGAAGCGACTAAAGTTTCTTAT
>Ga0209826_1002615_pt1 | contig 11705 bp, 8 predicted proteins | sample GOMGulsemesocosm_5_FD_184637 | JGI IMG/M metagenome (GOLD analysis project Ga0209826, IMG submission 184637) | Methane-oxidizing microbial communities from mesocosms in the Gulf of Mexico - GOM15C Gulf of Mexico (SPAdes) (version 2) | ecosystem: Environmental > Aquatic > Marine > Cold seeps...
CTGAAGGAATAGCGCTAGCTGTCAATGAAGGTATGGAACGCTCTCGAATTGAGAGTGAGTTAGATGAAGAGGTAAACGTTTTAAAACTTCGTTTACCTCACGAATTTGTCAAAATGATCCATGAAAATTCTATTGAGGGGTTATCTAAAAAATACCAAAAACAGTCTGATTATCCAGAAATAAGTAAATTAAGTTTACTTAAAAGCAAGCTGACTACTTTTATCAACCAACCCTTAGAAGTTAAAGGTGATGATGTCGTAAGTTCTCCTGTGAATATTGACGATAATACAAATACAACACCTCAAGATGATGCAGGTGCAGAAGTTGCACAAAAGAGCGTGGCAAAATTTGATTACCCAAATCACTTGGTAAGTATTGTAGAAAAGTTACTAAGCCTTTATCAAAAAGATATAACTATTACAGATGTCTTATCATTAACCGAAAGGGATTTAGAGCGCATTGAAAATTTTGAGTCCTCAGATATTTTATCTTTTTATCGTTTAAAAGAAGCTTTAACAAGTGAAAAAACAAAAACTAATGTAGAACAACCAGTGACAGATGACGATTCAGCTAAGCTGAGTACCATCAACGTTACTAATGAATATAGAGCTTTAGTTAATACCCTACTTAAGGAATTTGGTGAAAATATAACGGTTAACCAAACGATGGAAATAGGAATTCCATCGCTTGAAAATATAAACGGCTTTGGTAAAGGTAAAGTTGAGAAATTTTTCGAGTTTATTGAGCAATTAAAACAAAATGCATTTTCAATAAACCACCAAGAAGACACCCCACAACAAATAGAAAATTTTGACTTGCCTTTAGATGAACTTGAAGAGCATTTAATTGGCGATCTCGAAAGTTATTTTTTACAAGAAAAGACACGAGAGAATGATATTTTATCTAGACGATTAGGTGTTAACTGTAATAGTGAAACTCTTGAAGGAATTGGTAAAAGTTATGACATTACTAGGGAAAGAATAAGGCAAATTGAATCAAAAGCTAAAAAGAACTTTATCGCCAAGTTAAGTATCTCACCTAAAGTTATATGGGCAATTACCAAAACCAACCTTAGTGAGTTAAGAGCACCTTTATTTCCTTTGCTACGAGAGTATTTTAATACAAATAAAAACTTTTATGCATTCTTAGAAGTTTGTTGTGCATTAAAAGAAAATGAAATAAGAAAAGTTACATCTCCAAACTTGAATAAAGCAGTATTCGAAGAGTTTTGGATATGGAATAAGTCACCTGCCAATATTGAAGACTTGTCTTGGTATTTACATGAAAATATGAACATCGAATTAGCTGTTGCTGAAAACCAAATTTCTATTTGGATTCATGAAGGTATACTTGAGAAAAATGAAGAAGAAATTAAGCCGCTTACATTATCAAAAGTACCTGGAATCACTAATGCGTTATTGGACTTTCCAAATGGGGATGTATGGCAAAAAATACAAAACCATGCAAATGAAAAGTCACTATCAGGATCTAAGTTCTTTTTAAATAGGTTAGAGCCTAATTTAATGCGTGCTACAGATAAAGAGTATGTATACCAAATAGATCGCGGTACTTATAGGCACATATCTTACCTAAATATTAGTGAAGATGATAAAGAACAAATTCTGAGTAAAGTTCATTCTAAGCTAAATGAGCATAAGCACTCAGGAAGAAACTCAGTTAACCTTCATGCAGATATATTTAAGCCTGTTGGTTTCTCCGATGAGTATTATACGGTAAGACATATTGTTAGAGCCTTTGGTGAGCCTTTTGGCATTTATTTTAACGGTAAATCTGGGGCAGATACGGTTAGCTTAGATAGTGAGTTTAGTCTTGCCTCTCAAAAGGCAGTTTTAGTCGATTTGTTTAAAGCGTCATTAAAGCCTCTATCTAAGAAGGATGTTGCATCTAAAATTAGAAGTCAGTCTCTTGGTCATGCTTCTTTCTATTTAGATAAGCTATTAACTGATGGTAAAATAGTCCGTATCGATGAAACACATTACGCTCATATAGACAATGCATTTATTAATGTGGATATAGAGGGAACATTGAGTTTGGCTATCGACTATATCGATAAAGAGACTCGAATTATTGAAGGTGAAAAAGTACAGTCTCACCTTAATAGACATTTAGACAAAGAATATAACAAGTATTTCTATATTTCCTTACTTAAAGCTCATTCAGCAGAATTTGGTAAACAGTATCACTTCATACAAAACCTAATTTCTAACACTGAAATTGAATATACAGGATTATCTGATATTTGCAGGGAGGCATTGGATCAATCGTCGACTCGTGATGGAGCCTTTATATTTGTAAATGAAAAAGTATGTATCCATGAACATGTTTTAAAACGATGTTTTAATCAAGTATCTACAGGAAATGGCGATAATACAGCTAGCGCCTCACGAGCAAATGATAACAAACCCTCAGTCCCCCCAAAAAATATAGAAATTGAAACTCCTTCTTCTAAGGAGGTCACAATTAAAGAAGTTACTTCTTCAATACAACCTCAAGAAAAAAATATTGAGAGCAGTCGAATTTTAATTGGACAAGCAATAGATAATAAAAAACAAGTTTATTGGGAGTACGGTAATAAAGATTTAGCTAATAGGCATTTAATTGTTTTTGGGCGCTCTGGTCAGGGTAAAACTTATTGTATCCAGGGGCTTTTGATGGAGATGGCTAAACATCAGCTAAACTCTATGGTAATAGACTATACAAATGGATTTTTACCTGAACAATTAGAGCCTGAATTTAAAAATAAAGTACAGCCCAGAACAGATTTGGTGGTTCATAAACCACTAGATTTAAATCCATTTAGCAAGCAGGTGAAAACGGTTGCTGGAATTCAAATTTCCGATAAAGCACATGACGTCGCCTCTAGAGTGTCTTCAGTGTTTAATGCAGTTTATCCAGACACAGGTAGCCAACAACTACCTACTTTGATAAGGGTTATAGAAGAGGGGCTTTATTTATATGGAGGTGATTACAGCTTCGACCGTATGTTGAAAGACTTACCTGAGGCTGGAAAACATGGCGAAGCTTTAGCTAACAAACTTAGTCCCATGGTTAGAGCTAATCTATTTTCTTGTAAACATTTAACTGAGGGCTGGGAAGGTATATATCAATCAGAACAGCCCACAACCCGTTTAATACAATTGGCCACATTGTCGAGAGATATTTGGAGATTAGCCACAGAATTTATTCTATGGGATTTATATTCTTATGCATGCAATCACGGTAATAAAAACAATCCACTACCAGTAGTGTTAGATGAAGTTCAAAATTTAGATCATGGATTAGATAGTCCATTAGGTAAAATGTTAACCGAAGGCCGTAAATACGGATTGTCGTTAATCCTTGCTACTCAAACATTAAGTAATTTGAAAAAAGATGAGCAAGATCGTTTATTTCAAGCTGCACACAAGTTATTTTTTGCTCCTGCTGAAACAGAAATTGATAGTTACGCTAAATTATTAGAGCAAGCAGTACCTGCTTCAAACAAGAAAGCTTGGTTACAAGAGTTGGCGAAATTGAAAAAAGGTGAATGTATCTCTGTTGGTTTACATATGAATGAATATGGTGTTGTGGAACAAGGGGCACGAGTGGTCAAGGTTTCTTCATTAGGTGAGCGCATATGATTTTTTTTCTGATAATTATTAAAATTAAATGGTCGTATGGTATATTCATGCCGATGACGCTAACTTAGGCTTATAACAATGCAATATGTACCTGTCGACTTACGTGATTTAAATTTAGATCCTAATAATCCTAGGCTACCTACTCGTCTAAAAACTGGAACCAGAGAGGATGTAATTAACTGGATGCTGACAGATGCATCATTAATTGAACTAATGCTTGCTATCGGTAGTAATGGTTTTTTCTCTGGTGAACCTTTATTGGTTGTTGAGGAAGATGGTAAATTAGTTGTAGTTGAAGGTAATCGCAGATTAGCTTCATTACTTTTACTTAATGAAATTGTAGTTCCATCTGTACAGGTGGGATCTGTTGGGCAAGTAATTAAGATTACGACTTCAAGACCAAAAAAAATTCCAGTGATTAAGTTTGATCACCGTAATGAAATTGAAAAATATCTCGGCTTTAGGCATGTTACTGGCGTTAAAGAGTGGTCCCCCTTAGCTAAGGCCAGATATTTAAAATCTATTTTAAATTCACTAGCTGATGGTGAGGTGACTCAAGATCAATACCGAGAACTTGCAAAACAAATAGGGAGTAAACGGCCTTATGTTCAGCGTCTTATTGCTTCGTATGATTTATATGAACTTGTAGAACGAGAAAGTTTTTATGGTATTCAAGGACTGAGTGAAGATAGTTTTCATTTTACATACTTAATGGATTCACTTAATCGCCCAGAAATCCGTGATTATATTGGAGTCGATTTTGATACTTCTGGTACCTTAAATAAGTTGAACTCTGATAACTTTCAACAACTTATCGAGCTATTCTTTTTGAAACGTTCAAATGGAAGACCTGCGATGAATGCTAGTAGTGGGCAACTCGCTAAGTTTTGTGCTGTCTTAGGTAATAGTGAAAGTCTAACTCACTTACTAAAAGAACGAGACCTCGACTCTGCATTCGAACATACAATTAATAAAGAGATCGGTTTTCGAGAGGCAATTGTAACAGCCGAAGAAAGCTTAAAAGAGGCTTTAATCAGCATTACAGATGTACAGGAATTTTTTCCTTCAGATCAAGAGTATTTAAAGGACATAATTAAATATGCTAACGCCCTCTTAAAACAAGCTATTAATGATTAAGGAATAACTTGTGGTTTTTAAAAATTTAACTACTAAAATTCCTGAGTCATTTAACGACTTATATTGTCACTGTGATTTTATAGAGATTAATTCTTTGGCAAGAGGAGAGTTAGGGGTAGATAAAGATTATTTAGAACAGCTTTATCCTACAAAAGGTGAAGCTGACTTTGTTGATGTTTTCTCCTTAATTGAATCAAGAGCGGCTTGGTACGATGATGTTTATCCATTTGAGGTGAATTATGATGACAAGAGATTAAAGCTTAAAAATAATTTGACCGATAAGCATAAGCTCTATATTTTTTTTATAATGTGCTCAAGAAATGAAAAGATTAATTATGAAGGTAATATTTTAGAATCAGATTTTGAACATATCTCAACTTTAGCATTGAAAAACTACTTACCAAGTCATGCGTTTGTGTACCACTTTGGAAAATCATCCTATCAAGAAGATCGCTATAGTGGAAAACTTACGGATAAAATGAATCTATTAGCCGAGGATATAAAGTGTGATACAGCTTATGATGCTTCTGACTTTTCGACACAAGATACTGGTGATGGTGGCTTAGATGTTGTAGCTTGGGTACCATTCCCGGGAGATATTGATAATTTTATGCATATTCAAGTCTTTTTAGGGCAGTGTGCAATTGGTAAAGATTGGAAAAATAAGCATCATGATGTAGAGAAAATGAAAAGTAATATCCATTTTCCTATTGGGGTCGCGAGTATGATGTATGTTTCACATGATCTACGAAAAGATTCAGGAAAATTTAAGAAGTCAGCTTCTCGTGCTCATTTGCTTTTTGATCGTTTTAGGCTGATAAAGCTTGTAAATCAAGACGAAACCATAATGGAAACAATAAAGAATTTAGCGACTTTTACTGACGTAATATCAAGTATTATTCCTGAAAATTTAGATATTCTGGAAGTGTAACTCTACATTAAATAACAGGCTACAGCCCCCATTCTCGATTAACTGGGGGTTTAGTTTAAGCATTAGTATCAATCGTTATTTACTAAAACAGCCTACAATGTAGCTATCAAACTTGATAAATCCTTATGGTTTCTTAATGCACTGACACCATGTTCTACATGTGATGCCCAAGCGAATTGCAGCTCTTTCCCTTTAAGTTCTGGATATTTTTTCTTAAGTAATAATTCAGTTACTAGCTGAGATTTACCAAGCCAAGTAAATTTGTCCAAGGTAAGGCTACCATCAAGCTTGTATTCAATGTTTGGCTGATATGTATAATCAGACTCAATTGAACGAAAAAAGGCAATACGAGCCGATACGTTAGGTGTAATGCCAGTATTAGCTTTGAGCTTTTTAAGTTGTTCTTCTACAGTACGGTTTAGTTGCATTCTATTGGGTAACATTATAGCGCCTCCTTTTGAGCAACAGCTGGGGTGTTTTTCCAGAAGTAACCCTCATTCAAAGTTGAACATTTGGTTTGTTCATTAAATTCAATTTCAAAAGCATGTGAAATTTCGTGAGCCATTGCGCTAAAGAAGTCTTCATCAACTTCTGTATCTGTAGATAATAAAATAACTTGTTCACCCGCTTCAGGGAAGTAATGTTTAACCAGTTTGTCTCTGTGTTTTGAGTCTAACCTACTCAACGGAGTATCGATAACAATGGGTAATACCTTACCTGATAACTTACCTAGAGCTTCTAATATGGCAAATGCAAAAATTTGTCTTTCACCAGCAGACATAGATTTTCGGTTAATGGCAATGTCATCAGAGTCAACTAATGTTGCGTCGAACGTCTTAGGGTTTATCTTCGCTGAAAGCTTAAGATCTTCCTTACGAGCTAGCTTACGGTACGATTGAGCAAAGAGTTCTTCTAATTGGTTGACACGTATTTCCGTGAGTTGTGCTGCAAACTCATGTAATACTTTTGTAGTTGCATCAACACGACTAACCGCTTTTGAAATAGACACTTCCGTTTTTTGACTGGTATAAAGCTTTTCTAATTTTTTGGCTAACTCTAAGGCTTTAGTGATAAACGATTTAGCTTTAACTAAATGATGACCGTATTGAGTCTTAAGCTTGTGTTTTTCAGTGTCTAGCTTACGTAAATTATCATAAAGACTTGTAAGCTCTTCTTCATCTGGTGCTCGTTGAATGTTTATAGAAACAGATTCTAAGGCTTGCTCAGTTTCCATTAACTCTTGGGTTAGTTCAGTACAGTACGCTTTAGCTTCTGATGCATCTTTTATTTGAGCTTGAATCAAATTAAAGTCAGTATTGGATATATCAAGTTCTACTTTATCAGTTGATTCCTCAGTAACAGAGCTAAAATACTCGTTAATAGTCGCTAATAACTCATCTGAATCACTTTTAAACTGAGATTTTATTAGCGCTTCTAATCCCGTTAAGTTTTCATTTAATTTACTCGAGAAGGCTTGTGACTCTTTTATTTCTTGCTCTTTCGATAGTGTTTCTATTAATTCAGCCATTGCATTAGGTGCTAATGCTAATGGAAATGAGCCATCTAATTCACCAAGTAATTTAGTTTCCAATATCGCGTTATTTTTAATTAACTCTCTTGCTTTATCTTTTTCATCATTCTTAGTTTTAGCCCAGGCACCACCACGGTCTTGAATTTTTTGCTCTGCCTCACGAACTTGTAATTCAAGATCAGCTAATTGTCTTTTTACTTGATCTTCGCTTTCCCGTTCTTTATTGGCTTGTAATAGTAGCTCTTTCTTTTCTAACTCAAGCTCACCGATGATTTTAACTGTTTTAGCATCAGCCGCTTTTTGACTGATCTGTTTTATGTATATGTCTAAATCATCAGAAAGGCGATTGATCACATCAATCCCCAATAACTTCTGAACAGCTTCTTTTAGGTATGAGCCTGTATCATCTTCAGCAAGTTCAGCAATTTTTTCACCATCAAAAAAGAACAGATCGGCAATACCAGGAGGTACTAATTCATGAAGGAAACTTTGAACTTGTTCTGTAGTAAGCGATTCTTCACATACATCATCCTTGAATAGAGTAAGGGATTCATCCGCATCTAATGACCAGTTGCGTACAACACGATATATGCTGTGCTTACCTTGATGTGTATGAGTAAACTCTAAACTTACTTTAGCAACAGGATCAGTATTATCCTTTACTGCCTTTTTGTTAATTTGTTCGGTTAAATATTCATTAAAATCTTTTTTAGATACAGCATTACCAATTGCTTTTCTCCCTAATAACGCTAAGCGAATAGCCGTTAAAATTGAGGTTTTACCTGCGCCATTTAATCCACCGAATAAAACTACAGGCTTAGATATTAATCCATCTCGCCTAGGTGTCAATTCAATATCATGAAGTCCGTTAAAAACACGAAAATTTTCTAAAGAAAGTGTTTTAAAAATCATTATAAACCTTCCTTTTCAATTAACTTCTTTAATTGTTCTAATTCTTCAGATATAGAAATAACCTCTTTTGATTGACGCATTTGATTTTGTCTGCTTTCTAAGTTTTTTTCGATAATTTCTTCTGCTGATTCCCAGTCTTGCTGAACAATTCTCCCTATTTTTGTAAAAATACCTGTTCTACGAGATAAACCACTCATTGATGTTTCTAAATCAATAAGTTTTTTAATCATTTGCGGTGCAACATCATATTTAGGTGATAACTTATTAATTAACTTAGCTTCTTCATGACTAAATTGATTAGTGTCATCAATAGTCCAATCCAAGTCATACCCAAAAATATCATTGAAGATCTTTGGTAATGAGTCTTCCCAATCGGGTTCATTTGGATCGTTAAGCCATTCGTGACGGACTGCGTAAAGTTCAGGTGCTGTAATTAACTCTACATCTTTATTTATTTTACTTAATTGATGTTGGGTTTCTAACAGCTCCCTCAGAAACTGTTGTCTAAAACTCAGTAAATATGGACCAAAAGTATAACCTTCGGTCATTTCTTTTTTGCCATCAATAGTCAGGGTTTTAAACGCCATTCTACCATTTCGACGAATGTGACTGCGGTATTTACCCTTATCTTCTATTATCGTAGTACTAGCTAACTTGTTACGTAAATCGAGTAATGGCTTCATCCATTCTTCGCCATTTTGAATCAAGCTTTCCATTGCTCTATCTTTAGTTACAACAGTACAAGTCCAGCAACCAAAACGAGAGTTACCACATGATGGTGTAGTTTCATCAATAACCATAGGACATTCACCTTGCCCTGAAGAATCTTTATATAAATTCCAAAGGATCAGGTTCTTACCTCCCCATGGATTTTCCCATTCGAGATCGTATTTATCAGACCACTTATTTCTAATTCCGTTAGGGGTTTCTTCGCTTACTAGGTGGCATAAGCGTAATATTTTCCATACATCATCTACATGCCAAGTATCAATAGGTGTGTAAATAAAAGCATTCGATAATGTGGTGTGCTTTGCCAGTACAGTACCATCAATCTTATGTTTTGCTATTACTTGTGCACGAGATGCACTTTCTTGAGAGCGAGAGCCTAAAATAACGATTACTTCATCGTACTGACTTACTTTGTCGGTAATGAATGTGCTCACAGGGTCTATTTTCATCCGCTCTGTACACCACCTAAAGCTTCTTGTTGGTGCAGGATAGCCTTTACCCAATAAATTAACCCAAAATGTTTCATTTGTTTTAGGTACAACTTTGTGTGAGGTTATAGGTAAATTATCTCTTTTAGCTCCACGTTCAATTGCTTCAAGTGAATTATTAACGTGATTAACTACTATTGGTGTTTCTACTAAGGTATCAGAAGCAACAACAAACACAGGTTTGTGGCGTTCTTCTGGTTTTAACCCTAATAACGCCATATAAATAAGTGTCATTACCGCAGAAGAATCTTTGCCTCCACTGTAACCAATAACCCATGGGCGAGAATCGGCTAAGTAAACCCTTTGAGTGTCAGAAATATATTCGCTGAGAAATCGACCAGAGAACTGTTCATTATCAATAAAATCAATAATATCTTCATCAAGATCGTGGTTTTTTAATAAGTTCATGAGTTGAGCAATTCTTTTTCTTTGAGTAGATCTTCTTTAGAAATTGGAAGATGTATTTGTCGTTTAATTTCTACGGCTGTTAAGAATATATTTGAAACTGCTTTAGACAATCGCCCATGTTGCATAGCTCTATTTGACCAGTCAGAATTTGATTTTAACCAATTGATATGTTTTATTTGTTCAAACTTTCCGGCCTGTTCTTCATTGCTTAAAGAGGATATTTCTTTACCTACAATAGCTAATGCTTGGAGACCGATACCATGAGCAGTAATAAATTCCTGCCTGAACTCTGCTGCAGACAGTTTTTTCTTTTGCACCTGTTGCCATTCAATCATGTGATCATTGAGCTGATTCCAAAAAACAACGGCTTGTTGTTTTTCTTCTTCACTAAAACCATCTTTAGGACCTTTGCCGAATAGTGCGCGAGTGGCTTGTTTTATTCCACTCAAAGTAAATATTTTACTACTGCGTACCGAAATGGTTGAGCGTTCAAATTCAGTAAAACCTATAAATGGGTGTGCATTCATAGATAAATAGCGAGCGAGCTCTGATGCTTGATCCCTATGATCATATAACGTACCTAATGATGAACTTGGACGAACTGCATATTTATTTAGGTCGGCGAACATTTGCTGGCTACGTTTCAGCCCTTCATCAACAAAAAACAAAACAGCAATATTATCTTGCCCTAATTCAGGGTTATCTTTAATTGCTTCTTCAATTGCTGCTCGTCGGTGTTGACCATCATTTATTAACATTTGAGAGTCCATAGACACTTTCAATGTCCCGAGGTTATTTGAACCATCAGCTTCTATAAATTCAACATCAGAACCTACAGACGCGGTTAATGCTGAAAAGACATAATCTTTCGGAGCGTCTAATAAATACCGTGTCATTTCGGGAATACGACTTTTATTTAAAGTCCTTTGAGACCTAAGCTCAACGGGAACTTCTTCTTCATCGTAAATAAATATTTTAGGAATGATCCTTAAAGGACATGTAGCAATATAAAAAGGTTTTCCAGCTTGAATAGCCCTTATTGCAGGGAAAGAATAGCAATAGTTATTGTCGAACTCACTCATAATAAAAACTCGTTATTACGTATTTGTACGTAATAATATCACGTACAAATATTATTTATACATTTTTTTATTATATTTGTATATTATTTGTATATTATTTGGACAGTTTTATTTCACAGTTTAATCAGGTTGAAGTATCAATAATACTATCTAATCTTCTATATATTCAAACAACTCACCAACACCAATCTTTAGATGCCTACACAATTCATCAATAGTCGATATATCAATTTTTACAGCTGTATCATTATAAACACGAGTAACAGTACCTCTGTTCAAGGCTGTTCCATTAATAATATCAACAATTTTTATACGCCTTTCACCCATTATTTTGGATAGGTTATTTTTAATCATAGTTACGCCAAATAATAAAAATCAACGTTAAACGTTAATTAGTTCTTGTAAATGTTAACAAATCGTCTATAGTTACGTTAAACGTTAATAAATAACATTAAACGAAACATTGTGACGTTTATTGTAGTTTATATTTTACAGGTTATCTACTGTCCGAGGTGTTTATGAATACATATCTTACAACTAATGAGTTATCAGAAAAAATAAAATACGAACCAAGAACCATTAGAGTGCAATTAAAAGACTCGGTTTTATTGGAAGGTGTTCATTACATTCGTCCGTTTGGTGGACGTAAAATTTTATATATCTGGGAAGCAGTCGAATCAGCTATGTTACAGAGTTGCGCTATTCATCATGTTATCGCCAACCTGCAATAAGCTAAGGAAAACACTATGTCTAGTTTTAGAGCGCGTGGCGGAAGGTTAATTTTTGATTTTAATTATCGAGGTATTCGTTGTAGAGAGACTACAAAATTAACGGATAGTGATAGTA
>Ga0209826_1002618_pt1 | contig 11695 bp, 9 predicted proteins | sample GOMGulsemesocosm_5_FD_184637 | JGI IMG/M metagenome (GOLD analysis project Ga0209826, IMG submission 184637) | Methane-oxidizing microbial communities from mesocosms in the Gulf of Mexico - GOM15C Gulf of Mexico (SPAdes) (version 2) | ecosystem: Environmental > Aquatic > Marine > Cold seeps...
AATAAAAACTGAACTGGCTGAGATATCGGACGATGAACAGAGAGACAAACGCGTACGGCGACTAAAAGCCATAAAGCGGGCAATCGGAATGTTAGAGAGAGAAAGCCAATAATTGTGTGAATTAATTATATAAAAAAGGGCCTTACGCAATACGTATGGCCCTTTTTACAATCAACCGAAGCTTACTTACGCTTCATCGATTTAAAAAAGTCTTCGTTCGATTTGTGATCTTTCAATCGATCAGTCAAGAATTCAGTAGCCGCAGTATCTTCCATATCGTGCAGTAATTTACGCAAGATCCACACTCGCTGTAACTCATCTTCACGCATCAACAGATCTTCGCGTCGAGTACCTGATTTACGAATATTGATAGCTGGGTAAATACGTTTCTCGGCGATTTTGCGATCAAGATGTAACTCTTGGTTACCAGTACCTTTGAACTCTTCGAAAATAACTTCGTCCATTTTCGAGCCCGTATCAACCAATGCGGTTGCAACAATTGAGAGGCTTCCGCCCTCTTCAATATTACGCGCAGCACCAAAGAAACGCTTCGGACGCTCGAGTGCGTGAGCATCTACACCACCGGTCAATACCTTGCCCGATGATGGGACGATGGTATTGTAAGCTCGAGCCAAACGGGTAATCGAATCGAGTAAAATGATGACGTCTTTTTTGTGCTCAACCAAGCGCTTGGCTTTTTCAATAACCATTTCGGCCACTTGCACGTGACGCGCGGGCGGTTCATCAAAGGTCGAAGCAACTACCTCTCCGCGAACAGAGCGCTGCATTTCAGTCACTTCTTCAGGGCGTTCATCAATCAGCAATACGATCAAATGACACTCAGGATTATTGCGAGTGATCGCTTGAGCGATATTCTGCATCATGATGGTCTTACCGGCTTTTGGCGGCGCCACGATCAAACCACGCTGGCCTTTGCCGATTGGGGCAATCAGATCAATAATACGGCCTGTCAAATCCTCGGTCGAGCCGTTGCCCGCCTCGAGCACTAAACGATCGTTGGGGAACAACGGTGTTAAGTTCTCGAATAAAATTTTGTTTTTTGAGTTTTCGGGTTTATCAAGATTAATTTGATTAACCTTCAACATCGCAAAATAGCGTTCGCCATCTTTTGGCGGCCGAATTTTGCCCTCAATGGTATCACCAGTACGCAAGTTAAAGCGGCGGATTTGGCTAGGCGACACATAGATGTCATCAGGGCCTGCCAAGTAAGAACCTTCAGCAGAACGTAAGAAACCAAAGCCATCTTGAAGAATTTCCAGCACACCATCGCCATAAATGTCTTCACCGCTTTTCGCGTGACGCTTAAGAATGTTAAAAATAATGTCTTGCTTGCGAGAACGAGCCAAATTATCCATGCCCATTTCTTTGGCAATGGCGATTAACTCTTCAATGGGTTTTGTTTTCAGGTCAGTTAGATTCATAGGTGCGTATCGAGACAACTTGCGTCAGATTGGAAAAATGAAAGAGCGTTGCGAGTCAAATATGACATCGGCACGCCAGTGATGATATTTCGGAGGAAACGGATTGAGTCTTACCTTATTCCGTAGATCAATTTTACAGCTTCTGTACATCAACAGTTCTCAAGAAACTACGTTCATAACGAGTGCTGATCATTTAAATGTACGTTGAATGTCGTAAAAGAAAGTTCGGGAGTAATGTTATTGAATAATTAGGTACTGCTTGGCTTGTTCAAACTAAGTCCACAGACAATCTGTGCGTTTTTTGATCAAAATTGAGTTTGGGATCTTATCTCGGATTGATCAACTTAAATCACGTCAAAATCTAATCGCCTGCCGGACTGCCTAGTTAACTACCGACTACTATTTATCGATTGAGTTTGATTACACGATTTATTTGCAAGGATGCCTGGCCAGACGGCCAAGTTGATTGGACAAAGTATAGCGACAAAAATCAGCCTGTGCAAAATTAAAACAAATTATTGCAAAAATAATAATAATCCCCCGTCAACTCTGAGCTGACAGGGGGTTATTATCGGCAGAATTTAAAGGCTTGCGTCGATAAATTCAACCAATTGAGCTTTCGACAAGGCTCCAACCTTAGTGGTCTCTGCGCTGCCACCCTTGAAAATGATCAAGGTGGGAATACCGCGGATATTGAACTTGCTCGGTGTTTCTTGGCTAGCATCAACATCCATTTTGCAGATTTTGATTTTGCCGCCGTATTCTCCGGACAATTCGTCTAGTACTGGCGCAATCATCTTGCATGGGCCACACCATTCTGCCCAAAAATCAACCAATACTGGACCTTCAGCGTTGAGGACTTCAGCCTCGAAGCTGGCATCAGTTACGTGAACGATGCTGTTACTCATAATGTTTCTCCTGAGAGTGAGACGGTTTGCGAGGCCAAATTGAGCTGACATCACACAGAAAGACCACGAATGATAATAACTGAGGCCCCAACACTCAAGCGCCATTCGCATTGGTTGTCCTTATTGTCCCCTCCAACCCATCAAAAAGCGGCTTGCAGGGAACCATTATAGTGCCATGCCCTCCAAGACTGGCCTTTTCAAGCTATAGCCCACATCGCCGCCGCTGGGCAGCTAACCTTATGAAGAAGTTACGGCTGCTTGCGATCATTGCCGCCATTGTTGTTAGCTATACCCAAAGTGGGGCCGCCGGCTGATCTCGCCACAAGCCCTAAGAGAGCGGATGGAGTCCGAACCATTGCACTGAAAACCGGCCTCTGGTTTGTTGGGGGTATGTGCTGGTTACGACTCTATCGCTTCTAGGCGCCGCATTGCTGGTACAATCCACCCATATTTTTAACCTAGATAGACTGAAAGGAAAAACCATGACTGTTGAAACTCTCGTCAGTGAACGTTACGCCGAAGGTGCTCAAGAGCGCCAAGAGGCTCTGTGCTGCCCGGTTGACTACGACGCGTCATTGCTCAAGCTATTACCGCAAGAAATTATTGACCGCGATTACGGTTGTGGCGATCCCAGTCGCTACGTACAAGCGGGCGATGTAGTGCTTGATCTTGGTAGTGGTGGTGGAAAAATCTGCTATATGGCCGCTCAAATTGTCGGCGAGAAGGGCGCCGTAATCGGTGTCGATATGACCGACGAAATGCTAGAACTCGCCAAAAGCTATAAATCTGAAATGGCCGAGAAGCTGGGTAATGATCGGGTAGAGTTCAAGAAGGGTTATATTCAAGATCTCGCACTGGATGTTGAGGCCATGGAGTGCTTTCTAGCAGAGAATCCAGTCAACAACATTCAAAGTCTACAAGAGCTGGATCGCTGGAAGGCAAAACAAAAGTCCGATAATCCATTGATTAAGGACGACAGTGTTAGCCTAGTGGTCTCCAATTGTGTATTAAATCTCGTCGCGCAAAGCGATCGCGCGCAAATGCTCAAGGATGTCTTCAGAGTATTAAAGCCCGGTGGACGTGTTGCCATTTCAGATATTGTCTGCGACGAGATCGTTCCCGAGCACCTACAAAAAGATGCCGAGCTCTGGAGCGGCTGTATTTCCGGTGCGTTTCAAGAAAAAGAATTTGTTCAGGCGTTTTTAGAGGCCGGTTTTGTCGGCGTAGCCTACGACAAATGGGAAGCTGATCCATGGCAAACGGTTGAAGGCATTGAGTTTCGATCCGTCACACTGGTCGCAACCAAACCGTCCAAAAGCGATCTTATCGACGCCGGTCAAGCGGTACTCTATCGTGGCCCGTTTTCAAGTGTAGAGGACGATCTTGGCAATCGTTTTACTCGCGGCGATCGAATCGCAGTATCAAAGCGCACCTTCAACTTACTCACTACTGGCGACTATCAAGAACATTTTGTGGGTATGCAGCCAGCGCAAACCACTGACAATGGTTGTTTTTGCAAGCCTTCAGGAACACTGCGCCCAGCGCAGGAGACCAAGGGTGGCAGTCACTCGGGCGGTAATGAAGCGGCTGGGTGCTGTTAAGATGGGTATCTTCCGATTCATCGTTACATTTAATGAATCGGAAGACTAAAAATTAAGAAACCGCTTGCTCAGCTGATTTAGACAGGCCCAACTTTTCAAACGCCGTTTTAAGCTCTGCGAGCGTAATTGGTTTACATAAAAAGTGATTCATGCCACAAGCGTAAACGGCTTCTCTGTGCTCTTCCATCGCGTGAGCCGTCAGGGCCACTATCGGTGTGGCTTCAACACCATTTTCTTTTTCAAATTCACGAATACGACGAGTAGCTTCAAAGCCATCCATCTCTGGCATTTCACAATCCATGAGTATCATGTCGTAAGGTTTTTCTGCGTGAATACACTCCTCCCACGCGAGCTTACCGTTTTCCATTAACACCGGTTCAATCTGCAGCTTACCCAGCAGCCCTTTAATCACCATACGGTTAACGGCATTATCCTCGGCCACCATGACTCGAAGGTTAGAGAAATTAACCTGAACTGCGGCCAGTGATTCATCGCGGCCTTCAGACGACGAGGCAACGCCCAATAACTTAGCCAGCTCGCCTCGGAGTTTCTTCGGTGACAGAGGTTTTCTCATCACTCTTTCGATCTTCTTTTCGGCCAATATATCATTGCTGAATTGATCATCAGAGGCCGTTAACAAAAACAGTTTCGTCACATAATGTTCGAATTCTCGGTGAATATCTCCGGCTAAGTTAAGGCCGTTGTCATCGCCTAAGCAGTAGTCCAACGAGATGAAATCAAAATCCTTTGCATCGGCCTCACGGCGGGCGGAAATACACTTTTTGGCGTGGGAGGCAGATCGTGCAGTTGCCACTTCCATGCCCCAGCTTTGACCGTGATACGATAAGGTTTCGCAGAGCTGTTCGTTATCTTCAACAATAAGCAAACTCTTACCCGCGAGTGATGGAACAACTCGACTGACATCAGCGGGTACTTCGGCCAGTTCAAAACACGCTGTAAACCAGAAAGTAGACCCTTCTCCTTCGATACTACCAACGCCGATACCGCCGCCCATAAGATCTGCAAGGCGCTTACAAATAGCCAGCCCTAGCCCTGTACCGCCATACTTACGAGTCGTGGACGAATCGGCCTGGCTAAAGGATTGAAACAATTTGTTCTGTGCATCTTCTGAAATACCGATCCCGGTATCGGTCACCGAAAAGCGCACGATCGGCCGATCAAGATCTGACTCCGGTAAACGCTGAGCTTTGATACTAATACAGCCTTCAGTGGTAAATTTAAACGCATTACCAATCAGATTAATAAGCACCTGGCGGAGCCTAGTGGGGTCGCCAAACACATGAATGGGCGTGGTGGGAGTGACACTGCCAACCAGCTCTATCCGACGTTTATTGGCGGTAGCACCAAATAGCTGCACACAGTCTTCAATCAGTTCTTCAAGATTGAATGGAACCGACTCTAGCTCCATTTTACCCGCTTCAATCTTGGAGTAATCAAGAATGTCATTAATGATGGTCAGCAGAGTTTCACCCGAGCGGTGAATAACATCGAGGTAGTGCTGCTGGTTATCATTGAGAGGGGTATCGCGCAGTAATTCGACCATGCCAATCACGCCGTTCATCGGCGTGCGAATTTCGTGGCTCATAGTGGCTAAGAATTGACTCTTAGCTTTGTTGGCATCTTCGGCCACCGCTTTCTCGCGTCGGCTCGCCAGTTTTTCTTCTTTTTCAGCCTGTAGCGCCGTCTCCATCGTGCGACGCTTTTCAATATCATCGAGTAGAGATTCACGCATCTGATTGATTGCAGAAACCACTTTATCGAGTTCATCTGGCTGGCTATCAATAGGTTTACGACGATTTAGACGCAAGCCAATACCGAGTTTCTCTAAATTCAATTGTCGCGCGTAAGCGGCGACAGTATCCATATGGCGGGTAAGTAATGTTCGCACCAGCCATAAGATAAAAAACGACACGATAAGCGTTTTGGTGCCTTGAAGCGTGCCGATAAACCAGGCTCTCTGATAGAGCTTTTGATAAACACTCTCTAGGCTTGCGGTAACAATTAGTTTACCTAGGGTCTGGTCTGGTGCGTTCTCAGCGGAATATACCAAGGGGTATTCTTTGACCAGAACCTGTTGAGTCGCTTGATCAACCTGCTCAATGCCCAGCTCCATATCCAGAGAGCTGGCCATCATGGCTTGTTCTTGATTATTCCAATCACGCCAAACCACGGTTACCTGAACGACGTCTTGCACCTCCAGTACACTTCGAATCTGAACGTTGAGCTGTTCTTCGTCAAAGCCCCACAGGCTCTTCGTTATGCTGGGTAATGTCGAGATACGCACTTGGTCCAAACGCTTCTCCATTTCGGAGATATCATCGTTAAAACTGGAGTAGAGCTGCAATAAGATAGCGATCAGCGCAAAAATCGAGCTCGTCAATAAAATGAGAGCCATCAGCTTGGTAGCAATGGGATTGCGACGTCGATAGTCTTTTAGATTGAACATGTATAGGGCAGTTTTGCCATTTCCTTTTTGCTAAAACTTCGGGCTAGCGATTCGCGTCTGTAGTCTTCTCGACCCCATTTCGCCTTATTTGGGGGGGGCGATCGACGACATCTATGCCTCAAAGATTCAAAACGGTACTAGATCAACCATATCTTAAGCCTCCATTTAGGCCGTATCCTCAAGTGTAGCAGCCGCGTTTAGCCTTTGCTTGCTAATAAGCTGCCGTTCTATTACACCCACTATGACCATCAAATAGAACGTATATTACGACAAAGGTAAAGAGATCTTTGGTCGCCCCTTCCGCTTTTTCATCACGTCTGGCTACATAAACGCGGCTAGTACTTCATTGAGGTAACGCTGCCCCAGGCTAGTTGTGGCTATCCGCTCTTCGCTTTTGATTATAAGCTCGCGCCTCTGAAGCTCTTTTATGGGCTCTTCAACCGCCGCCCAATTCAAGCCTGAATAGCGTTCAAGTTGTTGTCTCGATACTCCATCGACTAATCTGAGGGCATTCATCATAAATTCCAATGCCATCTCGTGCGGCTCGACGACGCGCTCGGCGGCGGTAAATGCCCTAGCCTCGTCCATATAGTGCTCGGGCAGGCGAGTCTTGTGAGGCCTTAAGATTTGATTGTGCTCTTCAATGGTGATTTTGCCGTGCGCTCCCGCGCCCAGTCCCAAATAGTCGCCGTACTGCCAATAATTGAGATTATGCCGCGCGCGCTTTTGAGGCTGAGAAAACGCCGAAACTTCATATTGCTGAAAGCCTGCCTGAGACAATAGCGCTTCTCCCCGATCTTGAATGTCGGCCAATTGATCGTCAATCGGGAGTGTGGGCGGGCGACTGTAAAATTCGGTGTTGGGCTCTATCGTCAGCTGATACCACGACAGGTGCTCAGGAGCGAGATCGATAGCGATGTTTAAATCTTGCTCCGCATCTATAGGGGTCTGCTGCGGTAAGCCGTGCATTAAATCTAAATTGATGTTGTCAAAGCCCGCGCGACGCGCAACTGAGACCGCATTGCGCGCTTCGTCACCGCCGTGAATCCGGCCCAACTGCTGTAGATGGAGATCTGAAAAGCTCTGAATACCGATAGACAAACGATTAATACCGGCGTGACGAAAGTCGGTGAATTTATCCTGCTCGAAGGTACCCGGATTGGCCTCCATGGTGATTTCGATATCGTCGACAAAGCCAAGCTGACGTTCGGCTGCCGTCAACATTTCACCAATAGAGTGAGCGCTAAATAAACTCGGAGTACCGCCGCCAATAAAAATACTCTCGAGCCGGCGCCCTTGTGCCAGCTCAAGGCTTTGCTCAAGGTCTTGTTTGATCGCCGCCACATACGCCGCTTCTGGCAGTGCTTGTGGCGCCTTATGAGAATTGAAATCGCAATAAGGGCATTTGCGTACGCACCAAGGCACATGCAAATAAAGCGATAGCGGCGGTAGACACAATTGACTCATAGTAATCTCGTATACGCACAATCGTGCTCTAATTCAGGCTCAACGGCTAGGCCAAGTTTAACGACTCTTAAGAAGAGCCAATAATTGCCGCATTGCTTTACCGCGATGGCTGATGGCGTTCTTTTCAGCCTTATCGAGTTGCGCAGAGGCGCAATCCTTTTCTGGCACGTAGAACAACGGATCATAGCCAAAACCGCTGTCGCCTGCCGGCTGATGTAGAATCAACCCTTCCCAACTGCCCTGACAAATCAATGGAGTAGGGTCATCTGCATGACGCATATAAACCAGTACACATTGGAATCTAGCGGTGCGCTCTGACTGTGACAACCCTTCGAGGCTGTTCAATAATTTGCGATTATTGGCCTCATCTTTATCTGCGCCGTCGACGCCGGCAAAGCGCGACGAATATATGCCGGGCTTGCCCAGTAGAGCGTCAACTTCCAGCCCTGAATCATCCGCAATGGCAGGCAGACCGGTTAACTGACAGGCGTGACGAGCCTTAATAATCGCATTTTCGACAAAACTCAAGCCGGTTTCGTCGGCGTCAGGAACATCGAATTCAGACTGCGCCACAACATCAATTCCCACACCCGCCAATAGCGATTGGAACTCTTTGAGCTTACCCGCGTTGCCACTGGCCAATACGATGCGTTGAGAGGAGGAGTCTTTCATTATGTTTCCAATGGTTAACTAAAAATGACCTAATTGCTTAGCTCTAATCGACGTACAGCTTTTTCGTGAACTTTAGATCGTATGCTTTGTTGTCGTGTTCGACGGTCAAACTAAAGTGCAGTACTTCTTCATTGTAGATTCTGAATGGTGCCAAATAGTAAACCGCGTCACCCTCGCGAATTTCAATAAATTCGAGAGTTTTTTGCTGTTGCATTAAATTAGCTACAACACCTGAAACCTTAGCCGGCAGACCTCGCATCTTGCCACCCGCATCGCTCTTAACAATCGACAGGTTTAGCAGAGCGCGATCGCCGCCTCGTGAGAGATTGTAACGGCTGGCGATACTTTCATCGATAAACTCACTGCCAAAAACACTGTGGACAACGGTATAGTCACCAAATTTAGTAAAGGGCTCCGCACCCGCTTGTGCGCCAAGTGCCAAACCGCAGCCCATTGACATTAACAGCCGCAGCAACATAAGTTTCGCGTATTTATTCATAATTCAACCCTCGAGTATTCGGTGTGGGATGGTACAACACGGCTCAAACCGCGCCGCTAGTGCTCGCCTGCAAAGGAAATGATTAAGGTGCAATAAAAGCAGCAGCCGAGCGCTACACCATCTAGTGTAGCGCCTTACGCTTTCTCTCACTCTGATTAGCGCTTTATCTACGAGCCTTTACGCAGGTGATAAATCGCCGTATCGCCAAACAAATTGGGACGAACATCCTTTAGCAATCGCCCAACAGCGGTCTCAGCAACCACTTGACGGCGAATAATGTGGATATTCAACTCCCGACAAAGAACTTCGAAATCGTTAAAAGTACAAAAATGTATGTTGGGTGTGTCATACCATTGGTACGGCAGTAAATCGGATACCGGCATACGACCGTTTACGGCCAAATGCCAACGAGCCTTCCAGTGCCCAAAATTTGGAAAAGTCACAATACACTCTTCACCAACCCGCAACATTTCTTGCAGTACTTGATCCGGTGCGTGCATGGTTTGCAGAGCCTGAGTCATCACCACAGTGTCAAAACTATGATCTGAAAAGTTCGCCAGACCTTGGTCTAGGTTTTGATCGATGACATTTAGACCTTTGCTTATACAAGCCGTAATCTGTGAGGCATCGATCTCTAAACCATAGCCGTTGACTTGTTTGTTATCGCGAAGGCTTTGCAACAAGGTGCCATCGCCACAGCCGAGATCGAGCACTCGGCTACCGCTTGCTATCCACGCTTGAATAACATCTAAATCGGTGCGCAGCTGCGTCGTCAATAAGGAGTTCCGAGCCATCGAAGAATTCATAGCTGTGCACTCACCCCTTTCATATATTCAGTGAACAATCGGTAGTAGCGGTCAATCGGTTTCAGGAACGCGTCGTGACCGTATTCAGATTCGATTTCGGCGTAACTCACCGCTTTGTTGGCGCCAATAAGGGCATCTACAATTTCGCGAGAGCGCTCTGGGGCAAAACGCCAATCGGTCGTAAACGACACCACCAAAAATTTACATTGCGCATGGCTGAATGCTTTGACGGCATCGTTATCGTATTCGCGCGCGAGATCAAAGTAGTCCAGCGCCTTGGTCATCAAAATGTAAGTATTGGCGTCGAAGCTGCCAGAGAACACACTGCCTTGATGGCGCAAATAACTCTCGATTTGAAACTCTACCGGCTCATCCATTCCGCGCTCAAAACTGCCTGCGCGAATATCGCGGCCAAACTTCTGCCCCATGCCGTCATCGGACAAATAGGTGATATGGCCAATCATTCTTGCAACCGACAGCCCATCTTTGGGATAGGTATCGGCGGCCAAATAATCCCCGTCATGAAAACCTGGGTCGGCGTAAATCGCTTGTCGCGCGGTTTCATTAAAGGCGATATTTTGAGCCGTTAACTTCATCGCCGATGCAATCACCACACAGTGGCGCAAACGCTGAGGGTATTCCAGTGCCCAACGCATGGCCTGCATACCACCAAGACTGCCGCCGATAATGGCCGCCCACTGATTAATACCAAGCCGGTCTGCCAATCGAACTTGAGAATTAACCCAGTCGCGCACCCTCAACTTTGGAAAGTCTTTGCCCCAAGGTTTCGCGGTCGCAGGGTTAATCGAACCGGGCCCAGTAGAGCCGTGACAACCACCGAGGTTATTCAATGAGACAACAAAGAACTGATTGGTATCAATCGGTTTACCTGGGCCAATGTAGGCATCCCACCAGCCGGGCTTGCGATCATCTTCGCTGTGGTAACCCGCCGCGTGGTGATGGCTCGATAGCGCATGGCAAATCAATACCGCATTAGAACCATCCGCATTGAGATTACCATAGGTTTCGATCACTAAATCATAGGCGTCGAGCGAACGACCACAGGCTAGCGCCAACGGCTGATCAAAATGCAGCGTTTGTGGCTCGACCAGTCCGACCGAATCTTTGGCAAAGGTTTTAGGCATAATGACATCTGTAAGTAAGTATTAGGCGCACAAGAACAAAGAACACCCCTTAAAGGCGCCAGTCTAGGGATGCAGACTGGCTCCTGCAAGTGGCGTCGATGATTCGTTTGCTCAATCACAGATTGAGCAAAACAGTGGCTCTAATTAGACTATGACTCGAAGACAATAGACGGTGACTTAGCCTTCATTGTCGAGGCGAGAGCGGGGGCTCCAATTTGAACGGCGCCCAATATTTGATCTAAAGCAAAAAGCGCAGCCTCTTGCTCTGAAATAAGCCCGCTCAATTGCTGCAAACGGTTGTGCTGGCCGTCCTGCTGTTGATTCAAGCTGGTGATTCGCAGCATTCGTTTTTCGAGTAACATTTTTTGATAATGTGTCTGATGACTCATCGGCGCAAGAGCCTCTTTGGCCCAACCCCCTAAATCGTCTTGTAAGCGAGCGTTGAGTAAACGTACCTCTTGTACCAAAGAGTTAATAAACCTTCCGATCACTCTCTGCTTTAAGTTGAAGATATTGCCCATAGAGCGACGAAACTGCTGAGCTTGTCGCTCCAGTTGCTCCAACCGTAGACGATGTTTACGGATAACCAAGCAATGGTTATTAGCGTCGACTTGAGTACATGAGTGATGACGAGCTCGCTGATAAATATCCATCAAGGTCGCGTTGCCCGCTTTCACTTCATCATCGA
>Ga0209826_1002619_pt1 | contig 11694 bp, 9 predicted proteins | sample GOMGulsemesocosm_5_FD_184637 | JGI IMG/M metagenome (GOLD analysis project Ga0209826, IMG submission 184637) | Methane-oxidizing microbial communities from mesocosms in the Gulf of Mexico - GOM15C Gulf of Mexico (SPAdes) (version 2) | ecosystem: Environmental > Aquatic > Marine > Cold seeps...
TTAATATCCCAAGGCTGAACCGAAGCTTCTGGATTGGCTTTAATCCACGTTTTCGCGGCTGGCAGCAGCTCATCAGCCGATTCAACCAGCTCATCAACCAAACCGGCTTCCAGCGCCTGGGCGGCTCTTAGCTTGGTGCCTTCGAGCAAAAGCGGCAGCGCTTTCTTCAGGCCCAACATGTGAATGGAGCGCACCACGCCACCGCCGCCAGGCAGCAAACCCAGTGTCACTTCCGGCATACCTATAACAACCTTGGGGCTGTTGATCGCGATGCGTCGGTTACAGGCCAGAGTAATCTCACAGCCACCGCCCAGTGCCGCACCATTGATGGCGGCCACTACCGGTACATTGAGTTTTTCTATACGACGCAAAGGTGCTTTGACCTTATCCTCGATCATGCGGAACTGACCTTCTTCCTCACCCTTAGGCACGCAGGACAATTCTTTTAAATCGCCACCGGCAAAATAGGTGCTCTTGGCCGACGCGATGATCACCCCCGTGAGACCGGCTTCGGCCTCCAACTTAGCGGGAAGGACTCGCATCGCTTGGCGGTACTGCTCGTTCATAGCATTGACGGGGCCATGCATATCCATGGTAATGGTCACTATGCCGTCGCTGTCTTTGTCGTAGATAAAGCCGTGTATTGTCTCGCTCATCATCACTTACCTTGTATCGATTTGTGCCGATTATTGTTTCCGCACAAACCTATTTATCTTGCTCAAGCACACCTAGCCGCTCAAACCCACTCAGCTGTTGCTAAACCACCAGCTGCGTTAAACCCGCTCAGCTCTTGTTAAACCCGCTCAGCTCTTGTTAAACCCGCTCAGCTCTTGTTAAACCCGCTCAATAATGGTCGCAATGCCTTGACCACCACCGACGCACAGAGCCAACAACGCGCGTTTAAGATTGCGGCGTTCGAGTTCGTCGAGCATGGTGCTGACCAACATGGCGCCGGTCGCACCCAGTGGGTGACCCATGGCAATCGCGCCGCCATTAACGTTGGTTACTTCGTGGGAGATGTCGAGGTCCTTCATAAAGCGCAACGCCACCGAGGCGAAGGCTTCGTTGATTTCAAACAGGTCTATGTCGGCGGTGGTCATGCCGGCTTTGGCCAAGACCTTTTTTGCCGCAGGTCCTGGCCCAATCAACATGATGGTGGGGTCAGTGGCTAGTACCGCCGTGGCAACAATGCGCCCGCGTGGCGTCAAGCCTAAATCTTTGCCCGCCTGCGCGGAACCGATCAATACCGCCGAGGCACCATCGACAATGCCGGAGGAGTTACCACCTGTGTGGACGTGGTTAATAGCGGGAATCTGGGGGTACTTGCGCATCATCAAGTCGTCGAAACCCATAGCGCCTAGGTTTGCAAAAGATGGACGCAAACCGCCTAAAATATCCATGGTCGACTTGGGCTTAATGAACTCGTCTTTTGCCAGCACCGTGATGCCATTGATGTCTTTTACAGGCACCACCGAGCGGTCAAAGTAACCGCTGCTTTGAGCCTTGTGGGCACGCTGCTGTGATGCCAGCGCAAAGGCATCGACGTCTTCGCGGCTCCAACCTTCGAGTGTTGCGATGGTATCGGCGCCCACGCCTTGGGGCACAGCGCCACTGTGAATGCTGACCTCAGGGTCGTTCACCCAAGCGCCACCGGCGGCGCCCATGGGAATGCGCGACATGGACTCGACACCACCGGCCACCACCAGATCTTCCCAGCCTGAGGCAATTTTCATCGCGGCGAAATTCACAGCCTCTAGACCCGACGCACAGAAGCGGTCGAGTTGCACACCGGCCACGCTCTCGTCCCACTCGGCGAACTGCACAATGGCCTTGGCGACATCACCACCCTGCTCACCGACCGGCGACACACAACCCATCACCACGTCATCCACCTGACTGGTGTCCAGATCGTGGCGCTGCTGCAGCTCTTTGAGCAGACCGGCGCCCAGCGCAACGGATTTAACCTCGTGCAGTGAACCGTCTTTTTTACCCTTGCCCCTTGGGGTGCGAATCGCATCAAAAATATACGCGGTGTTTGGCGCCATGGAGAGAACCCTGCCCTATCAAATAGTATAAAGAGAAAACAAATAATGTACGTTTTATCCATTTTGTCTTGCCAGATAGGGCTAAACAATGATTGTTGTGGACAAAAATAGACATTTTAGACCAGCAGCATTAAGATTTACTTGAATCAAAAGCCCTGCGATCTCGAATCCAGAGCAGCGGTGACGTGAGCAAAAACACAGAGCTACGAGTCAAACGACGGAAGACCCGAAAATATGCAAGACATCTCCATCCACCTCTATTTTGTGCAAGCGGTGCTAAAACATGCGGCGCAACAGGGCTACGACACGGATCGGTTACTGCGGCGCAGCCGTATATCACCGCGTTTGCTGCACGAAAAGCAGGCGCGTGTCAGCGCCGAGCAATACGCTAAATTACAATCGGTGACCATGCGGGAGATGGGAGATGAGATGTTGGGCTACTGCGAACAGCCCACCAAAATTGGCCAGTGGTCAGCCCTGTGCCACTGGTTAATTCACTGTAAAACGTTGGGGCAGGTACTGAAACGCTACTGCTTGTTTTACAGCATCCTTGAAAAAAACCTGCAGCCCAAACTGCTGATCAGTGGCGATCTGGCCACCGTAGAAATCAACCCGCTGGCGGAGGACAAACAAACACTGGAGCCCTATGCCTACGAGCTGTTCATGTTTAGCCTGCACCGTAAATTGTGCTGGCTGACCCAGTCTAATTTAGCCATTGGGCAAGTATGCCTACCCTACCCCGAGCCACAGCACAGCGGCGAATACAGACCGATGTTCCCCGGCGCCGAGGTTGTATTTCACGCATCCAGTTGTCGAATTGTCTTTGAACGTAAACTGCTCGAGAAAACCGTCAAACAAAGCGCCGACAGCCTCGCCGAATTTCTTCGCAAGCCACTCTACAACACGGTGGTCAACGCCTATCTACAAAAGAGCTGGACGCAGCGAATAAAAGACACCATTGGCGATGACCTGAGCCAGCTGCCCACCTTTGCCGCAATAGCCGAAAAACTAGAGCTGAACGCCAAACACCTGCGACGCCTATTGAATGATGAAGGGTTGAGTTACAGCGACTTAAAATCACAACTGCGCCGCGACGTAGCGATCTACCATTTATCGAAGCAAAAAATTTCAATTGAGGAAATTGCGTTTAAGACGGGATTTTCTGAAGCCAGCTCGTTTATTCGCGCGTTTAAAAGCTGGACCGGCGTGACGCCGTTAACCTACCGGAAGGATTTATCTTAGCTGGCGAGGCAAAGAGACGTTCAACGCTAAAGGACACAGGCAGGCAATTAATTTCGGCCATATTGTCAATGATCTTACCGCTGTGTTTAAACCGCGGCGCGAACACTTTTGGTTTTTCTTATTCGTCGGCAATGCTCATCAGTAAATCTGTAACACCAACATTCACAGCCGATTGGTTCAGCAGCGTCGATACCTGCCCACGGTGATGTGTTTGGTGATTAAAGAGATGCTGCACAAGGGAGCCAACGTTTTTAGTGGCCTTGATGCCTTTCGTATTGCAGTAGGTTAATGAACTGCTCAGAACCTCATCGGTAAGCTCGGAGGTAAACCGCACGATCACATCGTCCATTACATACCTTGCTTCGGCCAAGGCGCTTAACGTTGAACACAAGGTCGTATCAAGGGAGGCTGGAGTATCTAATGATCGAACGTAGTCAAGCGAGCTAAAAGCTACTGGGTGCTTTGCAAAGCGTTTTAGCCAAATAATGTCGCCTACGAGGATATGATTCAGGGTGCCTAATACCGAGCCAAAGAATGCCCCTCGATCACCAACTAGATCAGCCTCACTCAATGCGCAAGCCGCGCCGTAGATGTTTTTATTCATCAACTGATTATACGAGGCCATCAATTCAAATATTTCTTTCATGATAAAAACTCAACTGATAACGCACAGCATGTGCAGAAACGCCGCATGAAACCAGTCCTTTTGTGGCCGCGGTGCGGCGTTGGTCATAAGCACCACTTTCTTATCCGGCGATCAACAATAGAAATATAAAAAAAACAAAGTAATAGCTTAATCATGTTCGTTAAGGAATCTGATACTCCTTAACAACCGCGGGTCACCACGAAACTATCACTTGAGATGTTTTCAAGCTGGTAATCTATCATTTCTTTGAGCTCAGCGGGTGAATGTTGCTTACTAAGGATTCCCAACAACTCAGTAAGAAGCGCTCTACTCATGGCCTCTTCCGACATGCTTTTTTCAGCTCTCGCCGCTTCTATCGCTTCACCTATATGATGTTGCGCAATTTTGAATTCCCCGGCCACAACGTTATCTCCTGTGTCATTAAACGGATAGTTGGCTTTGATTACGGCGCATCGGATAAGTATACAAACGAACGCTATCGAATAGACCTGGCCGCAATCAATAAACCAAGAGTTTAATTCGGCTCGGTTAAACAGCCATTGATGCACATCAATATAATCGCCACTGCAGTGGTTATCGTTATAGTTATGACTATGTGGCTAGCAGCCTTGTAGGGGTGAACAAGTCCACCTACCGTTGGCGCGCCATCAGCTCCGTTTACCCAAGTCCAGCATCACCAAATTAATATTCTCACCAATGCCGACTCAAGAGATAAAAACACACCACTCGCTGTGTAAAAAATTAATCTAAAAAAATAGGCCTGCTGATTTCTCAGCAAGCCCATTCTTTCGACTAAAGCGGCGAAGGTTCAGATCAATCGCGGTAGTCGTCAATCGCCGGGCAGCTGCACACCAGATTACGGTCGCCATAGACATTGTCGATGCGGTTCACCGTTGGCCATACCTTGTGGCTCTTTAGCCAGCGGGCTGGACGGCCTGCAACTTCGCGTGAATAACTGTGGTTCCAGTCGTCCACCATGACATCGTCCTGGGTGTGCGGCGCGTTGTGCAGCGGGTTGTCTTCCACCGTGTACTTGCCGCTGGCAACGTCGTTGATCTCTTCTCGGATGATGAGCATGGCTTCGATAAATTTATCCAGCTCGGCTTTGGATTCCGATTCGGTCGGTTCGATCATCAAGGTGCTCGCCACCGGGAAGCTCATGGTCGGCGCGTGGAAACCAAAGTCCATCAAACGTTTGGCGATGTCTTCTTCGACGATGCCGCTGCTGGCTTTAATAGCCGACAAATCCAACAGGCACTCGTGGGCGATAAAACCGTTGCTGCCAGTGTAGAGAATTGGGTAGGCATCACTCAGCTTTTTGGCCACGTAGTTGGCGTTGAGCATGGCGTATTCGGTTGCCTGCTTCATGCCCTGACGGCCCATCATTTTTATGTACATCCAACTGATCGGCAGGATAGAGGCCGACCCCCAAGGCGCCGATGAAATGGTGCCGTTGGCAAGGTCAAGCATGGCGGTTGTTGCTGCATCGCCGTCAGAATCTTCGCCTAGGTCATGGGCCGGAACAGGCTGTACAGGGTTAGACGGCAAGAAAGGCGCAAGGTGTGTACCAACGCCGATAGGCCCCATACCTGGACCACCGCCACCGTGTGGAATACAAAAAGTTTTGTGTAGGTTGAGATGCGATACATCGCCACCAAACTTGCCTGGTGCGGCCACGCCCACCAGCGCGTTCATGTTGGCACCATCAATGTAAACCTGACCACCCACCTCGTGAATGCGCTCACACAGTTCGGTGATGCCCTCTTCAAACACACCGTGGGTCGATGGATAGGTGACCATGATGCAGGCGATCTGCTCGCCGTATTGTTCAATTTTTGCTTTAAGGTCTTCGAGGTCGACGTTGCCTTTGTTGTCGCAATTAACCACAACAACCTTCATGCCCACCATCTGTGCCGACGCGGGGTTGGTGCCGTGCGCCGAAGAGGGAATCAGGCAGATGTTGCGTTCAAACTCGCCGCGGCTTTCATGATATTTCTTGATCGCGATCAGGCCGGCGTATTCACCCTGCGAGCCGGCGTTGGGCTGTAGGCTGACGGCATCGTAACCGGTACACGCCGCCAGCATGTCCTGTAGTTCGTCAAACAGCTGACTGTAACCCGCCGCTTGATCCATCGGCGCAAACGGGTGCATGCGGCCAAACTCGGGCCAGGTCACCGGAATCATTTCGGCGGTGGCGTTGAGTTTCATGGTGCAGGAACCCAGCGGGATCATCGAGTGGTTCAGCGCAATATCGCGCGACTCCAAACGCTTGAGGTAACGCAGCATTTCTGTTTCTGAGTGGTAGCTGTTAAACACCGGGTGCGTCAGGATCGCGTCCGTGCGCTCTAGCTCATACGGAATACCCAGTGAACCCAGCACCAATTCGTTGTCCAGCGAATCCAGATCAATATCGCTCTCATCAACGGCAATGCCACTGAAAACGCTGAGCAACTGCTCGACGTCATCCTGCGTGGTGGTTTCATTGAGCGCGACCGCCAACACACCCTCTCCCAACTTGCGCAGGTTAATGCCGGCATCCACTGCGCGCTGAAAAATTTCAGCCTGCTGGTCGTCGACCTGCACGGCTAGGGTGTCGAAGTAGGTGTCGTGAACCAGGTCCAAGCCGCTCTCTTTCAGGCCTTCGGCCAGCAGGCCGGTTAAGCGATGAATGCGCGTAGCAATGCGCTTGAGGCCGACCGGTCCATGGTAGATGGCGTAGAACACACTCATGACCGCCAACAGCACCTGTGAGGTACAGATATTGGAGTTCGCCTTCTCGCGACGAATGTGCTGCTCACGGGTCTGCATGGCCATGCGCAATGCTTGCTTGCCGTTGGCGTCGATAGAAACACCAATAATACGGCCCGGCGCCGAGCGCTTGAACTTATCGCGGAAAGCAAAGAAAGCGGCGTGCGGGCCACCAAAGCCCATTGGCACACCGAAGCGTTGGTTGGTACCCACGACCACATCGGCGCCCATGGAACCTGGGCTGTTTAACAACACCAGACTCATGATGTCGGCGGCGACCGTCACTAACGCGCCCTTACCGTGGGCGGCTTCAATAAACGGCGTGAGGTCACGCACTTGACCAGAAGTACCTGGGTATTGCAGCAGCGCACCAAAATACTCGTGCTCGGCCAGCGCTTCTGGCGCCGCCACTATGATCTCAAAACCGAAGTGCTCAGCGCGGGTTTTAACCACCGCAATGGTCTGCGGATGAGTTGCTTCGTCTACGAAGAAGGCGTTTGATTTGTTCTTCTTCATCTGCCGCTTACACATGGCCATGGCTTCTGCCGCGGCAGTACCTTCATCCAGCATGGAGGCGTTGGCCATATCCATGCCCGTCAGATCGATGACCATCTGCTGGAAGTTCAGCAGACCTTCCAAGCGGCCCTGGGCAATCTCTGGCTGGTAGGGGGTATAGGCCGTATACCAGCCTGGGTTTTCCAATACATTCCTCAGCACCACGTTAGGAACAATAGTGTCGTGGTAACCCATGCCTAGATAGGTTTTAAAAATCTGGTTCTTTTCCGCAATGGCTTTCAACTCCGCCAGCGCTTGGTGCTCGCTGATGGCGGTGTCGAGGTTGAGATCATCACGCTTGCGGATGCCCGCGGGCACGGTCTTCTTAATCAGCTCGGCAACCGAATCCACCCCCAGCTCAGCCAACATGGCCGCAACCTGCTCACTGTCTGGGCCAATGTGACGACCAATAAAGGCGTCATTGTGTTCTAGTTCGAACAGTGGAGCGTTGCTAATGTTGGACATGCGGAGATCCCGAAATGTGAGTGAGCCATGTGGTGTTGTAAACGGATGATAAGGTCAGCCAATACGACCGCTTTGGTCAGTATCGACGCCGTTTTACAAACCGAAGCGCACGGGTAATAAATTAGGCGCGCATAGTACCAATATGCTCGGTATTTGTCCCACCAGAGAAGGTCAATCTCGTCACTAATTAGCTGTGCAGGTAACGCCTCAATGGACACAGTGACACTCGACAGGCTCCACAATGGTGAACGTGCCTGCCATACTGATATTCAGATAGATTCCTTTGTATGTTCCCAGCACAGAGACCCAGCATGGACTTAGCCAGCACTCTCCTTATCGGTTGTATTGTTTTTTTTGCTTTTCGCGGCTTTCAAGCCGGTTTTATTAAGGCTTGTGGACGTATATTGGCGCTGATCGCCGGTTATGGCGCGTCTCTTCTATTTACACCCAATCTTGCACAGTGGCTGGGGGAAAACCTAAGCGTTGCCGCCAAAGCATCACCACTGGTGGTGATGCTTTGCAGCGCCATGGGCCTGTTCATCATTGCCAGCTTGCTCGTAAGCTTAGCCATCGGACTGTTGCTGAAACTGCTGCCCAACCGGTTGCCTGAACGCTGGTCACTAAAGCTCGGGGGCGGCGGTGTCGGCGCCGTATCCGGGTTTGTGGTAGCCACTATTTTGATGTGGTTTATCGGTCTATTTCAGGGCGCGACCAGCGATGGCCAACCCATGGAGCTTAGTCAACCCGCTGACAGTTTGGCGAATCAAGTGATGAGCAAGACCACCATCGCCGTGGCTAAAAGCGTCAGTGCGCAGATGGACAGCGAGGACATTATCGCTCAAGCAGTGGCCACCCTGATGCTGCAACCTGGCGACACCATTGCCAGTTTAAAACGCTTAAGCCGCAGTGAGGACTTACAGTCACTACTCAACAGCGAAGTGAATCAGCGGGCCCTAATGAGCGGTGATACCCGAGCCATCCAACAATTACCGGATTACCAACGACTGCTCAACAACCCCGATATGCGCCACGTATTTGACCCCACCGATGCCAGTGATGAGCAACTGGCCAACACCTTTTCGACGCTCTGGCGACGCAGCCAAGCCATGCGACACGACCCTGAAATCCAGCTATTGCTCCAAGACCCTGAATTACAACAACAACTGGAGAGTGGCAACCCTGTCGCGCTGCTCACGAACCCCAAAACAACCAAGCTGTTCAAGGCGTTAATGAGCAACCCAGATCAAACACCCGATCCCTTTATCGCGGGAACGCAGAGCATGCACGATGACTTTGGCACCCCCATGCTTAAGCAAGAGTCGGCTCCTAGGAAACCTGCCAGCCGCGACTATGTGCGCTGGGTAGACGAGCAAGGCCGTGTGCATTTTGGTGATGCGGCAGAATAGTGAAATCTGCGATACCAAAGCCCCCTACGCTGGCGTTAACAAACCTTCTAACGGACATCAACCAATGCCAACTGTGCGCTGCACATCTTCCGCTGGGCCCAAGACCTATAGTGAGCGCACACCAACAGGCAAAACTTTTGATCATTGGACAAGCACCCGGTACCCGCGTACACGCCAGTGGCATTCCCTGGGATGATCCGTCCGGTGAACGCCTGCGCCAGTGGCTGGGGTTATCCGTCGACGCGTTTTACGACACCTCACAGGTTGCCATCATGCCCATGGGATTTTGCTACCCAGGCAAAGGCAAGAGTGGCGATCTGCCACCGCGTAAAGAGTGCGCGCCGCAGTGGCACTCAGCGCTGCTGGCACTACTGCCCAATATCCAGCTAACGCTGCTCATTGGTCAGTATGCACAACGCTATTACCTTGAGGATACCCATAAAAACCTCACTGAACGCGTGCAGCATTGGCGTGAGCAACTGGCCAGCGATGAACATCGTCTGGCTCTGCCACACCCCTCACCGCGCAACCGTCACTGGCTACAGAAAAACCCGTGGTTTGAGGAAGAGCTGACTCCGACACTGCAGGAAAAGGTCCGCCAACTGTTGTAGAGCATAGCCGTATTAGCCTCAATCACGCCCCGCCTTGTTCACACTTTACTCCCCCCTAGCAGGCTGTTGAAAATCGTTATCGAGGCAGTCGATGCAAGGCAAAAGCAGGCGAGAACGCGCAGTTTATATGCAATAAATGAGCATTTGAGCCTGTTTTTAACGCCGCAGCGGCCACGCAGATAGAATTTCAACAGCCTGCTAGACACCGCTCATTTGCAGTGCTCATGGTTAACGCCTATAGCTTAAGAGTGCCGCCATCGATCATGCGACATACCACCGACACCCGATTTTGGAGAACGCTATGAACGACGCCGCCACCTATGAGCTGTCAGCCCAAGAGCTAATGAGCGATTATTTATTGTGTGTTTACGAAGGCTGGTCGATCCAGCGTTTAGCGCAGTTCTTTATTGAACATGCGATCAATGGCGCGCCAGTGATGGATGCCAATCAGCAACTGGTAGGCGCGGTCAGCGTATCGGATGTGTTTAAGTTTGAAAATGCCAGCGAAACCGTTAAAGAAGCCGCTCTGCTCGACTGCTACCGTGATACGGTCGGTGTCGAAATACCACTCTATAACGACCTAAAACAGTGGACCCACACGGCGCAGAGCAGCTGTACTGTCCGTCAAATCATGAACGACTATGTTATTAGCGTGGATATTAGCAGGAGCCAGGCCGAAGTCGCTCTGCTGCTGGTTGAAAATCATATCCATCGCGTATTTGTCACAGACTGTAACAGGGTCGTCGGCGTTATTTCCAGCACCGATCTGCTGCGCACCATGCTGCCCTCGAGAGAACCACAATTCGCCGTTAGCTAGGTTTAGCCCGCACTCGGCAGGACACAGGTTAACGGATCAGTGTCATCCTTAAAGGCGCATATGCTAACGCCATACTGCTATCATGCGCGTCATGAATGAAGCCCGTTTTGAACGCCACATAACCGTCGAGCAGCCCAGCCAAGTGCTGGATGTGCTGCTTGCCCATCTGCCCGCCGACTGCCCGCTTTCCAAGCAACAACTCAAACTGGTGATGCAAAAGGGCGCCGTGTGGTTAACCCCCAGCAGCGCAGAACGCTTTATATCCAGTGAGGATGCACGCCAACATAGCCGCCACACACAGCGCCTGCGACGAGCAAAAAAACAACTCAAGGTCGGTGACTGCCTGCACCTTTACTATGATCATGAGCTGCTCAACAGCGAACCACCCCAGTGTGAACTGATCAGCGATCAAGGTGAATACAGTGTCTGGTTCAAACCCTGTGGCACCCTGTCACAGGGTTCGAAGTGGAGCGATCACTGCACGATCACCCGCTGGTCCGAAAAGAATTTACAACCCGAACGACCCGCATTTTTAGTACATCGTCTCGACCGTGCCACCAGCGGTTTAATGTTGATCGCCCACTCAAAACAAGCCGCACAGAAACTCAGCCAGCTGTTTGAGCAGCGCCAAATAGAAAAGCGTTACCAGGCGCAGGTGCACGGAGAATTTTCTGTCGCGCCGGTCAGTGTCAGCACCCCCATCGATGAACGCGCGGCGGTCAGTCACTTTACCCGACTTAATTACAACGAGGCAGAACAGAGCAGCTTGGTCGATGTGAGAATAGAGACCGGTCGAAAGCACCAAATCCGCAAGCACCTGGCCGAACTCGGCGCGCCGATTATCGGCGACCGCCTACACGGTATTGAGCAGCTACAGCGCAGCGGTTTGGATTTACGTTTGTGCGCGTATGGCTTGCTCTTTAACTGCCCGTTCAGAGACACACCACAACATTTCAAGCTCAGCCAAGCTCTCGCGCCTTGGATTGAAAAATGCGACTAAGCCACTAACCCAGCAAGTAAAAGCACTGATTGCCAATCGCGTTAAACACCAACAAGACACGGATACATAACAGGGCGTAGCCATGGGCATTAATTCAGAGCGTGTCGTTTTGGTCACCGGTGCCAGTCGCGGTGCCGGTAAAGGTATTGCGTTGGCACT
>Ga0209826_1002620_pt1 | contig 11693 bp, 12 predicted proteins | sample GOMGulsemesocosm_5_FD_184637 | JGI IMG/M metagenome (GOLD analysis project Ga0209826, IMG submission 184637) | Methane-oxidizing microbial communities from mesocosms in the Gulf of Mexico - GOM15C Gulf of Mexico (SPAdes) (version 2) | ecosystem: Environmental > Aquatic > Marine > Cold seeps...
ATTTTACTGTTGATTTAGTCATAGTTTTTTCACTTTTATTTACGATGAATTTTCTAAATAGCAAGAAAATTCTCCCTAAAATTCATTTGCTTTTATATTCAATTTTAATACTCACTTGTATAGATATGGTTTTAATACTCTTTTATGAAAAGACGATACTGTATGATTATATTGCAACATTTTTTCCCCTTGGTGTGATGGTTGGTTCTGCTTGTTTTGCTGTTCGTGCTGGAAATAGACCGGCTATTTTTTATATTATAGGATGGATGATTTTATTTGTGAGTGTTTTTTTAGTGGATACAGATATTTTTGATGTAAATGACAATTACATGATGCACTTTGCCTTCCCCCTTGAAGCTTTGGTTTTTTCTTTTGCTTTGGGATATAAAATGAAATTGATTGAAGTTGAGAAACAAAAAAACGAACAACTTTTGATTCATCAAAGTAGACTGGCTTCTATGGGTGAAATGGTTGCTAATATTGCACATCAGTGGAGACAGCCACTAACTCATTTATCTTATGCACATATGAATTTAAAAACAGCCTATGAGCAAGAAAAATTAAGTGAGCAATACTTTGATAAAAAAACAAAAGAGATTAATGAACAAATAGAGTTTATGTCACATACTATAGATGATTTTAGTGATTTTTTTAAAACAGATAAAAAAATGGAAAAATTTGGTATTTTAAATACTTTTGAAAAAACACATCGTTTATTAGCTGCTTCTTTTAAATATAACAGCATAGACGTTGAGGTACAGTGTGAAAAAGAATTGTTTATTAACTCTTATGAAAATGAATTTTCTCAAGTACTTTTTAATATTTTAAACAATGCAAAACAAGAACTTATAGAAAAACAAATTCACGAGCCAATAATAAAGGTACATATTCAAGAAAATAAAAAAAGTATACTATTAAAAATCAGTGATAATGCATTGGGTATTGATGAAAAAATTATTGATAAAATATTTGAACCTTATTTTACAACCAAAGATTCTGGAATGGGAATAGGTTTGTATATGTCTAAAGTGATTATTGAAGAACATGTGAATGGAACGTTAAAGGTAGAAAATATTCCAAATGGTGTTTTATTTGAAATATCTTTACCTAAAATTTGAGTGATTAACTTAGAATTTATAACCAAGAGAAAGAAGTGTAAAAGTATTTTCTTTATCGTAGAAATCTACATTAGCATCTTCTTCTTCATGACCTACTTTTAATGTGCTGTAAAAGTTCTTATACTCAAATGGTCTGTCCCACTTTACAACTGCAACCAAACTTGAAATATCTGCATCCACAGTTTTACCAAACACTGGATTGGATTGGTCATATTCTTTAGCTCCAAGACCTGCAAGGACAGTTAAGTTAACACTTTGAGTGACATCACTCGTAATCCCAAGTTCAAACATTAGTGCGTCATAAGTACTTGCATCTCCTTTTGCATCATAGTTTTCAATAGAGGTATTAAACAAGTAGGTAAATTTACCTTTTCCAAATTCGGGGGTATAAGTGTTTTCCAAAGCAATAATATGTCTACTACCATCTCTTTTTAAAGAGTCTTGTACTGTTTCAGTATCGTAACTTCGAACTGAGTAACTATAGATTAGTTGAGCATTGTGTGCTTGCGCCAGTGAAAAACCATATCCAATATGCGCACCAATCTCACTCACGTCTGTCTTTTTTCTATTGGTATTGGTTAAAAATGGATTTTCCCATTCTTCTTCTCCCAAACCACTGGAAATTCCTATATCAAAAGAACCAATGTCCGTCATAAAAGTTGTTCCTAAACTCATTTGTCCCAACATCATACTTGCATAAATACTTGTATCGTCACTTAATTCATAACCATAATAGAAATCAACTAAGGCAAAACCTTCATTTTCCTCACTTGCACTGGAGAGTGAACTAATGTTTTCAGCCCCACTGGTTGAAAAATTGTCTTTTGAGTTAACAAATCCGGCTCCCATTTCTATAAAATTTTCTTCTTGTGCGAAAAGTGAGCCAATAAGTGCTGCTGATAATAATATTTTTTTCATATATACTCCTGTTATCTAATTAGTTAAAAGAAGTATAAATCAAAAAGGTGTGAAAGTAGTGTGAGTTTTTTAAATCCAAATATTATCTATAAGTCTTGGCGTTCCCACTTTCACCGCAAGTAAAATAATACTATTCCCCAACTCAACTGTTTGGATTTGTTGAAAGTCTCTGTTGACGATACTAATGTACTCTACATCCATACCTTCCATTGTATTTCGCATTGTTTTGATAATAGTATCACAATCAAATTCTTTAGAACCTATAAGTTTGGCTGCGTCTTTTAAAGACTTAGATATATTAAGTGCTTGTTTTCTTTCTTCTTGTGATAAATAAATATTTCTACTGCTCATTGCAAGACCATCTACTTCTCGTATGATTTCACACTCAATAATATTTGGAGATAAAAATAAATTCTTAGCCATTTGTTTGATGAGTGCCAATTGCTGAGCATCTTTTTTCCCAAAATAGACATTTGTTGGATTGACCAAATTAAGTAGTTTAAGTACTATTTGTAATACGCCATCAAAATGCCCTGGGCGATTTTGTCCTTCAAGAGTAAATCCTTTTAATACAGGAGCCTTGATGAGTATCTCATCTTTTGAATACATAGAATTAATCTCAGGAGTAAAAAGATAATCAACATTGGCCAATTCACATATTTTAGAATCTGCTTGCATCTTTTTTGGATATTTATCTAAATCTTCACCTGGAAGAAATTGCGTTGGGTTCACAAAGATTGATACAATGGTAATTTCATTGTCTTTGATTGATTGTTTGATAAGTGATAGGTGACCATCATGTAACGCGCCCATAGTTGGAACAAATCCAAGTGAGCCTTTTAAAGTTTTTCTAATAGTTTGAAGTTCTTCAATACTGTGTATTATTTTCAAGTTTTACCTTTTGTTTTAATATAAGTTATTCGTTTAATTTTCTTCGTAATTTGGATTGAGTTTTAATAAAACCAAATCTGCACACATATTTCCAATGAGAGTTAAAAAAGCTCCAATGATAAGTATCCCCATAATAACGGGATAATTATGAGAAAGGGCACTTTGATAAAATAGAAGCCCCATTCCATCAATTGAAAAAATTGATTCTAAGATAACACTTCCTCCAATAATTCCTGGTAGGGAAAGACCTAATAAAGTGATTACAGGAGGATATAAATTTGGAAGTAGATAAAATCGTAAAATTTCTTTTTTAGTCAATCCTCGGGCTTTTGCAAAAAAGATGTAATCACTCTTTAAAATTTCTATTGTTAAGGACCGTATGTATAAAGTTAAACTTCCAATACCACCAAAGGTTATAATTGCTATGGGTAAAATCAAATGCCACACCATATCAAGATAATAATCCAGACCTATTTTATCTTCAAGAGAGTGAAGCCCTGCTATGGGTAAAACCTCTAGCCAAACAGAAAAAATCATGACGCATAAAAGTGCCAGATAAAATGAAGGCATAGAAAAGCTCAATAGAGAAAATTGTCCTGCAAATTTATCAAAAATAGAATCTTTATTTAAAGCGGCTTTAATTCCAAGATACAATGATGATATAAAAACTAAAACCAAACTGATGATATTGATGGTTAAAGTTATGGGAATTCTGGAAAGTATTTCATCTTTGACCAATTCACCACTACTGAAGGATATTCCAAAATCAAGTTGTCCGATTGCTAATACCCAAGAAAAAAATTGCACATATAAAGGTTTATCTAACCCATAGATAGTTTTTAGATGTTCAATTGATTCTTGCGTGATATTGGGATTTAACTCTCCACTTGCAAAAAACGAATTAGGTGCTAGGTGTATGGCCATAAATGATATAAGGCTTATAATAAAGAGCATAATGATTAAGTAAAATATCTTTTTAATAAAAAAGTTCATGCTGAGATTATATCAAATATTGGTTAAAAAAAGAGATGATACCAATGTCTTAAAAAGCTCAGAAAACTCACCAAGAACTCACTTACGATAATTACAATTCTCATATAAATAAGATGAGAAGTGAAAGTATTTACTGAATTCTTAATTATAAAACACACTTGGAGCACATTTTGGCAGGTTAAACTTCTTTTGTAGAAAACGAAACTTGTATTTGCTATAATCTTAATAATAAATACAGGAGCAAAAATGATAGGTATTGATATGGTTTCAATTAATAGAATTGAAAAAATGATTGAACGTTTTGGAAATAAAGCATTGGCGCGTTTTTTAAGTAAAAAAGAAATAGCTTTAGTAAAAAGACCTTCAACTGCGGCTGGATTTTGGGCTGCAAAAGAAGCAGCAAGTAAAGCAATAAAAACGGGTATTGGAAAAGAATGTGGCTTTCATGATATTAAAATTTCGAAAACAGAGAAAAATGCTCCACTTATGAAATATAGAAAAAAAATTAGAAAGAAATTTAAAATAAAAAGTACCGAAGTATCCATTTCTCATGATGGGGGATTTGCTATAGCAATTGTGCATAATAGTGTGGATAAATAGGAAAAATAATTTTTTTTAATAAATAATATAATGCTACGTTAATGCTATTTTTTAATTTTATTTTTTTCTAGAAAGTCCTATATTATCGTAAGAAGCTACTCATCAGAAACCAATATATCACAAAAAAGTGACAATTGGATACTGTATTTAATAATTATTTGTTCGATTACTTAAAAGTATTAAGAATAAATTAAAGGGACTTATGTAACTATTATGTATATTAAGTTTAACTTAAATATAAAAGGAGAATACTATGGGGAAAATAGGAAAAATTGGAGCATCGTTACTTATATGTGCTTCTGTATCTTTTGGAGCTACTCAAGCGGAATTCGATGCTGTTAAAGCACACGTTGAGAAAGCAGTTCAATATTGTAAAGACAAAGGTGTTAGCGTTTGTGTTGGTGAATTTAACCAAAAAGAGAGCCAATGGGTAAAAGGTGATCTTTATATCTGGGCAAATGACTTTGATGGGGTGATTACGGCACATCCAAAAAAACCACTTAAAGGTAAAAACTTATTTAAATATAAAGATATAGGTGGTACTCAACTATTTAAAAACTTTATTGTTAAAGTTAAAGCTGATGGTGAGGGATGGGTTGATTATGTATGGTCTCATCCAAAAACAAATAAACAAACTGCAAAAACATCTTATGTTAAAGCAATTGGTGAAAATCAGTTAATTGGTGCAGGAATTTATAAATAGTTTTGACTAAAGTCTTGGATTTCATTCAAGACTTTATTTTTACAATTTATTTTAGGCAGAGATATTTATATATCTGCCTAAAATAAACTCTATATCAATAAGTATTAACTTGCTTATTTTATTTGGTATAACATACAGTGTGAAATGTACACCTAAAACAAGGATAAGAAATGTTTGGAATAAAAAATCTAAAAATTGGAACCAAAATAGTTGTAGCCCCAGCTATTGCAGTTATTTTTCTCTTTTTACTGGCAGTTTTCTCTAATAATGCGTTAAAGTCAGATAAAGAGACATTAAATGAAATCGTTCAAGTAAAATTTCAAACTTACAAAGCAAGTAGTAATATTTTAAAAGATATTAACTTATTTAACGGTGTATTGTATAAAGTATTTTCTTATGTTGCGGGTGGGTATGAACAAACGCAAATTGATACCTTAATGTTTGATTTAAGAAAACTTGAAAAAGACATCAACAAACAAATGGTAGCAGTTAATAAAGCAAAATATTTAGACAAAAAAAATAAAAAGATATTTAAAGGCCTTGCTCTAGACTTAAAAGAATATAATGAAGCAGTTTCAGGTGCTATTGATATGCTGGATATTGATATCGGAATGGCTACACCAATGTTGAGTGTTACAGATGAAGTATTTATTAAATTAAATAAAATACTTGGAGAAGTTAACGTCGCAGCTGATAAACAAAACAATGTGAGTTACGAGAATGCACTTACTAAAATTGACAATACCCTATACACCTTATACACTATTATAGCAGTAGCTTTAGTCCTTTCTATTATCATGACAATTGCAGTGACAAATGCTATTAAAAAACCTATGAATTTATTTCAAGATGGTTTATTAAACTTTTTTAAATACATCAATAAAGAAACAAGTGATGCCAAATTAATTGACGTTCAGTGTACAGATGAACTGGGGCAAATGGCAACCATGGTAAATGATAATATTACTCAAATAAAAGTGGGTATTGAAGAAGACAGAGTTTTAGTTGATAGTGCAATTGCAGGAGCAAATAGAGCCAAACTAGGATTTATGGATGCAAGAATTGCGGGAGACACTGCAAATCCAGCTTTACATGAATTAAAAGATGTAATCAATGAAATGCTAGAAGCCGTTGAGAACAATATCAAAAGTGCTATGTCTGTTTTATCTAAGTACTCAAATTATGATTACAGACCAAGTATTGATACTTCAAAAATGGATGGAGATTTAAAGGCATTATGTGATGATGTAAATAGTCTAGGATCTGCAGTTACATCAATGTTGATTGAAAATAAAAAAATAGGTCTTGTTTTAACCAGTAATGCAAATAATTTATCAACAAATGTTGATTCATTAACAACTTCTGCTAATAATCAAGCTGCCAATCTAGAAGAAACAGCAGCAGCCATTGAAGAAATCACTGCCAATATGCAAAATAGTGGTAATCATATCGCTAAAATGACTTCATACGCCAATGAAGTATCTAGTTCAGTTAAAGATGGACAAGACCTAGCAACTAAAACAGCTTCTTCTATGGATGAGATTAACAATCAAACAAATGCAATTGCTGATGCCATTACCGTGATTGATCAAATTGCTTTCCAAACTAATATTCTCTCACTTAATGCTGCTGTTGAAGCAGCTACTGCAGGTGAAGCTGGAAAAGGTTTTGCCGTTGTTGCTCAAGAAGTTAGAAATCTAGCAGCCAGATCAGCTGATGCTGCAAAAGAAATTAAAGAACTTGTTGAAAATGCAACATCTAAAGCAAATGATGGTAAAACGATTTCAACTGAGATGATTGATGGATATAACAAACTTAATACCAATATTCATAATACGCTGGAATTGATTGACAGTGTTTCTTCTTCTTCAAAAGAACAAATTACCGCGATGGAACAAATCAATGATGCAGTTAACACTTTAGATCAAACAACACAACAAAATGCTGCAAGTGCGAGTTCAGCTAATAAAGTAGCTCAAGAAGTAAGTGAAATTGCGGATAAAGTAGTTGAGCATACCAATGACAAAGAATTCGACGGTAAATAAACCTTACTACTTCTTGCTACCCTTAAAAGAGAAAGTAGATTTACTTTCTCTTTTACTATTTTCATTTTATAAACTCTTTACAAAATTATAATATAATTACAGAAATATATTATAAGGCTTTTTTATGAGAACATACGAACATGCATGTAATGTCTCCACTGGCGAGAGTTATTTACGATTAATCGCTGCTATCATTTTATTTTCTCTTGGTTTTTACTTTTCTATGTTAATGGCATATTTAATGGCAATTTATGTTGCTTATACCGCAGTGCGAAAATATTGTTATATGAATACTCTTTTTGGATTAAACAAAGTTTTTAGTTTAAAAAGTTTGTACCTATCAAATCTTCCAAAATACAATCCCGAACCCGTATTTATTATTGATGGAGAGAGTCTGGTTGTTTATAAAAACAAACCTGCCAAAATACTTTTCCCCCATACGGATGATTTTAACTTTTTATGTAGTCAAGATGAAGTTAAACGTACTATTAATAGTAGTAAACTTATACGACTAAAGTATACATTTACTCCAGATAAAATTTACCTTTTTGCCCTACAAGGGGTCAAATCATCCAATTCTATTTTTGTATATGGTGCTGATATTACCAGCGCTGTTCAAGCAGAAGCTGAGATTATTAATACCCAAAAAGAAGTGGTTTATGCCATGGGTGAAATAGGGGAAACCCGAAGTAAAGAAACGGGTAATCATGTAAAAAGAGTTGCCAAGTATTCAAAACTCTTGGCTCAAAAATATGGTCTGAGTAACGAGGAATCAGAATTATTAACAATGGCTTCACCTATGCATGATATTGGAAAAGTAGGTATTCCAGATTCTATTTTAAATAAACCAGGTAAATTAACTCTTGAAGAATTTGTAATTATGAAAACCCACGCAGAATTGGGATATAAAATGCTTAAAAACTCAAACAAAGCCATTTTAAAAACAGCAGCCATAGTTGCCAATGAACATCATGAAAAATGGGATGGATCAGGTTATCCTCGAGGATTAAAAGGTGATGGTATACATATCTTTGGAAGAATCACAGCTTTAGCAGATGTTTTTGATGCCTTAGGAAGTGAACGAGTATATAAGAAAGCCTGGGACTTAGATAAGATTTTGGAGCTTTTTGAAGCCGAAAAAGGGAAACATTTTGATCCAAAGTTAATTGATTTATTTATGAGTAATTTAGATGAGTTTTTAGAAATAAGGGACAAGTATTTAGATTAGTTTCTACATTGAGAATTAATCAAAGTAGAAACAATTATCTAGTGTCTTAAGTTTTCTACCAAAGACTGTCCCAGTTCCATATTTGTACTTGAACCTTCAACTGCTTTTTGTGTATCAGAAACCAAAGTACTAATTTTATGTATTATTGTATTTGAATCTTGTAATTGCTCAGATACATTACACGAAATCTTGTTTGCATTCGTGCTGTTTTGTTGTGAAACGGATACTAAATTCTGAAGTTTTTCGATAGCTTCTTTAGAGATTTGAACACTGTTTTGTACTAAAGAAGTAACTGCTTCATTTCGTTTAGTCGCTTCATTTGTCATAGACGTAATTTGATCTATTTCACTTCCAATGTTTACTGTTGATTGTTTAGAAGCAGAAGCCAATTTTTTAACTTCAGCTGCAACAATTGCAAATCCACGTCCGAATTCTTTTGCTTTTGAAGCTTCAATAGCAGCATTAATAGCCAAGAGATTCGTTTGCATAGATATTTTGTCATTATTCGTAACAAGTTCGGTAATGAGCTTATTTTTTTCATTTAAATCATTAATAGTTGTTGAAAACAAATTAATCGCATCAGACATTTCATTAATTAAAGCATATAGCTTTTCTACTAAGGAAATAACTGTGTTACTTTCTAGAGTTGCTGATTGTGCTGACTCTAAAGATTGATTTGACATGGATTGAATTTCATTAGAATGAGATATAAACTCATTAACCAACTTTTCAATATTTTGAATTTCTAAAACTCTGGTTGTAGAGGCCTTATTTACATTATGAGCATTGTCCGTAATATTTTGAGCAATGTTTAATGACTCACTGAGTTTCAGTTTATCAAATAAAGCAGCTTTACTTTTTAACTCTTCTAGCTCTTGGCTACTAATCTCTACATTTGACATTTACGTCCTTTATCTCTTTTATTTTCCATGAAGTTTTGTCTTGGCACTTGTGGCAAAATGGAATAATTTCATCTCTTTTGACTTCTTGGGTTCCCTGACAATTCTCGCAAGTCAAATCTGCACATAAAAGTGCTTTTTCACCCACATGATATTTCATTTTCATAGTAATTGCTGTGTAGGTTGAAACACAAAAAGGAACCATAAAGGTAAATCCCAGTTTATAAAAATTGACGTGTTCAAAATCCAGGTGTATTAGGTATTCGCCCTGGTTAATTAAATTTAAAATGATTCCCACAACTAAAGCAATTTTACTTGCTTTATAAAATATATTTCTATTACAAAGAATATGTGATACTAACTTAAGTTTCCCCACCAAAATGTCCTTTATTTTCAATAATCAGTCTATCATAATAAAACATAAACTGTTAGTTATTTACTAAGTATCTCTCAAGAATGATCTTTGCGGCAATAGAGTCTATTCTCCCGTCTCTTTTGTATTTAATATCACCTTTAATCAGCTCTTCTGCTTCAATGGAACTCATGTCTTCATTTTGTAAGTGGATGTCTCCGTCAAAGTTTAATAAAGTGATGAAATGATTGACTCTTTTTTTCATATCTTCACTACTTTTTGGGTATCCAACAACTAAAGTATCAATTTCCCACTCTTTTAAAAAACTATCCACATCTCTTGAAGCTTGATTTCTATTTTTCCGTAAAATTGCTGGACAAGGTGTCACAATACCCTTTTGAAGACAAATGGAAAGACCGATTCTTTTTAAACCTATGTCAATGCTTGCGTACTTAATTGACATAGTATTCCTTTTTTATGAGTACTTTGTGTAGTGAAGGTTTACTTATGTTTGTATGAAAATTGTTCAATAAATGCCTTAATTATATTTTGGCTATAATTATAGCCTTTAATTTATAAATGATAGGATGTATTTAATGAAATTAGCTGTTTTTGATTTTGATTCAACACTCATGGATGGGGAAACTATAGACTTTTTAGCAGATGAATTGGGACTAAAAAGTGAGGTAGCTGCCATAACAGAAGAAGCGATGTCTGGAAGAATGGATTTTTTTGAAAGTTTAACAACAAGAGTTGCTCTTTTAAAAGGATTAGAATATAAGAAAGTTGTAGATATCTGTAAAGAATTACCTTTAATGCCAGGTGCAGTTGAAACAATCACTGAACTAAGAAAAATGGACTATAAAGTCGTTTGTTTTAGTGGTGGATTTAGAGTAGGTACAAGTCCAGCGGCACAAAAACTTGGGCTTCATGCTGACTTTTCTAATGTATTACACCATAAAGATGGGGTTTTAAGTGGACAAGTGGGTGGAGATATGATGTTTGATTTTTCTAAAGGTGATATGCTGCAAAGAATTCAAACATTAATGGGTGTATCCAATGAGAATACATTGGTATGTGGTGATGGGGCAAATGATAGAAGTATGTTTACCTATGCCTCTAAAAAAATAGCCTTTTGTGCCCATGATATTTTGAAGAAAGAAGCTAATATTATTGTCGATACAAAAGATTTAACAAAAATTTTAGAGAGGATTTAACGATGAGTTTAAAAGAAGATATTAATTTTTCATTGTGGTGTGATTTTATTGAAAGAGAATTTCTAGAAGAGCAATTTCAAAGTTTAATTGCTGATGAAACGATTCAAGGTGCTACAAGTAATCCAGCAATTTTTGAATCATCAATTTCAAATTCTGTTGCGTATAGACAACAACTTGATATGTTGCAAGCAAATGAACCTAAAAAAATCTATGAAGAATTGGCCTTAACTGATATAAAAAGAGCTTCAGAATTGTTATTCCCTTTACATGATGAAAATGTGGAAGATGGGTTTATTTCTATAGAAGTTGATCCTTCATTATGTGATGATGAAGAAGGAACAATTGAAGAAGGAATTAGACTTTATCAAACAATTGCTGCAGATAATGTAATGATCAAGGTTCCCGCAACACAAGCTGGATATGGTGCAATGAAAGCACTAACATCTCAGGGTATTCACGTAAATGCAACTTTAATTTTCTCACCTGAACAAGCAATCTCTTGTACACGTGCATTGAACGAAGGTATAACAATAAGTGATAAAAAACCACAAGCGGTTGTTTCAATTTTTGTGAGTAGATTTGATAGATTATGTGATGACGAGCTTGAATCAAAAGGTCTTCCAAAATCTAGACTTGGGATTATAAATGCAGTAAAGTGTTATCATGAAATCAATAAATTTAATAACAAGAACATTAGAACTCTTTTTGCAAGTACAGGTGTAAAATCAA
>Ga0209826_1002623_pt1 | contig 11688 bp, 6 predicted proteins | sample GOMGulsemesocosm_5_FD_184637 | JGI IMG/M metagenome (GOLD analysis project Ga0209826, IMG submission 184637) | Methane-oxidizing microbial communities from mesocosms in the Gulf of Mexico - GOM15C Gulf of Mexico (SPAdes) (version 2) | ecosystem: Environmental > Aquatic > Marine > Cold seeps...
AAGTGGCTTCTCTTCACAATATTCCAACCACCCAAGATTAAGAGAAGAAGAACGAATATATTTTTGTGCTCCTGCATATGGTGGAGACGTTAGTATAAAATCGACACTGTTGGATGCATACATCTCACTATCAGTATTTAAATCTTTAGTTATTTTACGCGCATCACAACTGACAATAGATGCTGTATTATTTAGTTCTTTATTATGTATGAGTTTTATTCTATGTATATTTTTCTTTAATTGATCGTTAAAAGCTTTATATATGTCTAGGGTTTCAATCTGTTTTACTTGTTGCTTTAATTTATTTTTGAGATCCAAATTCATATATTTATCTGGTTTAATTTTTACTGGTACACTTAAATTTGGATCAGCAAAACTTGATTTTTTAACAATATTAGAAAAAGTAACCAACAAAAAATCTCTTTCATGTGTATTACTAACTTCTTTTATTGCTCTATGGATCTTAGAAAGGTTAACCTGAGTATCAAAAGGAAACCAATGGTCAACATTGACAACGTTTTTTTTGTCATACTTCCTAAACTGCTTTGCTCTTTTAACAATTGATATCAGGTACTTATTCAAGCTTGCAGGATCTAAAGGAGTAGTTTTAACACCTGCAATTAATCTTGCTAGTGGATTTGCATCACATCCGATAGCATTAAAGCCATTTAAAAGAGACTCAAGGAGAACAGTTCCCGATCCGCAAAATGGATCCAAAACAGTAGCATTATCATTTCCATTTAATATTTTTGAATTCAAAAAGAAAATTGGTATATGTTTCAATAACTTAGCTGGATACCTATGGATGTAGTGTGTATAGGAATCAGAATATGGCACCCAAGAGACAAGTTTACGAAAATTAACTTGAATAGGTTTTTGGTTAGAAGTGTACTCTCGGATAAAATCTTTAAGTTTTGAGTCTACATATCTTGATAGCTCTCCTTCAAAATTTGTACTTATTAATTGATTTTGCCTTCCTTCATCATCAACTTTATTTAGCTTCAAATCTTCCATTAAAATTAAACACCTCATTATAATAAATAGCTCAATCTATTTAAAATATAATGATAAAAACAGACAACTAAAAGCAATAATAAATAGTAACTTTGTTTACCTTTTCTAGCAAGTTTCTGACGATTTAATCTACCAAATTTATCTAGATTAAAACGAGCTTTCTAACCAAATTAATATATACGTCTATAATACCAAGGTGGAAAAATATCAATATTTAAAAAATAAAATTTGAGTTAGGTTAAACCCTATTTCTATTTTATTGATATAAATAATTTGACATATCAATTAAGCTAACCAGAATGTAAATTAATTATATTAGCTTTACCGTTTTTAATTACAGTGTTAATCCACTCAAAAGTACTTTCAGCCTCTTTTTTACCACATAAATTAATACTTAAACTATCAACTTGAGATCCTTGTTCTACACCCTCAGAAAAACCATGCCCTGATTTGATAGCACCTAAATTAGTAATTACATAACGATCATGAAAAAACCTATCTGGCGCAACAATAAACTCAAACGTTGGTAAATTATGATACTAACTCAAGTGGTAATTGTTGAATAGATTAACTGGATTATTTATTAAATAAAATATAAGAGTAGCTACACTAATAACCCTTATATTTTATTTTCCTTGAGTAAATTTTAATGAATAGTCTTAGACTTACCTTTAATCTTAAATTTACTGATAGTCGATATGTTCATCATTTCAGCAGAATGCCAAAGTAAATAGTTTATATGCTTTGAAATACTAGGATATTCCTGTAAGCCCTCTCCACACTCGTAACTACCTTCATTCAACTCTTCAAGAAGAATAGAATGAATTGTATTAACTAAGATACCAAAATCGAACCAAGCTGTTTCTATTGTACCAAAGCGAAAAATATTACAGTGTTGCTGTTCTATGCTTTCTACTTTTTCAAATAGTTTTTTTAATCGAACAGAAAAAATCGAATAATTAAATAATAAATGAACTACATCAATTTCTTCGCATATATCTAATAAGTCGTTAATATTTTCATATAGTGATAAAATATGTGCATCTGAGGAAGGTAAAATGTAAGCTCCATTTTCGTCTTTATCCATCTCGATAGTTACCCAAACATCTAGCTCTAAATCTTTCACCATTTTTAGGGCATTATGAAGTGCAAAAAAATTATCATATTCAAGATTAGCTAAACTCATGACTTAGCTCTTTCTACGTTTAAGTGTTCAACCGTTAACTTTCTTGAAAGACACTCTGTAATTAGTTCTTCATCACTAACTTTTCTAAGCCTACTTAGCTTTTTAGCCTTGTTAGAGTCAATTATCTTATAACTAAATAATTTATCATTTTCAAAAGACAGAAGTTGCTCATTAACATGCATGAGCTTGAAACGAGAACCTTTTTCAACAATAGTTTCCCAATTTTTAGATGAGCCACCAGAGATAATACTCCCTTCAATTAAAGCCACATTCTGAGCAACTCTAGCACCAGAGTCTCTATGAAATGCTTGTGCAACGGCTTTTCCTGCAAATAAAACTGGTTTTTGAGGCATTTTAATCTCTTGATTTGCAAGTAACTCGATATTCACTCTTTTTTCAGAAAATGAACCGTCAGTGCCATAATAATCTAGCAAGATCTTTTTAACTTCATCTTTATAATCAGTACTAACACGCCAACCTTTTAAAGTTGAGTCCCATTTTGCTTGCCCTAACTGTTTTATTTTATAAACAGCTTGTGGCCAGTATTCGATACAAATTAATAATGTTGCGTCATTTAAGTTTGTTATTGATAAATTCATGTTTTTCCCTTTTATTATTGTTTTTATTGAAGAAAGTTTTTTTGTATAGCAACTAAAGCAAATATTATTATCAGAACAACAGAAATAACGAATGTTACTAACCATTTTTTGTTCTTATGATGCTTTTTTTGTATATACGTTTGTTTGCTTTGAGGAAGGATAGTTTCGTTTTCAACTAAGTTAAGTTGTTCTATTTCTGATAAATTGCAAACATCCTTATTAACCAAGCTTTTAGCTAAGTCATTTAATTCGCTTATTTTAATTTTTTTATTAACAAAGTCTTCAATTAATGATTTTGCCTGTACTTTGTTACTATTTAATTTGTGTATATCAGCAATTTTAGCCAACCCATTAATGCTATCGGTAGAAATTTCTTCGATACAAACGTCAACAGTATCAATCATTTTGTAGACTTTAAGGCACTTCCATAATTTTGTTGTACCAACTTCAGATTGTTTACTAAAAGCCTTTAGCCAAGCAGTAAAGCTTTTATAGTTTTGTTGTACATGAAGGTTACTGCTTTGTACTTGCGCTAACTTTTTACCGAAGTCAAACCAGTTTTTATTCTGTTGATTTATTAGTTGAAGCAGTGTCGCTTCATATTCTTGAAGTGTATAAGGGGTAGTCGTCATAAATGGTTCCTCAAATAAAGAAATAGAGAAAAATAAGCGCAGAAAAAACTTCTAACACCCACTCTATTTATTTTAATACTTGGAGACCATTGTCAGGAACCACCTGAACAGCGAATTGACTTCGCAGCAATGACATAGTTTTAATATCAAGCTAAAGCTTGTATACGATGATCTAAGAAATATGTTCCAAATTTATTGGGGCATTTCCTAAATCATGTGCTCATATTAAATTACTATCACGTAGTTGTCAACAATAAAATCAAGTAAAAACAATGGACTATATTATAGTACTATATATTTCTGAACTTTTTACTTTTGATTGAGTAGGTAAATATATGAAAAAACAGAAGCTTTTATTAAAAGAAATAATTCAATATGTAAACTCTATTAAATGGAAATAACTTAAGAAGGAATTGAATCACTACGCGATTGCGTACTAATCACTTCGCAATTGCGAAGCAATTTAATCTGTTTACCGTTAAATTCGGTAAATAATGGCGGTTTTAGAGTGGTGTTAACAATAACTATAAAGGTAAATCAGCTTATGATTACTTTAATCATAGTCAAATACATGCTGTTCCAGAATCGTAGTTGGATATTTAGGATACCACTGATTTCCGCGACCTTCTTCTGAGATTAGGTGCAGGTGTTTTCTGGCTCTTGAACCGATTACGTAAATTAATTTACTACCGCTAGTAGGGTCAACATCACTAAAATGTGGGACTATACCTTCTAATAAACCATATGCGATTACAGTGTCGAATTCGGCTCCTTTGACACCATGAATAGTTGAAACAGTAATTCCAGATTTATCCATAAAAACTTTTTTAAATTCTTCTGTATTTCCAGCATATTGTTCATTTTCTTTTTTAATTCTTTCAATTCGCCTTTCAGCACTTTCAAAAAAAGATACTAAATGATCTTTTAAACTTGGATAAGAATTAATACCTAAATTTAGCTGTAGTAGTAAATTATCAAAAAACTTATTTAGATAATTTAAGCCATCACTCTCTTCAACATTGATCGAATTAAACATTCTTAAAAGTAATTTAGGGGTAATTCCTTCTACATTAAAATTATTACTTTCTAAGTCTAATATTAAATCCCTTGCCCACCTTAACCTTCTTCGATATAAAGCAGGAGATGGTACTGTAAGAGCTATTTTTGTAACCTTATACCAAAAATTATCTTCATCCCTTGCAAAAGGAGTCATCCCTGGTCCATTAAAGTTAAATTCAGGTAAAATAGATATTAGCTTACGTGTCATGCTTGCTAGGTGAATCCACCAAGGTGCAATAATACATATTTCGTTTTCACTAATACCTAATTCTTCAATATTATACTTAATCAGTTCTGCGATATATTCAGCTAGATTATCTTTATGGACATCAGTATCGAAAGTTAAATTACTCTGAAAAAACTTTAATTCACCTTCTGCGATAATTTCTGAATCATATACCTTATAGTTATCAAAGTGATTGATAATTCGACTTGAACTTCGGTAGTTTTTGTTCAATTGTTTTTCTATAAATTGTATACCAGTTTTTTGTTTTAGTTCATCCAAAGAAATTGCGTATCCCCCCAACGAACCATATATAGCTTGATTTGGATCGCCTACAATAAACCCTCTAACTTCTCCCTTCCGAGCTTTTAATATTTCAGAAAAAATAGAATATTGAATTTCCTTCGTATCCTGAAATTCATCAATCAATATATATTTAAATATATTTCCTAGCGTCTTACTAATGGATGGCTCTGCTTGGATTAACTGGTAAGCAAACAACAGAATCTGCTCGAAATCTATTAGATTATTTTCTAACAAATACAAATGATAATGTTCAATCACCTTATTAACATTAGCTCGTTGAGCTTGATTACATGAAGAGAAAATTATCTCTTGTGATGTAAAATGATAATTACAATCATAATAGCTCACTTTGGGATGAGCGTAATTAGAGCAAAGAGCTGTTATATATTCTTCACTATCAAAAGAGTTTATTATGCTATAACCATACTTTAATGTGTCGTGATAACAACCGTAAGGTTTTAAAATCCATTCTATACAAAACGCATGTATAGTTCCGATCCATAATTGTGATGTATCGACCCCTAAATGCTCTATACGTTCTTTTATTTCGTCTGCTGCTCGATGAGTATAAGTGATTGCAATAACCCACTTATTCTTTTCTTCTAATTCAGTTAATTCCTTCGCTATCTTATAAGTCAAAGTTCGGGTTTTACCACTGCCAGGACAAGCAACTAAAAAAACACTATTGTGTTCATTAATTGCTTCAGCTTGTTCATCATTTAAATCATCTTTATCCCAAACAAACATAAATCAGATCTTCTCTAAAATAGAACGACTACTCTGTAGAGGTATGTCATTGAACATTGCAGATTTCAGATCAACGATATTTCCACCATGCTCTTTAAAATGAAGCCATTTTGGCTCAAATAGAGCAATTCCAGCTTCAATAGGTGTTAAATAAACATTCCAACTATCGTATAGTGCTTGGTTAACTGGAAGTGCTAAAGTATCCATCCAATCCCTTTGAGCTTCGATGAATTTTTTTAATGTGCTGTACCTATAATTTAATATTTTCTCTATTACCTGTTCACTAAATTTACCATGAGAGAAAACAACTGCATCAACGATGTAATCAGGTATTGTGACGTTAAAGTCTATTGCATTTGTAAGTGTAATAGCGAACCACCCTTTTCCTTGATGGTTAGCCATTGTTAAAGCTCTTGAGCCAGATTCTGCTATAGCAGAATTTAACTCTCCCTTAGATTTATTTTTTGTAGGTTGATCAACATATACGTCATCTAATATATTAACTAAATAATTTTTGTTGCCCGACTTTATAAAATCTACTTCAAACGTATGTTCTGCATAAAAAGGGGATAACCAGTTATTGCCATTACATAAATTATCCAATGCAATTTTTCGTTTAGCTCCTTTATCGTTAGACCCCTGAGCCTTCTTTTTCTTCTTTTTAACGGTACCTGTATCAGCAGCATTAATTGTTGCATCAAAAAACAAACTATCAAGATCGGTAATGATACTGCACTTTTTTTGTATTCTTGTATCGTGAAATAACAATGCAATATTTTCAAAACCAGTACTTCGCATATTTACTATAGTTATACCTAGCTCATCTAAACTGACACCAAAAACCATTTTTACTAATACAGGGATTAATATTTCTTCTGCATCTCCTTCTACTAAAATGACACTTTTAGCAAATAATAAATTACTTCTTATAGCATCTAGATAACGTTCAACAAAGGTTATTTGTGACCCCGTTAAACCTGTAGAAGGTTGAAATGCAACACACCCTTTTTCTGTTTTAGAAATGATATTAGAACTTTTAATTTTACTAACTTCAGAAATATGTGTTGAATGTGTAGAGTATATTATTTGTGTATTATCATAATCTATTTTAGAAAATAAAGATTTTTGAATATGTGTATGAATATGAGCTTCTGGCTCTTCAATTAAAAGGAAATTAGCAATAGATTGATTTGGTTTTTGATAGTGAAATTCCAATAACTTCAGAGTTAAAAAAATTAAATTAGCACCACCAAGGCTCATTTCATGAATACCACCTTCATAACCATCATCAGACTCATCTACAAATAATTTTAAAGATTGAAACAATTGTTCTGCTTCATCCGATAAATCAGACTTTATTGCAAAGGAAGAAGGTGAATAAGTATCACCTAAGGCGTTATTGATTGTTTCTTTTATATCTGTTTTTATATCTTTAACATCTGAAAGTTGTTCGATTGAATTGTTCAAATTACTAACAAGTTGAACAATTGGGTCAAACTCGATTTCATTAATTTCATCACTCTTTAATTTTAATAATTTATACAACGGATTAGTTCTATTATTTCTAAAGTCTGAAACAACATCTCTCAATGCTTTAACAAAGGTAAAAGATACCTCGTCAGACATTGATAAAATATTTGGAAGTGACACTCCAATTTTTGCTAAATTTAATTGAGTTGGAAATATAACGTTTTCAAAATCTCCGACAATAGCCTTGTAAACATCAGGATCATTAAAATCTGACGTACTTTTTCCTGTAAATATAGTTTCGTAATCAGAAATTGTTATTTGGTTTAAGAGGGAATCTAATGAAGCTTGATCTCCATGGGGCAATTCACCTAAAGCTTTTCTTATGTGAGCTTTAGGTCTAAATATTAAATTGTAAGTAGCTTTATTTACCGCCTGAACGCCTATATTGCCAATGCCATGTATAAACAAAGCTTGGCTTACTTCGTCTTCAGCGATTTCTTCAAACTCAGAACTAATAATAATCCAATGACCTTTCCAATTACCTAATTGTCGGCAAAAGTCATTCTCACTTAGCTTTGTAGCAGCTCTAGGTAAGCTATTATCTAATAACAACCTTATTGCACTAAATATATTCGTTTTACCAGATCCATTTTCACCTATTAACGTATTTATACCTTTTTGAAAGGATAGTTTAGCGTTTAAAAAGTTTCTGTAATTTATTAGTGATAGTTTTGATATATGCATCGATGGAAATTCCTTTGCCATTATTTATTCTTATAGTTACCTGCCTACTCAAATATATTTTTTATAGAGGTGTAGCTATATATGATTTCGAAATTGGCTTTGATTTTAATGCTGTATCCTGCATAAATCGATCTATAAGTTAGCTTTTAAATTTATAAAACGGGGGCGGAGAAGTTAGTTACTAACATTTACCCCCCCTCTTTAAATTATCAGTTTATTTACTTAATCTAACAAGATAGCTTTCTGCATCAGAAATTGATTATTTTGATAAAATGGTACATCGGTATCACCCAATATTGTTGCAGGTATATTGGCTAATTCAGCTAGATTATCCATTGGAACAATAACCACTTTCGCGCCATTCTCTGATAGCATTGTTACTTTATCTTCAAAGTTAATTGCTCGTTCAATAGCACCACCAACAGATATGTTACCAAGCACTGCAAGACCTGCTTTAAGGTTCTTTTTATATAATGCTGAAACTATAGAGATATAAACCGCAGAGCCAATACCAGACGATATAGAGCCACCTAGCAGGTTACTTACCTGTATTGTTATATCAAAATGTTTCAGCGAGTGTTTTTCACTTAAAATGGTTTTTTCATTACCTTTAATATATTGATAAGTGTTTTTAATGTTTTCTTTAACTGCTGTATTGCTAACACCTGTTATATTAAGTTTTCCAGAGCCACCAACTGCAATAGCTTCTATTCTAACTAACGCTACATTTTCACCATCACTGGTACTTGTATAACAAACACCTGCTGGTAATGGAGTGTTCTCAATTAAATGGGATCCTTTATCTTCTGGTAAACCAACAAAGTGTTCTTCTTGGGTTTCTTTATCGATATAAGAGAAGTTTGTATCCCAAAATTCCATACCACCAATTCGTTTTAATTGTTCTTTAACCCTTCTACGCATTTCTAAAGCAATCTCAAGGTATTCTCTAACATCATCTTTGGTGTATTTACCGTCAGGGTGCATTAGCTTAATAAATCCAGAGACAGTTTTTTTAACAGGTTTAGTATCACGGGTTTTTAAATGAGCACCAAGTGAGAAAAACTCTTCAATAGCATCGGTATAGGTAACTCGTTTAAATGATTTTAATACCTCAGAGAAGTAATCAGTACTGAAACCAAAGTTAGCTGTAAAATGCTTAGGAGCGAATTTAATCATTTCCCACCCTGGTAAGTAAAAATGAATACGATCAAGAAATGCGGTGTCATTATTTACTTCATCAGATAATGGGCTAAACAAATGAGATGTCTGCAAAACCGTTTCTACGGGTTGGTTAATGTTACCGTTGAATATTATAGAGGCACTTCCTGTAATTTCTCCACCTGCACCAGCACGAGAGAATGATCCTGATTCCATGTAATCTTTCATCAACGGAATCGCATCACGGTCTTTAAATATTTTATCTGTAGCTTCATCGAAGCAAATAGCATCCCACTGACCTACTGATCCCACTTTACCTGTTGAACCATGCACGAATAGCTTCGCAATTGTGCCTTGCCCACCAGAAATCAGCACCGCATAAGGTGTTAATTCTTTATAAACAAATGATTTACCCGTAGAGCGAGGACCAAGTTCAATAAAGTTAAAGTTAGATTCAACCATTGGCAATAAGCGTGAAAGCAATAACATTTTAACCCTGTCAGTTACACCTTCAGCCGTAGGTTCATAACCACAACTTCTCAGTAACAGGTTTAGCCATTCTTCTTTATTAAACTCACTACGCTTGTTAACTATTTTACTATTATCAAATGTAGATAATTGAATCGGCTTTATATCTGTTATTACAAATGGGTAGATATTAGAGCCAATTTTAATGTCTGGATCATATTCAACATCAATAATTGCCCAAATACCGCCCATCAATATTTTTTCATGATCTTTAACTAGCCTATCGCTAATATTTCCGTTTTTAATATTACTGTTTTGTAACTTAGCCCAATAAATATCCTTTTTAGAATCAAGTTCTACAGATATTTTATCGATGATTTTATAACGACCTAATTCTCTAATTTTAGAGTGAATTAATGTGCTTTCTTCAGGGTTTACGTAATGTTCTGAAAGGATCTTTTTAACATTATCCATTCCTTTTTTAATTTGTTCATCGTCATCAGTTGAACAAGAATTGGCTATTAAATATTCCAAAACAAAAACAGGAACATTTGCCCCTATTTTTATAGAGCTAACAAGATCTTTTTTAACTACTAAGCCACGGAAATGCTCTAATAACTTTTCATCTAATTCATTTAATACTGGCATTTACTTATCCTTATGGGCTAAAACAAGCCACCTAAATCGCGGTCATTGTTTTTCTTTACAATAGCCTTGTCTAATTGTTCTTTTGTTAACGCATCAAGCAACTGAATTTCAATTTTATTATTACCATCAAACGTATATTCTTTGTTGACTGTTTCCCCTTGTTTAAGGGTGAAAACATCACTCTTGCCAATTTGCTCTTTTCCACAGAACTTAACTAAATAAACTTTTCGTTCCATTTCAAAAATATTATCTTCTGAATCATCGGATTGAATTTTTAATAAATACAGCTCTCCAGATACATTTTTCAGATCTGCTTTGTTAATAAATTTAGCGTTAAGTGAACCACCTGTTTCTGCTGTTCTCTCCCAACAAAAGTAAGGTGTTATTAACTCTTGAGGTGCGGCACCACCATGAGCAAAACCATAAACGCTTGGTGTTTTAAATGGATTCATTGTTCTTGAGAAGTAATGGTAATTAAACTCTTCATATTGCTTTTCAATTTCAACATATGAAGTAGCCGAATGTTGCTTATCTACTGTACGTATATAACGTTCAGCAACATAGTTTTGGCCATTTAATGTAGGTGTTATTTTATCTGCATCAGTTAACATGCCCGTTAAAACAAAACCATGATCAGTAATTAAAAATACTTTTTGATAACCACTATTTAGTAATACAGCTATTTGTTGAGCAAAAAAATCAACACTTTCAGGGAAGTACTTTAAGGCTTTGTTATTAAGCTTATCACCCATATCATCAATATCTTTGTAGGTGCAAATAAGATACTGACCAGAACGGGCTTCAGAGTTCACTTCGTCTAACCTAACATAATCAATTTCAGTGCTTGGGTTTTGCTTAGTGAGGTATTTTTCACGCTTATTTTGTACTTTATCTACCATGCCATTAGCCATGTAGATACGGCTCATGTTGTTTACCGTTAGTGAAGGTAAATCAGCCATAATAATGTCATTGGTAAATTTAAAGTTATCACTTACCTTTTTAGACACTTCACAAGCCAGTTCATAAGCAACACCATCACCGACAATGATTGCTGTTTTTTGACTATTCTCATCAATAATACGTTGCAATATACCTGTTTGATTCTCTTGATAACCTTCAATATATTTAAACCATTTATCAAAAAACACATCGACAAAGTGTTTATAAAAATCTTGATAAGGTGCCAGTATTTCAGGGTTATTTAAAAATTCTGTATATAAATTTCTGATAGCGGTATCAAGCTTATGAAAATGCTTGGTATAAAACTCAATACATTGTTCTCTGTTACTTAAATAGCCTATATTTTTATCATCAAATTCTAGAAGTACTTTTATATCAGCCCAAAAGTTTATGTTTAATGATTGTGCTTGTTTAGATTGATCACGCTGGCTAATTTTAGCCAAGTAATTAGGCAATACCGCTTTATTGTTAATA
>Ga0209826_1002625_pt1 | contig 11685 bp, 7 predicted proteins | sample GOMGulsemesocosm_5_FD_184637 | JGI IMG/M metagenome (GOLD analysis project Ga0209826, IMG submission 184637) | Methane-oxidizing microbial communities from mesocosms in the Gulf of Mexico - GOM15C Gulf of Mexico (SPAdes) (version 2) | ecosystem: Environmental > Aquatic > Marine > Cold seeps...
TTTCCAAAGAATGTTACTTTGAGCGATAGATCGGAGTTGGACAAAATTCAACGAGAGCTGCGTGAAATTGAGGGTGTCACTGCGCTGATTTATGAACAAACCTGTGCGACAGAGAAACGAAGGCGACGGAAACGTGGACTTTTGGAAGATATCCCAAAATTTGCCTATATTAATGAGGCCGTATGTGAAGGTTGTGGTGACTGCTCCGTTGCCTCTAATTGTTTGTCTGTGGAGCCTGTTGAAACCAAACTTGGCCGAAAACGCAAGATAAACCAGAATACGTGCAATAAGGATTTTTCCTGTCTGGAAGGTTTTTGTCCTAGTTTTGTCACCATTGAAGGGGGACGCCGTCGGAAGGGGAAAGGTCGTGGGGATGAGCAACAATATCAACACTATCTTGATGGCCTTCAACAACCGACTCCGTCTGTTCTGGATCATCCTTATGACATCGTTATAACAGGCGTTGGCGGGACAGGTGTTGTTACTGTGGGGCAGTTGGTCACCATGGCGGCTCACTTGGAGGGAAAAGGGGCTGCTGTTCTCGATTTTATGGGATTTGCTCAGAAATTTGGACCGGTTATCAGTTATGTTCGAATTGCCAAAAATCCGTCTGAAATCAATCAGGTTCGTGTAGATACAGGGCAGGCCGACGCTCTGATTGGCTGTGATTTGGTCGTGAGTACATCTCCCAAAGCATCTGCTACTTACAATAATGGCATTACAGAAAGCGCGGTTAATTTAGCCGTTATGCCAACAGGAGACTTTACGCAAAATCCCGATGCAAATATCAGGGCAGAAGATCGCTTCAATCTGTTGCAAAGTATTTTTGGAGAGAAGAAGACCCGTGCTGTCGATGCGAACAAGGCCGCGGAAACGTTGCTCGGAGATAGTGTCTTTGCCAATGTCCTTTTGCTTGGATTTGCATGGCAGCAGGGACTTGTCCCGGTTTCTTTGAACGCAATAATGAAGGCAATCGAGCTGAATGGTGTTGCGATAGAAACCAATAAGAAGGCGTTTTCCTGGGGACGAATTCTTTTCTCTTTCCCAGACGCTCTACAGTCTTTTGATACAAGTGGTTTGAAGCAAAAGCCAGAGAGTATGCAGGAGATGATAGGGCGCCACGTAAAAATTTTAACGGATTATCAGAATAATGATTGGGCGACGGAGTATCAGTCCTACGTAAATAAGGTCATGTTATCAGCGAGTTCTATGAACGGTGCAGGGGAGGAATTTTCACGTAAAGTAGCCCTCAGCTTGTTTAAGTTGATGTCCTATAAGGACGAATACGAAGTTGCAAGATTACATTCAAGTTCTTCATTCTTGAAAAAAGTTGCAGCAGAATTCGAAGGTGATTTTAAAATTGTCCACCACCTGGCGCCGCCGTTGTTAAGTTCCGGAGAAGACGCTCGTGGACGTCCTAATAAGCGAAAATTTGGACCTTGGATGCAAACTGGATTTAAAGTTTTAACGAAGCTTAAAAACTTGCGCGGAACAAAACTGGATTTGTTTGGTTATACAAAAGAGCGGAAAATGGAACGGGAGTTAATTGATTGGTTTCGCCATGAGATTGACGAAATCTTGCCTCAAATAAATCAGTTCAATTCATTGAATGCTACTAAGGTTGCGTCTGTCCCGTTGGCGATACGGGGCTTTGGCCCAGTGAAGGATAAAGCCGTTGAGGTTGCTAAAGCCAAAATGAAAGAAGAAATCTTGAATTTTTACGCATCTGAAGATCTTGAGAAAATAGGAACTTGAGTGTTGGTTCGCGCTAAAGGCTTTAATTTGAAGCTTGATTTATATTTGCCATGGTATTCACCCGAGATCGAACTTATATAGGTAGAGTTCGAATTCTCTTATGTTCGATCTAAATGCGTAAACGGGGGTTTCATGGCAGATATTTTAGCGTCCAGATCCACAGAAAAGGTTCGAGTTTTTCAAGAAGACTCTGATGGGTCGAACAAATTTCTGGATGAGGCACTAAGAGAGAATAAACGTGAAGGGCTTGTATTAGCTGCAAAAACGCGCTTTGTCTCAATGTCCATAATCGCTGTTTTTCTGATCTATCTAAATACTTCTTTCAGTGTCATATATTATGAAATTTTGATTTTTGCATTTATGGTCAACGGCTGGGCGCAGCTAAAAGTTGGCAGGGTCGGAAAATCCAAGGCTGAACTTTTTTTGATGTTTATCGATCTGGCTTTGATGACAATTATTCTCGTTGTTCCGAACCCTTTTTATGATGAGCCTTGGTCTGTTGCCATGCAATACAAGTATGGGAATTTTCCCTACTTCTATGTTCTTCTTGCAAGCGCAACCCTTGCTTATTCGTGGCGAACAATTTTTGCAATGGCCACATGGACGAGCGTGTTGTGGTTGATTGCTTATGTTTGGGCTATCTACCAACCAAATCCGATACCAGAGATTACAGAAAGAGTCAGGAATGCTGTTGGTGGTATTCCTGAAATTATTGAATTTGTTGATCCTGGTTTCATTGTCCTTGAAGCCCGCATCCAAGAAATACTGGTCTTTGCAATAGTCGCAGGTATTCTGGCTCTTAACGGCTGGCGATCGAAGAGACTTCTTGTGAATTTGGCTGAAGCTGCACGCGGGCGCGCAAATTTGTCGCGGCACTTTGCCCCAAATATTGTGGATCATTTAGCGGGTAGGGATCAGCCATTAGGGGAGGTGCGTTCTCAAACTGTTGTGGTCATGTTTGTTGATATCGTTGGTTTCACTAAGCTTGCGGAACAAGAAACGCCCGACGTTGTTGTCGCCCTTCTCAGACAATTTCATTCGCGTATGGAAACAGCGGTTTTTGATCATAATGGGACTTTGGATAAATTTCTGGGTGACGGCTTGATGGCTACTTTTGGTACGCCAGATTCTTCCCCAAATGATGCACGAAACGCCATGCATTGCGCTTTCTCTATGCAACAATCAATGAACGAGTGGAATGCGGACAGGCAGAAACAGGGATTAAAGCCAATTAGGCTTTCGGTCGGCCTTCATATGGGAGAGGTAATTCTTGGTGACATTGGGTCAGAACGTCGCCTTGAATATGCAGTGCTTGGAGATGTGGTGAATGTATCCAGCCGGTTAGAGGCGCTATCTCGAGATTTGAATGCGCTCATTGTTGTAAGTGATGATGTGTTCAAGGCTATTGGTGACAAGGCTATGTTGACCAAAAAAGGGCTTATTTCCAGAGGCCCGCAAAAACTCCGCGGGAGAGAAGAACCTGTTCCTGTTTGGACTTTGAATAAAGAATAGTGAGAGCTGTGGGAGGGAGGTACCCTCCCTGCCTTCTATCCGAAATTCATATCAGCTACAAATGGATTTGATTGTCTCTCTTGTCCAAAGGTGGACATATTTCCATGGCCCGGAATAAAGGCAATGTCATCGCCCAATGGCCACAATTTGTCTCGGATTGAGGACAGCAGATCTTCGTGGTTACCTTGCGGGAAATCTGTGCGACCAATAGATCCCTGAAAAAGAACGTCGCCTACAATGGCAACCTTTTCTGTCATGCTTACGAAGACAACATGTCCTGGTGTGTGCCCCGGACAATGAACGACGTTTAAGGTCTCTTCTCCTACGGTTACGGTGTCGCCATCTTCCAACCACCTTTCAGGCGTGAAAGAGAAAGATTCAGGAAAGCCATATCTAGCACATTGTTCTGGAAGTTGATCGATCCAGAATTTATCGGCCTTATGGGGGCCCTCAATAGGAATGTTCAGTTTCTCTTTCAGCTCCTTCGTGCCGCCAGCATGATCAAGATGACCATGGGTGATCAAGATTTTCTCAATCTCTACGCCTTGGTTTTTTGCGGCTTCCATAATATGGTCGAGATCACCGCCCGGATCAATGACAGCCCCTTTCATGGTCTTATCACACCAGATAAGGCTACAATTTTGCTCGAAGGGCGTTACTGGGATTATTATTGCTTTCATACTCACTCCGGGCCGAATTTCAGGCCTCAGTCCTTAGCTGTTCTTATTCATTGATGGCCTTTATAGCAAAATACAGTTTTCTTGACTACTGTTCCGCCGCGCCATCTTTTCGGCCCTCCTTAAGAAGCCATTCTCGAAGGGCTTGCAATTTGGGGTGCTTGGCATTGCGAAGTGGGGTTACCAATTGGAAAGGGAAATTGGATAAGCGAGAAAATTCAAATAATCTCACCAACTTTCCGTTCTCAATGTCATCTTTTACCAGCGCATCAATGCCCATAGCAACGCCAAGCCCTTCCATAGCCGCATGAAGGGCCATATTGGCGCTTTCGAAGTTCATTCCGCCATTGGGATCAATCCCCGTGACACCTGCCTGTGCACACCATCTAGGCCAGTCGGTAGGGCGAGGACTTTCATGAAGGAGCTTTACTTGGGCAAGATCTTCAGGCGTTTTAATTCTCTGGGCGAGTTCCGGACTGCAAACGGGATAGGTGGTTACATCAAGAAGTTTATCAATATTGTACCCTCTGCGTGTTGCTCCCTCCGGGGCTACATGGATGGTGATATCGAAACCTTGCTCTTCAAAATCGGCGGGATTAAGAGTTGTCGTCAATTGCACATCTATATCGGGGAAGGCTTCATAAAGGGCAGGCCAACGGGGAATGAGCCAGCGAATAGCAAATGTGGGATAGGCGCAAATGGAGATAACATTTCTAGTTGGCCCGCTTCTCAAACGATTTGTCGCCGCGGATATTTTCTCAAGCGGTAATGAAATTTCAGCCAAATATTGCCGCCCGACAGCTGTGAGCTCAACACTCTTATGGTGGCGATGAAAAAGTGATTTTCCAAGAAATTGCTCAAGGGTTTTTATTTGACGACTCACAGCGCCTGGAGTCACGTTTAATTCTTCTGCTGCTTGATTGAAGCTCAAATAGCGGCAGGCAGCTTCAAATGACCTAAGCCCTGAAATAGAAGGAAGTGTGAGCAAGGTTCATCTCCTTTGATTGACTTTTTATCAACTATACCTTGCTGATTAATCGTTTGTCCAGTTAGCGGAGGATGGGCACTATAAGGGCATCATTCGTACGGCATTTTGCCGTGCTGGAAATTTTGCTTAATTGAGGCCTGCTCATGAATTTTTTTGAAACTAAAGAAGAGTTTAATCCTGCAACCCTGTCGGATTGGATCGCACCGGATTGTCATGGGCTGAATTTCTTCGAAATCGATAGATCGTTGCAGGATTTACTGAAAGTGTATTTGCCTGAAGATTTGAGAACTCACATGGAGCCTCATTATAATAAATTAGGGGAGATTGCGGGTACTGATCTTGATATTTGGTCAAGGGAGGCGGATCGACATATTCCTGCGCTTCATACGCGAGATGCACGGGGCCGAAATGAAGACTGGGTAGAATTTCATCCGTCTTATCGGAAAATGGAGCAAGTTGCATTTGGTGATTTCGGTTTGCATGCAATGACAAACAAGTCCGGCGTTCTTGGCTGGAAGGATAAAATCCCGCCTGTAGGAAAATATGTATTTCAATATTTGTTCGGCCAGTCTGAATTTGGTCAGCTATGTCCTATTTCGGCGACAGATACGACTGCTATGCTGATTGAACGGTATGCTGATGAGGATACGAAGAACCTTCTGCTGGAGGGAATGAAAACTCAAGATATGAGCGCCATTCTGAAAGGCGGTCAGTTCATGACCGAAAAAACCGGTGGATCAGATGTCTCCAATATAGCGTTGGAGGCGCGGCAGGAAAATGGAGAGTGGCGACTGCATGGAGAAAAATGGTTTTGCTCTTGCGCTGATGCTGATGTGATCCTGCTATTAGCCCGTCCAGAGGGCGCGCCTTCAGGAAATGCTGGTCTAGGATTGTTCGCATTACCGCGCCATCGTCAAGATGGGTCTCGCAATAGTTATCGACTGGTTCGGTTGAAAGATAAAATGGGTAGTCGCTCGATGGCCTCAGGTGAGATTATTTTTGACGGCGCCACAGTCTACCCATTAGGGGAGGTGGGGGCGCATGCCAATCGTGGTCTCAAAATGATGATGGATCAGGTGAATATGTCACGCTTGTCTCATGGTGTTCGCGCAGCGTCCATGATGCGTCGTTGCTTGAACGAAGCCCTTGCTGTCGCCGGAAGTCGTAGGGCCTTCGGAGGGAAGCTAATTCACAAGCCTTTGTTAAGGCGTCAATTGATGAAATTGATGGTACCGACGGAGCAAGCTCTTTCTATGTATATGTATACTGCCCAAAACATGCAGGCAGGGGACGCTGGTGATGCTCAGGCTGCAAAAGTGACCCGTATTCTAACGCCTTTGCTAAAATATAGAACGGCACGGGACAACGTGCGCGTTGCAACGGGCGCAATGGAAGTCCGTGGCGGTAACGGATATATTGAAGATTGGGTGAATCCAAGAATGGTTCGGGATTCACATCTTGGGGTCTTGTGGGAGGGGACTTCTAATATTAATTCCCTTGATGTTGTGAACCGCGCTGTGGGAAAATCGGGTGCGCATCATAATCTTGGTGAAGAATTAACAGGGCTTCTCGAAAACGAAACGGCTCTTCCGGGGCAATATGGCGGTCAACTCAAAGGCCTCGTGGATCAAGCCGTTAAATTTGCGGATGAAGTTGCCAAGAGCGGTCAGGAAACCCTCGCTCGGAAAGCCTCAAGCGCGTTGTATCATGTAACAACCGCGAGCTTGATGGCTACGGAAGGAGCAAAATTAGGTTCAATGGGGGAAGATGCACGCCGTCTCTTGCTCTCGCGTATGGTTGTTGATCGCCGGATTGGTCAGGAAAACCCGTTCTCAATGGAAGCTGGAAATTTTGATGAAGCGGCAACGGATGCGCTGCTTAGTTCAAAGAAGGTTACATTGGACGATGCCAAGTCTATTCTGGTTCAATAATGACAATAATAAAAAATATAAGGATCAAGTATGTTTAACGCAAACAATCTAAAAAAGCGGGAAGATCGAGCACTGGAAGATTGGGTTGCACCTGATTGTCACGGATTGAATTTTTTCGAAATTGATTCAAGTTTGCAAAGCTTACTTGAGATTTATCTACCGGATGATTTGCGAGAGCACATGACACCGGTTTTTAAACGTCTTGGCGAAGTCGCCGGGAACCGTCTTGATGATTTGTCCCGTTCGAGCGACCGTCATATGCCCGTTCTTCACCAACGGGATGCGAGAGGGCAAAACAAAGAATGGATTGAGTATCATCCAGATTATCTGGAGATGGAGAAAATCGCTTACGGTGATTTTGGTATCCATTGCATGTCTCATAAATCCGGGGTGCATGGATGGCCTGAGAAAATGCCCCCCATGGCGAAATATGTTTTTACCTATCTGTTTACTCAATCGGAATTTGGCTTGATGTGCCCTATTTCGGTGACAGATACTTCCTACGGCCTACTTGCAAAGCACGGCCCAAAAGAGGCCATGGAAAAATTTGGACACCAGATGCTCAGTCAGAATATGGATGAGTTGCATCAGGGTGCACAATTCATGACCGAAAAGGTAGGGGGCTCTGAAGTTGCTAATCTTGAAGTAACAGCGAAACTTGAAGATGGTGTTTGGCGTTTGTACGGCGATAAATGGTTCTGTTCCAATGTCGGAGCAGAAGTTGCACTGGTTCTGGCGCGTCCTGAAGGGGCACCTGCTGGAAATTCCGGTTTGGCAATCTTTGCCGTGCCTAGGCACGAAGAAGATGGCAGTTTGAATTCTTATCGGATCGTTCGCCTAAAAGATAAAATGGGTACAAAATCCATGGCATCTGGCGAAGTGATTTTCGAAGGGTCAGTTGCTTATCCTTTCGGTGATGTCGGAGCAAAAGCTAATCCAGGGCTTCGTCAGATGATGGATCAGGTTGTTATGTCGCGACTGTCTCATGGTGTTCGGGCTGCGGGCATGATGCGCCGTTGCTTAAATGAGGCACTCGTCACTGCGCAAAACCGAGAGGTTTTTGGGGAGCCCATTATTGAGAAGCCTTTGTTACGCAGGCAACTTCTGAAATTGATGCTTCCAACCGAACAAGCTTTATCCATGTTCATGCATGTGTCTTCACAATTGCATGCTGCCGACCAAGGAGATAAAGCGGCTGAGCGGCTAAATAGAATTTTGACACCATTGCTTAAATTCAGAACATGCCGAGATAATGTCGACGTGGCTGGTGGTTCACTGGAAGTGCGCGGTGGTAACGGTTTTATCGAAGATTGGGTTAATCCAAAATTGGTGAGAGATGCCTATACGGGACTTCTATGGGAAGGGACTTCAAACATCAACGCGCTGGATATTACAACGCGTGCAGTAGGTAAAGTAGGAGCCCATAATGACTTGGCAGAAGATCTAAAAGATCGGTTGGTAAATACAGACAATATACCTGGTCAATATGCAGGTGAGCTGTCAGGACTTGTGGATCGCGCAAAGGCTTTTGCTGAAGAAGTTGCAGCTACCAAAAATGAAACTTTGGCGCGCCAAGCTTCCAATGCCTTGTATCATGTAACGACGGCAACCTTATTTGCAACTGAGGGGGCTACTTTGGGTGGCCGGGGCGGCGATGCCAGGCGGTTGTTATTGTCTCGATTGGTAGCAGATGTGCATCTTAAAACGAACGATCCTTTAAGTGTTGGAGAAAGTACGTTTGAAGTGGAGGCTGGAAATCGGCTCCTCAGTGACGTGCCTGTTTCATTGGATGAAGCGAGAGATTTACTGTCTTTGTGATTAGAATGCGACTTACGCCCGATAGCGGTTAGTACCGTTATCGGGATTTGTTGAATTGAATTTATGAGGGAGCAAGCTGCGCATCCCATCTTCCGCACTCAACTTCTTTCGCGATCAGTTCTAGAAGTAAGCTGATCATAGCTTCCGACAAATGTGTAGCAGGCCGATCTTTTAAATGTCCGACATATAATTTTCGCGTTAAGGACGGTGAGACAATAGGTCTTGCGTGCAAATCCCCTGCATAAAGATGTTCAGATACGAAGACGCGAGGAGCAAGGGTACAGGCGAGGCCTGCGAGAAGTCCTGTTATAATTCCATTAACAGAATTGAGGTGCAAAGGAATGCCTGCTTCTAATTTACTCAGCAAACCGGGGCGATCAATGACGGCGCGGGTTGATACACCCTGACGGAGTAGAAGGGTTGGTAAACCAGCGATTTCATCAAAGGTGATGGGAGCATCACTTGCACCGATGATTGATGCTTTACCAACGCAAAGTAATTCCTCTTCCAGCACGGGTTGCATGGTCACTCGATCGTCTTTTTGTGGGTTGTAGAAAAGGGAAATGTCTACATCTGACGACAGCAAGTCTGAAAATGTGTTGGTAGATAAGCTTTCCACAATAGATAGTCGAACATTTGGAAAATCTTTTAGAACGGCTTGCATTAAGGGCAGCCCAACCGCTTTCATGGCGGAAAATGGAATTCCAATGGCGATATCGCCTGCGATGATTTCCGACGATTGACGAAGGTCTTGTTCTGCAGAATTGACAGCTTTCAAAATTAGCTTCGCATGCTCATAGAGCTTTATTCCTGCAGCAGTCGGTTCCATTCCTCTGGGTTTTCTGGTGAAAAGTGTGACCCCTAAATCTGTCTCCAAATTTGATAAATGATGGCTGATCGCAGATTGAGCGACATTACTCGCAGCTGCTGCATGGGATAAGTTTTTATGTTCAAAAATTGCAGAATAATATCGTAGTTGCCGAATATCCATTTTACCTATCCAAAAATTAGAACGCTTCAATCAAAAGATTATATTTTCAAGATGGCGTACGAGGCAATAGCGTTACTGTCTTATTTCTGTCATCAACTTAATCAGGTTTTACGTAATGGGCTCAAAACTACCTCTTAAAGGTATTCGTGTCGTTGAAATGAGCCATATGGTTATGGGCCCCGCCTGCGGTATGATCCTTGTTCAGTTGGGGGCAGAGGTCATCAAGGTTGAACCACCTAAAGGTGACAAAACTCGAGATTTACGTGGGATGGGAACATCGTTTTTCCCACTGTTTAATCGTGGAAAACGAAGTGTCATTTTGGATTTGGAGTTAGAGGAAGACCGGGAGGCTATGGAGCAGCTTTTATCCACTGCCGATGTCTTCGTTGAAAATTTTAAAGACGGAATGCTTGCGAAAAGTGGCCTTGATGCAGAAACACTGGCAGCTAAATTCCCCTCTCTTATTATCGCAGGTCATAAAGGCTTTCTGTCGGGGCCCTACGAACATCGTCCAGCCTTGGATGAAGTCGTCCAAATGATGACAGGGCTTGCAATGATGACAGGGTCAAAAGAAAAACCGTTGCGGGTCGGCTCATCCTCAACGGATATTATGGGTGGTATGTTCGGCGTTATTGGTATCTTGACTGCTTTACTTGATCGTCAGCGAACTGGCAAAGGTGACAATATCCGAGTGGGGTTGTTTGAAAGCAGTCTGTTCACTGTGGCTCAGCATATGGTGCAATTTGACATGACCGGAATTCCATCAACGCCAATGCCAGAGAGAACCCATGCATGGCCGGTTTACGATATTTTCGAGACGGCTGATGGTGAGAAAGTTTTTGTTGGTGTCGTAACAAATGGTCACTGGGAAGCTTTTTGTAAAACCTACGGTCTTGAACAATTTTTGAGCGATGAACGTCTTAAAACGGCGACAGACAGGATCGAGGCTCGGTCTTGGACGATCCCAATCGTTGCAGAGAAAATGGCCTTGGTGAAATCTGATGAATTGACCAAAAAGCTGGACGCTCTTGGCATTCCATTTGCTCATATCAATGCGCCGGAAGATTTGTTTAATGACCCTCACGTACTACGCGATGGGGGACTCGTACAGTCGAAAAATGTCGACGGTCTTAGCTTTCGCGCGCCAACCCTTCCGCTGGAAATGGGCGGGGAGAATGTTGTGGGTGCTCTGGATGTGCCAACACTGGGAGCTGATACTATAGCAGTCAAAGAAGAGCTGGGGCTTTTCACTGTGAAAGGACGGGCGTAATGGTCATTGCACATAACATATATCCGGAAGACCGCATCAGTTTGCGTGAAGTTGGGTTGCGGGATGGCTTGCAGATGGTCCAAACTTTCCCCAATACACAGGGCAAGAAGAAATGGATTGAACAGGAATATCTTGCGGGTGTTCGTCATTTTGAGGTTGGATCCTTTCTACCTGCGCTGAAATATCCGATGTTCGCAGACGTGTTAGAAGTTGCATCTATTCTTAGCAACTTACCCGGTGCTCATGGCGCGGCACTTGCCTTGAATAAGCGGGGGACCATTGACGCTCTTCAAAGCGGGGTCGCTGAGATTGGTTGCGTTTTGTCAGCGAGTGCGGAACATAATTTGGCAAATACTCGCCGAAGTCAAAGCGAGACATTGCTTGAGATTGCCAATCTGTGCCGCATGCGGGACGCAACAGACCACAAACCGCTAGTTAGTGTTGGTCTCGCCATGTCGTTTGGGTGCTCCATTTCAGGGGCTGTAAATCCCAAAGATGTGCTGTCTTTAGTGGAAAAATGTTATGAGTTGGGCGCCGATATGGTCAGCTTGGCGGATACTGTCGGTTATGCCGGGCCGAACCAAGTGAGCGATCTTGTCGCTGCGGCAAGTAGGCTGGCTTCAGGGAAAATTCTTGGAGTTCATCTCCATGATACTCGTGGTATGGGTATCGCTAATGCATCCGCTGCTTTGGATGAAGGCGTGCATATGCTTGATGGTGCTATGGCAGGCTTGGGCGGATGT
>Ga0209826_1002626_pt1 | contig 11684 bp, 11 predicted proteins | sample GOMGulsemesocosm_5_FD_184637 | JGI IMG/M metagenome (GOLD analysis project Ga0209826, IMG submission 184637) | Methane-oxidizing microbial communities from mesocosms in the Gulf of Mexico - GOM15C Gulf of Mexico (SPAdes) (version 2) | ecosystem: Environmental > Aquatic > Marine > Cold seeps...
AAGTAATACATCAAATATGTCGGGGCGTAGCGCAGCCTGGTAGCGCACCAGTATGGGGTACTGGTGGTCGGAGGTTCAAATCCTCTCGCCCCGACCAACTCCAACGCATTGAATTTTAACGATATTATTTTTCTATAGCTATCGGGTAGAGAAGTGGTACATCCAACTTGTACATCATAAAAGGGTGTGCGTATGGGTGTTAGGTCTTATCTCAAAATTTCCAAGAACAATATTTATTATTTTCGGCGCGTTGTTCCATTAAAATTACGAACTAGCTTAGGGAAGCGTGAGATTAAAATTTCACTAAGGACTCGTAGCCGTCAAAAAGCATTAGTGCTTGTAGGCGTTTTATATCTTAAAACTGAGCAACTATTTTATGAGTATGGTGGGAAATTAATGAGTCTCTTAGATTTGATTTATGAGTTAGGTGAGAGAGGTTATGACGCTAAAGAACTGGATGATATTGTTTTTACGGTGTATGGCACAGAAGCTTCCAATGGGGTGGAGGGTACATCATTTGTTCGAATGAAGGCCTCTCAGCGTAAGGCCGTAGTTGAGTCAGTAAGCGAATCCCATGGCACTGAGATGGCAAGAGCTTTGGCAACGGTAATGACTTATATATCAGAAAGTAAAAAGAAGAACCATGCAGAGCTGAAGAGTTTAGTTAATGAAAGTCTTGGGCTGGACGCGGTATTAAAAGATGAGGAGCTAGATCTTCGTGTTACTGAGCCGTCCTTATCTCAGGAAAAGCACTCTGAACGTTTAACAATAGGTGTGCTTGTGGAGGAATATATTACTCATCGACCTGCTGATCTAGAAATAAGACTTGGTAAAACTGACTGGGAGATACCGAGTAAAGAATTAAAAGCATTACGACAGATGAGAGAAATATTAGGGGATGAGTTATACGTTGATGAAGTGGGTAGAAAAAAGGCAAAGTATGTTATGGCGACCTTCTGCAAACTTCCGAGTGACCATAATAAATATGTCGGTAAGTCAGTTAGTGAAATATTGGAGTCTATGCCTAAAGAAGAGCCTGTCCTTCTTCCTCAGACTGTAAATGATTATCTAGGGTACATGGTAGCTATATTTAATTATGCTATTGAAGAGTTGGAGCTTACTGGTTTCAAGAATCCCTTTGTGAAGAAGATGAGGCGAGCTGAGCCAGATAAAAAAGATGCTAGGTCCAGCTTTACAGATAATGAATTGAAGCTAATATTTGAAGGAGAGGTCTTTACTGAGTTCGACTATAAAAAACACAAACCACATGTCTATTGGGCGCCGCTTATAGCTCTTTATACAGGGGCTAGAAATAATGAAATTGGCTCGTTATGTTGTTCGGATATTACTCAAGTGTTTTATGATGATGGCAAACCTGTTGTATCTAAAGCTGGGATGCCATTATGGCTTATTGGTATTAATGAGAACCCGAAGGTTGCTAGTGGTAAAAAGCGTATTAAGAATACTAATAGTAAAAGAAACGTTCCCATTCACCCTAGATTAATTGAACTTGGGTTTTTGGAGTACTGTGAAGTCCAGCGTAAAAAGGGCACAGATAATATGTTATTTGATTACCTCGTGTTCAATAAACGTAACGGGTACGGTGGTTTAATTGGTCGTAATTTTAACGATTATTTGAAAAAGATCGATGTGTGGGTGCGATTAAAAAAGGTTTTTTACAGTTTTAGGCATACGATTTACGATCATCTTAACAATGCAGGGGTAGTTTCTGAGAGAAGAGAGTTAATTGCAGGAAGGTCGAGTAATGATAAGGCTAAAACTACAGGCGAGAGAGTTTATGGCAATAAGAATGCAGTTAAGGCTTTAAATATCTATGACGATGTTTTGAAAATGGACTTTGAATTTGCTTTGACAAAGGTTAAGCCTTTTTATGAAATGGAAAAGGCTTCTCAGAAGTCCAATAAAGCGTGATATTCATGTGGCCGGGTTGAATAGAGACTTAAAAGGCACCGTGTGAGCGGTATCATGCATATTTAAGGCTAGGGCGCGTACTTGCTTGTTACTTTGAACTGCTGCGGATATACCTAGATAAGTGATATGAGGCCATATTCACTTCTTCGTCGCTCATAATTTCTTTACTATTGGCAATGAAGCTAGGTAAAGCTTTTGGGTTTAACACCCATACGTCACTACCTTTGCTTTCGCTGGTGGGTTCAATAAACCAACCGGGGAAAACAACCACGGGCTTTGTTTCAAATTTACGACCAGTGCTTTCTTTAAGCAGGCTTACAAGCCACGTAGAAGCTGCCGTAGCTTGAATTATGGGTTTTTCGTCCCTTGCTCCGCTGTTTAATTTAATGCTCTTACCGTTGAATACAATACTAGACCTACCTTTGTCAGGTTTGCTGTAAGTTTTTGTTTCAATGACATAGATTCCACTTGGTGCGATGACAACATGATCTAAGTTGAAGTTTTGACCGGGAACATCGTGGAATACTTTTGCTCCACTTTCTCGAAGAGTTTCTAGGTATTGGCCTACAACCTTTTCACCGTCTCTGCCTTGTCTAAGGTATTTAAGCTTTTTCTTAATTTTGAATATTTTGTAGCCATTGTATGCAGCTACAATTAAGAAAATTATAGAGTAACCGATAGGGTTAGGAGGTTGCTCCATGTACCAGCGCCACCACTCTAGAATTGTCAAAATTAAAACAATAGCTATTCCCATAAGATGAGTCATGGCATCATCATTGATTAGGCGGTTAATCTGCTTGTCTAAGCTTTCGGCTGGGTTTCTTAAAGGGGAGTCTTTGATAGGGGATTTCACTGGTAAGTCCTTTTGTCAGTGAGTTGAGAGTATATTAAACATAAGGTGATAACTAGAGTGTTATCTCTTAGATTTTCAAATTACGTTCTGCATTTTAAAGGCATGGTATAGAGCAAGTCCGTTTATTTCTAGGACTTTGCTTTTTACGGCTCAGTTGAGTGCCGCTGCTGGCTCGGTGGGTGGCTGTTCGAAACCTTCAGTGATGATGTCATTGTCAGCATCTTTAAGAATCCCACCCATTCCGTTATCTACACCCGATGATAAGCTAGAGGCTTTGGCTCGAATGTCTTCCATTTCACTTTCGGTTAGAACTCGGATGGTTAGCTCAGGTAGGTCTTCGATAGTGTCTTCAGTTTTATCTATGCCTAATGTCTTCCTAAGAGTCTCAGAGGTAGACTTTAAGGCGACTGCTCCGGCGCTGATTGCTCTCATTACTTGTAGAGCTTCTGTCGTGTCCGTAGAGGCGAGATTGTCCGTTGCTTCTGCCATTGCTGACCTTAGACGTTTCACCATTGCTAGGTCATCTAAGAGAAGGCTGGCCGCCTCGATTTTGATTGCCTCTAGTGTTGAGGCTTCTTGTACAAGTTGATTCGTTGCTTCTTCTATAACCGATTGTTTAAGCTCGCCTCGCTTAACTGAGTGATTTTTAAACAGTCGTTTCAGACTCGATACAGATATGTTGGTTTTGTCTGAGATAGTGGCTATTGTCCAGCCAGCCGCTCTTAGAGTTAATGCTTTCTTTTTCTGTGCTGGAGTGATGTGTTTAGACATAATAATCCTTGTTTATTTGGTGTCGAGCGTCAACCAGTTACGTCAACCAGTTGTGTTCGTGTTTTCGGGGCTTTAGCGTCAACCAGTTATGATTGCTGCATCCCTTGCTATCAGTGCTTTAATCCAATTTTTTTGTGTGCATTTAATCCCCCTACCTTTGGTAGGGGAGGCGGACACCCGTCCCCCTAACACCCCGCGCATACACTTGCTAAAAAGGTCAATGTTATTTGTGAGTTTGGTCAATGTCATTTATATTTATTTACTTTGCTAAAGGCTTTAGCCATTGCCTGCTTTGTGACTTCCTTGCCCGTCATCATGGTGCGGACGCGTGCGGCTGCACTTGGTTGCCAGTGAGTGATCTTCCCAGCAGCCCATGTTTTGGTGCGTAGTTGGGAATTTGCCCCGCCACGTTGCTTAGCGGCTTTTATATCCTCTTCAATTTTGCGTTCGATTGAAGGTAGTCTTGATTCAATATTTTTTAAGCGTGTATCAAGGTTACTACTGCATAAGTGCCGGCAACCCATCTGCTGCTCTTCGCTAAGGTTTAGACTGCGTATTTTCTTAGCTTTGTTTGCCACTCTGCTAACAACAGCACCCATTGGCTCAAGCCACTTCTCACAATCATCCTCGGGCTTAAATAAGCCCCGCCAGCTTTTTTGTTTCGTAATGTGGTTTGGGTAGGTAACGGTAAGCCAAATTAAATCAAAGTATATTTTGTCGGCTTGTTTTAAAAGGCGAATTTCTCGCGCTGTCCACCGCTCAGCCCGTTCTCCCTTCATGCCTAAATCATCAAGCGGGACGTCGTCTAGAGAGTCATCAAACTGCCAGCGTGGAGCAATGCCGCGTTGTGATAATTCTTTAGAAGCTGCAAATGCGACTGCGCGCTCAGTGTCGGAAGGGGTGTTGCCATAGACAGGATAGGTGTTTGATAAGCACTCTAGAAGCCTTTCTGTCTTTTTACTACTAAGGTCATGGGTTAGTGCGTTTCTATTCACCTCAAGGATCTCTAAAAGGGTCACATAGTCTGCGAGTGTCGGTGTTGCGGGGGAGGTGCGTAATTTTTCCGAAGATTTAACCCTTGAGTTGTAAGCGTCTCGAAGTTTGGGGTGTTTTCTGCACACTTCGTCAACGGCATTTTTACACCTTATTTCATATTCACATGCTGAGCAGGTTTCACCTGTCGGCATGTAAGCCATAACAGACCCAAAGCACCCAACAGGTCGCATTTCGCTAGGCATCATGCGATGCAGGTTTATTGCAATCTAGCATTGCTGAGGGTAGTCGGTGCTTGCTTCCATTCGAGCACATGTGAGTTTCAAACTCTATACATTCCACAGGGTCGCATCTATAGTGCGGTTTGATTGCAAAATGACGTGGCGGCTCCCCATCAATCTTTTTTATAAGAATTCTGCATTCGCCGCCGCATATTGGGTGCGTGCCTTTGTGCATTTCGCCGCTTGCTGAGACTGTATGCTGCTTTCGGCGTAAGCTATACAGTAGCTCCACGTAGTCACCCTGTTGGATTTCTGTTGCTGGGTTCATTACTGCTTCTCCCATTCGTTAAATTTAACCTGTGCATCTATGTGTATTGCATCGACGGCTGTAATTTCAGGCCAATCCTTCCTCTTTGGTGTTTTGAGATGGCTGTAAGCTTCAGACTTAAGAAGTTCTCTAATGGCTAGAAAAAGAAATGTATCTAGTTTTCCAGCAGTCAATGAGCTGCCCCAGCTTTTCTCCAGCTCTTTAATAGCTACCAGCTGCATGTCATCAAGTAAGACTGTTACGGAGCTATGGCCATGCTCTCTTGCAGCCTCATTTAGTAACCTACGACGATTTAGAAAACGCCTATTCTTTTCAACTCCCGTTAAAGCTTTCTTACCGATTGGTTTTTTGCCTACCTTTTTATGCTCGACCATGTTTACCTTTTGCTAGTTGATTTCAGCTGCCTATTTTATTCTATTTGGTCATATGTGTCCATTTATGTCTAGACTTATAAAAAAAGGGATTTAAGATTCTATGGTTAGTGAGTGTATTCTGCTAATTAGAGTATATAAGCTACTTTATACAGTTGAGTGAAACAACAAAAAACCGACATTGAGGTCGGTTCGTATGTTTCGGTGGGAGTGGGTGGCGTTAATCTGCTAAGAGTCTGTAAACCGTTGCTTTGCTTAGGTTGTACTCACTCATAAGATCTTTGATCTTTACGCCCTCAGAGCGCTTCTGCTGTAATGTTTCAACCTGTTGTGGCTTTAGTTTTGACTTAGCCCCAAACTTAACGCCATTGGCCTTAGCCTTAGCAATTCCGTCTAGTTGCCTCTCACTTCTGAGTGCTGTTTCAAATTCAGCGATAGACGCCAGCATGTTAAATAGCAGTTTGCCTGTGGGTGTTGAAGTATCAATGTCCTGATCTAAAACTTTTAACTCAATACCCCGCTTATGTAGATCGTTTGCAATCTGTGTAAGGTGAAGGGTAGAGCGTGCTAGCCTGTCTAGTTTAGTGATAACAAGCGTGTCTCCCTTTCTTACGTGCTGTAAGCATAGCTTTAGTTGAGTTCTACTGTCTGTTGTCGTACCGCTGCGTTTCTCTTGAAAAATTAGACCGTCAGGCTCAGAGCAGCCGAACTCAGTTAACTTCTCAATTTGAACATCTAACGACTGACCTATTGATGAAACTCTTGCATATCCAATCTTTGCCACTAACCTAACCCCTCTAATTGTTTGTCGCTTAACTCTTTAGAGTTAACGAGAATCTATTATGAGACATAAAGAGAGACACGTCAAGGGTGCATTCTACCGTTCGGGGAAAAACGTCTCAAGATGTATAGTTATTGAGATAATTAACTTAGCCATCGAATAACTGTAAGATCTTCATTATCTTGGATCTATTTCAATTATAAGAAAAATGAACGGTAGATAATGTTATGTGACACACTTTGCCTTTGCTGCCACAAATACAAGCTTTTCATTATGGTGCTTTCTATTGTCTAGGGTGAATTAAGTTCAATAGTGATATATAAATTAAATCGCCAAATAACACTACTGTGCCTAGCGAAGGCGTATAAATAACAATGAAGTAAACTAGCAGAGGAAGCTGAAGATGAAAATACACACACTTAAATTTAATGGTTACAAGCGATTTAAGGAGGAACAATCAATCCAGCTTGATGGAAGTGTGACGGCTATACTTGGCCCTAACGAGGCAGGGAAAACCTCGATTTTAAAAGCACTAGAATCATTTAATGGAGATGCTGGGAATATTGCTATTAATGGGTCTACGTCAGTTATTTCAAAAGGAGAGCCTTTTAATAAAGAAGATACTGTTTTGGAATTAAAATGCTTGCTCTCAAGTAAAGATAAGAGTGAGTTAAGTGGCATTGAAGAAGCAAAAGATGTTAAGTGGCTCTTGATGATAAGACGACACACGGGTGCAGCTCCTGACCTTTTGTTTATTCCCCAAATATTAAGAAACAAAGAAAAGAGAGAAGAATCATATAAAGACCTCGTTGCTTCGATTGAGTTATTGCCAGCAGTATTTGATAAGGATGAAAATGAATTAGATCACCCTCAGAAACATTTGCTTGTTAATCTTCGGGATCAATTGGATAAGCATATGGAGTTGGAAAGCTTTCCAACTCAAGTAATACAGCCCATGCATAAAGCAATACAGCAGATCAATAATGTAATCAAGGATACTGAGTCTGCTGAAGACGATCAGTTATTAGCGATAAGAGATACTCTACAATTATGGATTGCAAGTGAACAGTTGCCGCACCCAGAGGTGACGGCAAAAAATAAAATCAAACCGCATGCGCCCCAGTTTATTTTTTTTGACGAGAAGCATAGAGATTTGAAACATGAATACAATATTTCTCAAATATTTGCGGATAAAAATTCGACTATTCCAGCAGCATTAAATAATTTATTAAATATATCAAAGCTTGACCTTAGAGCTATTCATAATGCGATAGTAGATGTGGATCAGCCGTCAATACATGAGTTGTTGAAGGCTGCAAACTTAATACTGGAGCAAAAACTATCTGAAGTTTGGAACCAGTCTAACGTGGTTATAAATTTCCGTGTCAATAACGACATTATTCATTTAATCGCTCAGGATAAAAGAGCACTATCTTTAGATCAACGCAGTACAGGCATGCGTCAATATGTTGCTTTATTTGCTTTTCTTGCTTCACATGCTGAACCAAACAAAGATATTGTTCTTCTTGTTGATGAAGCTGAGCAACATCTTCATTATGATGCGCAAGCTGACTTGGTTCAGACGCTTTCTTCACAAGCTATAGCGACACAAGTGATTTATACAACGCACTCGATAGGCTGCTTGCCTGAGGACTTTGGTCTTGGAATGCGAACGGTTGAGACTGTCGAGGGTGATTGGAGTAATATTAATAACACATTTTGGAATGCACCTGAGGATGGGTTACAGCCTTTACTTTATGGTATGGGTGCAGCAACTATGGCGTTTCTACCTGTACGGTGTGGGGTTTTTACAGAAGGAGCAGTAGACATGTTGCTTTACCCAACTTTGCTAAGAGAGGCCAGCGGGGAAAAATCACTAGGGTTCCAAGTGACGCCAGGACTATCCGAGGTGAATGGTGAGAGGTTGACTCTACTGCAGAGGCAATCAACACAGGTTGCTTTTATTGTAGATGGTGATGATGGTGGGAAACAGTTACAAAAAAAATTAACCAAAGCAGGTGTCGACGAGGCCTTAATAGTAGACTTAGTTAAAATTGGTGGTTCTGCTCTAGAGGTTGAGGATTTTGTTGATAAGGATGTTTACGCAAATGCTGTAAATGAGGAGCTGAGGCGACGATCAGGGAATGTGCGCCAAATAAAGACGCATGAGGTTCTTGATCTAGAAAGGTCAAATGGATTAAAAAAATGGTGCGAAAATCTTGGTATTAGCACGCCAAACAAAACGGCAATCGCATATCGAATATTAGATCAAAATATTGAAAGAAATATCTCTGAGGAGTCTAAGGTAAGTGACCTCAAGAAAATTTATGACAAATTAAAAGAGATATTCAAAAAAGGAAATGAAAAAAATCAGTAGAGATAAAATTATAATTACTGATGTATTCTCTCAGGGTGCTTACTGCGGCAATATTTTTTGTTTAAAAAACTAGTTATTTCATAATGCTATGAGGGAAAGGCGTTCTAATGATGTCGTTTCCAATATGATGCTTTATTAGACATGCCTTGCATGCAGGACTTATACTCATAACTTAAATTTAGATTAGCAGGAAGTTGTATATGTCAGTTTCAATTGCTGAATACTTAGGGCAAAGAACAGACTTTTTAGGCGCCCAAATAATGCCAGTCACTTTAAGATCTGGGGCAAAGTGCCCTTTCATGGATAGGGCCTGTGATAAAGTTTCAAAGGGTAATGAGCCAGTATGCTCAGTCCGTAAAAAAGACGGGTCTTTATGGATTGTTTGTGAGCATAGGCTCTGCTCTACAAGGCAGAAAGAGAAAAGAAAGGTCCCTTCGTCAAGGGACCCTAATGTATTGGTGAGTCGTGATGTTGCAATTCAATTAGTTAAGCACCAAGTTGACGTTTTATTTAAAGTGGCGGAAACGATTTATGGCAAAGGGGTAACGAAAAGTAACGTTGGTGTGAAACGAGAGGTGGCTATTCCTTTGCCAGAGGCTGGTAATACCTACCATGCTGACTATGTGATGCGTAATTTCACAGCCGGCAGTAAGGTAGATGAAATCCTTTTAGAAATGCAAGGTGGAGGGGAAACTAGCTCTACAGGCTCTATAAGTAGGCATATTGTTGAGTGGAAAAAAAGAAGCCAACCTACTAATCAATTTCTTAGTCAAGTTGTTGCGGCGAACCCAATTGAAACGAATGCATGGAGGAGGCAGCAGGAACAATTTCTTGTTAAGGGCAACGTGGTTGATCAAACGGGCGGCAAAATAGTTTTTGTAGTTGGAAATTTGTTATATGACTATCTGCAGAAAAGGTTTAGAAACGCGAATTTAAGAGATTTAAGAAAGCACAATTGGACGCTCTGCATTATGGCTGTTGTTGAAGATACCAGCGCCTCTGTTTCTCAAGGTCCTTTGCCTTTAATTGTAGATACTAATAGGCTGCTGTTTACAAACTATTCAACATTTGTTCGTTTTCTCACAGACCAAGGCGGCCCTTGCACGGAAATATTTGAAGGTGAGTTTTTGTTATTAGATGGGTCTAGTAAAAAGGTTTGATAATTTTTAAATTACCCCTTTATCAACAAGAATAATTCTTTTCGCAATCCACTCTACTATTGGAACCGCTACAGCGTTTCCTGCTGCCCTTAATCGATTAGAGTCCAGTTCTTTGGAAACCCCTGAAGCGTTTCGTACTCTGAAGCCAGCATCCGTCGAACATACAGCGTCTGAGCTTCCTCGTGAATCAAGCGTGTATGTTTCTCCGTCATTTCTGTAGCCTTTAGCTTGAGGCCCTGCCGTGTGCTTCCTTCCGATGCTTGCATGTTGGATAGAGTATGTATCTGTTTTGTGTAGGCTGTCAGCAGCTTCATTGGGAGTGCCTGACCTCTGTCCTTTGCCCTGTTTATCAACGATTGTAGTTGCTCTGGATTCAAATAAGACTCTGGAGGAGCGCATGTTTCCAAGACTTGCGACAATATAAACTCTTCTTCTTCGCTGTGGTGTTCCAAAGTATTTTGCATCCAGAATTCTCCACGAAACGCCATACCCGAGTTCGTCCAGCGTTCGGAGCAAGATTTTGAAATCGTCTCCGTTATGGCTGTTGAGCAATCCGGGAACGTTCTCGATAAGGAGCCACTTAGGTCTTCGTTGTCCGACGAGCTCTGCATATTTGTAGAATAGTCCACTTCTTTCTCCTTTTAGTCCTTTTCGTTTGCCTTGATTGGCTAGAGATACATCTTGGCAAGGGAATCCGCCACACCATATGTCGGCATCGGGAATGTCGCTGCCTTCTAGGGATTGTATGTCACCAGCCAAAGGGATTTTAGGCCAGTGCTTACGTAATACCTTTTGGCAAAATGTTTTGATTTCACATTGAAATACTACTTTCATACCGGCTCTTTCACAGCCAAGGTCAAAACCTCCTATTCCGGCAAAAAAAGAAGCAACCGTCAATTGATCGTTTTGAGTGTCAACTTGATGAGGGCTCTGCTTTAGTAACCTTCGGACAATTTCTCCAGTACTTGAGGATTTAACCCATACAAAGGTATCAAGTGATTGCTTGCTGATCTTGTAACCATTTTGGTTGCTACTCTTTTCAGCTACAAGCTCGCCTAAGCGGATAAAGCGTCTTGTTCCGTTAATATCTTTTACAAGCCCGTGCTTTGAGAGTATTTCGGTTGCATCTTTAACGTTAAGAAAAGACATATACTTGGTGGGTGTGATTCATAGTTGATGAAATGTACAACATGACTCGGTATTAGTCTAGGGGTATTTTCACGATATTAAATAACTTATTGAAAATTAAACTATTTATTTTATATAGTTGATTGCTTTTTGATAAACGGCCTGCTTTGTAAAAGAGGCCGTATGTGTTCTTTATTACAGTAAGTGAAAACAAAAAGTATTGATAATAGTATATTTTTATTTGACGTTGCTAGGGTGTTAGGTGCAATATATGACAATATTAAAAACGGTACACTTTGGTTGTACACACCTCCAACGGCAGTGATTTTAGGAAAGTCTAAAACATAGCAAATTCAATTAGTTAGGATTTCTGCAGCGAAGTTTTTTTAATGTCGGAGGTTCAAATCCTCTCGCCCCGACCAATTACATCGTTTTTCTGCTAACTCTCATCATCTCTCTTAAAGAACTCTTGTTTTAACAGGTGTCATCAGACTGTAAAGATTTATTGTTAATATTACCTTTTTTGATAGACACGTAATAAACCCTCGAAATACTCACAGGCACTAAACTCTTTGGAATAATTTCATATGAGAAAATGTTCGGCGCCCTCATTTTAATAAAACAACATGATGAACTCTCTTTGTCTTTGAGCTGAGAGTGGTAAACGAATAAGGACGAATTAATTACATGGATGAAACAACAAGTCTTAGTGCCAAGAAATTTGCAGCAAGGGTTAATAAGGAAATTAAGCTGCAAAAGCGCTTACTTG
>Ga0209826_1002627_pt1 | contig 11683 bp, 14 predicted proteins | sample GOMGulsemesocosm_5_FD_184637 | JGI IMG/M metagenome (GOLD analysis project Ga0209826, IMG submission 184637) | Methane-oxidizing microbial communities from mesocosms in the Gulf of Mexico - GOM15C Gulf of Mexico (SPAdes) (version 2) | ecosystem: Environmental > Aquatic > Marine > Cold seeps...
GCTGCTGCCGTTAAAAAGCGCCGCCTGCGCTTATTTACAACTATTTCACTCATTAAATATCCCCAATTAGCCAGTAGACCAGCTTTATAAATTCAAATTGAATGACCCTTTAACATATCTCTCCTTCTGGAAAGCATAGGGTTTTGTTTTTTTTACAAACAAATATTTGAGGCATTATAAACGAATCAACCATTGTTGTGCTTTAAAGTGACTCGAACTTTGATTAAAAACAGGAAACTATATTTATATCTTAGAAAGTAACAGGGGAAGCGGGTTAACTAGAGTAATCCACTAGAAATAAGGGCAAAAAATATTAAACTGACAGGACTTAAGAAACAACTAATATCTCAGAAAGAGTTCTCACAAAAATCTTATTTTGCTCCTCACTGCCAACGGTTACACGCAAGCATTCTGATGGCAGTCCCGCAACCACACCCATATTTTTAATTAAGATTCCTGAGCTTTTAAGTGCCTCAAAAATTTCTATTGCCTGGCCATCGATAACTCTAAAGAGGATAAAGTTAGCCTGACTAGGGAACACCTCCAGTAAAGTCACCTTTGACAGCTCAGCCAATAACCACTGGCGTTGCTGGCAAATTAGCTCTGCTTGTTGCTGTAGAATCTTATAATGTGAAAACGCAAAATGAGCCGTTAACTGGGTAAAACTATTAATATTATAGGGTAAACGAATTTTCTCAAACTGCTCTGCTAACGCCTTATGCGCCACTAAATAACCCAGCCTGATGCCAGCAAGCCCTAGTTTTGAAACTGTTCGAATCAACACCACATTTGGGTATTTCATAACATCGTCTAGAAAGCTATCATCTGCAAAGGGCTGATAGGCCTCATCAATAACCACTAGCCCATCAGAGGCATTAATTATTTTTATAATATCACCTCGATTGAAAAGATTAGCTGTTGGATTATTTGGGTAAGCTAGAAAAACAATTGAAGGCTGCTGCTTTTCAACTAAAGCCAGCATTGCCTTTGTGTCTAGGCTAAAATCAACTTGCAATGGCACACCATAAAAGTCCAAACCTAGTGTTTTAGCGATATGCTGATACATCACAAAACTTGGTGTTGGCGCCATCACGCTACTCGAACTTTGTAAAGCCATTAGTAACAACTGGATCAACTCATCTGAGCCATTACCCAATACTACGCCTAACGATGGATCAATTCCGAAGCAACTGCGCATTTCCTTAATCAGTTCTTTCGCACCAGGATCTGGGTATCGATTAGGTTCTAAATCGGCCATTAATTTAAGCCAATCTTTTTTCATTTCAGCTGGCCAAGTGTAAGGATTCTCCATTGCATCAAGCTTCATCAAGCCGACTGAGTCCGGTACATGATAGGCCTTCATATCTAGAATTTCTGGCCTAATTAGACGTTGTACTTGTCGCAACTTATCACTCATATTTACTTCTCCTCGGCGCGAAGTTCTGCCGAACGAGCATGCGCTGTTAACGCTTCACCCCTGGCCAACACAGATGCTGTTTCAGCTAAGATAGCCGAACCTTCTGGACTACAGTTAATTAGACTTGTTCTTTTTTGGAAGTCATACACACCGAGTGGTGATGAAAACCTTGCTGTACCAGACGTTGGTAATACATGGTTTGGACCAGCGCAATAATCACCTAGTGCTTCTGGCGTATGCCTACCCATAAAAACCGCACCTGCATGTTTTATTTTCTCTAGCCAATACTCTGGGTTTTCCACTGAAAGCTCCAAATGCTCAGGTGCTATTCTATTAGCAACCAACATGGCCTCATCGAGTGATTTAACGAGTATAAATGCACCACGTTTTTGTAGTGACTCAGTAATAATATCGACTCTTTCCATATCGGGAAGCAGCTTATTGATACTTTTCAATACCTTATCAAAAAAGTCTGCTTCAGTAGAAATCAGAATCGATTGTGCATTTTGGTCATGCTCTGCTTGAGAGAATAAATCCATCGCAATCCAATCAGGGTCTGTTTCACCATCACAAATGATTAGAATTTCAGACGGGCCAGCAATCATATCGATCCCAACCTGCCCAAACACTTTCTTTTTCGCTGTCGCGACATAGATATTGCCTGGGCCTACAATTTTGTCGACCTTAGGTACCGACTTCGTACCATACGCTAAGGCTGCAACTGCTTGCGCACCACCTATTTTAAAAACCCTATCAACACCAGCCAAATAAGCTGCCGCCAAAACCAAAGGATTCTCTATTCCTTTAGGAGTAGGAGTGACCATGATAATATCTTCAACACCCGCAACTTTTGCAGGTATGGCATTCATTAATACTGAAGATGGGTAAGCCGCCTTACCTCCCGGCACATAAATTCCAACACGTTGTAAGGCTGATATTTTTTGGCCAAGTTCGTTACCCAAGTCATCTGTAAACTGCCATGATTGAAGCTTCTGCTTTTCTGCATAAGCCTTAATTCTATCTGCCGCGATGGTTAATGCTTTTACCTGTTCTTCAGGTAAACCATGCCAAGCTTGCTGTAGCTCCTGCTGACTTATTTGAACGGTATCTAGAGCACAAGGCCAAGCATCGAATTGCTCAGTATATGCAAGCAATGCATCATCACCTTTTTCACGAACTGCTTGAATTATTTCCGATGTTGCGCGCTCTATTTTCTCATCATCAACTGAATCCCAATGAAGCAACTCATCGAGTAAATGATTAAATTCTGTATCTGCGGACGATAATTGCCTAATTTTCATATACTGAAGGGACAGGTATTTTTTACTTAAACTTCGCTACGGCGGCGTTCAACTGCTAACCTTAAGCGCTCAACCAAACTTTTAATTTCCTGATGTTTCATTTTCATTGATGCTTTATTAACGACCAATCGTGAACTTATTTGCATAATTAAATCAAGTGGCTCCATCCCATTAGCTTTCAAGGTATTACCAGTATCAACTAAATCAACGATACAATCGGCTAAACCAACCATAGGCGCTAATTCCATTGAGCCATACAATTTGATGATTTCTGCCTGCTGGCCACGTTTTGCAAAGTATTGTTGAGTAAGCGACACATACTTAGTTGCCACCCTAATTTTCCCATCAGGGATTGGTTCTCCTGAAACAATCGCCGTCATTAACTTGCACTTTGCTATTTCAAGATCCAAAGGCTCATAGAGATTATCACTTCCATGCTCAACCAATACATCTTTACCTGCCACACCAATATCTGCGGCACCATATTCTACAAAAGTAGGCACGTCCGTCGCACGAATAATGACCAGATTCACCTCTCCTGAGGTGCTAGGAACAACGAGCTTACGTGTTACCGAAAGGTCTTCTGATGGCTCAATTCCTGCCTCAGCAAGTAACGGTAAGGTATCTTTTAAAATCCGCCCTTTTGAAATTGCAATTGTTAGCATCGTTATTAACTCGGTACACGTTTAATTTTGGCGCCTAGTAGTGCCAGCTTTTCTTCAATACACTCGTAACCACGATCAATATGGTAAATTCTTTCTATAATCGTCTCACCCTTAGCCATTAAGCCAGCAATAACTAAACTTGCAGACGCTCTTAAATCCGTTGCCATCACCGTTGCACCCTGCATACTATCAACGCCAACACACACGGCAGTATTACCTTCTAGATTAATATTCACGCCCATTCTCTTCAACTCATGGACATGCATAAAGCGGTTTTCAAAAATCGTTTCGGTAACAATAGAGGTTCCTTCCGCCATACAATTAAGCACCAAAAACTGTGCTTGCATATCGGTTGGGAAACCTGGATATGGTGCTGTTTTCAGCGAAACAGCTTTAGCTCTCTTACCTTCCATATCAAGCTCAATCCAGTCATCACCCGTGGTTATTTTTGCCCCAGCTTCTTCTAACTTTGCGAGCACAATATCGAGTACAGATGGATCAACGTCTTTAAGCTTTACCTTACCACCCGTTGCTGCTGCAGCGACTAGGTAAGTGCCAGCTTCAACTCTATCCGGCAAAATATCATAAACCAATCCATTCCCAGATAGGCTCTCAACACCTTCAATTATCAAGGTGTCTGTTCCGATGCCGGTAATGTTTGCACCTAACTTATTAAGAAAGCGAGCTAAATCACTTACTTCAGGCTCTCGAGCAGCATTCTCTAATATGGTTGTGCCTTCAGCTAGCGTTGCGGCCATCATCAGGTTTTCAGTACCCGTTACTGTCACCACATCTAGAACTATTCGAGCACCTTTTAATTTTTCTGCTTCAGCATGGATATAACCATTTTCAACACGTATTTTTGCTCCCATTGCCTCAAGTCCCTTGAGGTGAATATCAACCGGACGTGAACCAATAGCGCAACCGCCAGGCAACGACACTTCTGCCTTACCAAATCGTGCCAATAAAGGCCCCAACACCAGAATCGACGCTCGCATTGTTTTTACTAGCTCATAAGGCGCGTAGTATTCTTTAATAGTTGACGTATCTACTTCAACACGCATTTTTTCATCAACAACCAATTGGACACCCATCCGCCCCAAAAGGCTCATGGTTGTCGTAATATCATGAAGATGCGGTACATTACCGATAGTAACAGGTGTTTCTGATAGTAAAGCGGCAGCTAAAATTGGCAAAGCTGCATTTTTAGCACCTGAAATTCTAATTTCACCTGACAGTGGGCCACTGCCCTGAATGATTAATTTATCCATATTCTTCTTCTAAAGTTTAAGGTTCAAACATTATTTGGCACCCATTTAAAGGAGCATCAAATTCCACACCGAGACGTTTAACAAAAATTTTGATCTTCGGAAACCCGCATGATTAAGCTAGTGGTAACACCTCGTTTAAACCACTTACGCTTGCAATATCCAACATTTGCTTAGGGAGATTAACAAATGATACCGATTGGCCTTTTTTCGTCGCTAAAGACATCCATTCAACCAATAATGCTAAACCTGCGCTGTCCGATTTATCAACCGCCTGTAAATCAAACTGCAACTTAGATTCCCCATCAAAAACTCTTGCTGATTCATCAAGTAACGAAGTAACATTCTCAAAAGACAGTGTACCAAAAATGCTCACCGTTCCAGAACCACTAATTTTAAGCTGTGCAGCAACCATATTATATTCTATTCGTCTGAGTTCTGACTAAATAGAAACTGACCAATTATTTTCTCTAATAATAAGGCTGATTGCGTAATTTCTAACTCACTTTGATTAACTAGAAGCTCGTCATCACCACCTGGATCCAACCCAATATACTGCTCGCCTAATAGGCCAGCCGTTAGAATACTAGCTGAACTATCTAAAGGGAATTGATCAAATCTACCGTCGATCTTCATGGTAACGAACGCTTCAAATGTTTCGCTATCAAACTCAATTTCTGAAACTCTTCCAACCTTTACACCTGCTACGGTTACTGGCGAACGAACTTTCAAGCTACCAATATTCTCAAATCGAGCTGTAACTTCGTACCCTCCATCACTGTTTAGTGAACCTAGGTTACTGACCTGCATCGATAAGAAAAAAAGCGCAATAAAACCAATTGCGACAAAAAAACCAACGATAACTTCAACTGTTCTTGATATATGCATTTAAACGCCTCCAAACATTAATGCGGTTAAAATAAAATCTAAAAGTAATATGGCAAATGCCGAATTTACAACCGTACGGGTTGTTGCTCGACTAACCCCTTCTGAGGTAGGAATGGCATCATAGCCTTCAAAAACAGCTATCCATGTCACCACCCAGCCAAAAAGAACGCTCTTAATAAGACCATTCATAATGTCTTGATGAAAATCAACTTTTGCCTGCATTTGCGACCAAAAAGAGCCCTCATCAATGCCTAATAAACCAACACCAATAAAATACCCACCAAGAACACCAACTGCACTAAACACCGATGCCAGCAAGGGCATTGAGATAAAACCAGCCAAAAAGCGAGGCGTTACAATTCTAGCCATTGGGTCGACTGCCATCATCTCCATACCAGACAGCTGTTCAGTTGCTTTCATTAAGCCAATTTCAGCTGTTAGTGCTGAGCCTGCTCGACCCGCAAATAATAGGGCTGCAACCACTGGACCAAGCTCTCTAACCAAAGACGCTGCAACAACCACACCCAAGGCCTCTTCTGCACCAAAATCTGACAAGGTGTAATAACCCTGCAACGCAAGCACCATACCGATAAAAAGCCCGGAGATAATTATAATTGAAAAGCTCAGCACACCAACAGAATAGATCTGTGCTGCTAACAATCTAACCCTCAGCAGTACTCCTGGAGTATAGCGAATAATTTTACATAAAAAAATCGATGCCCTGCCCAGCCTTTCTAGCACACTTAATGAGGTTACACCGAGTCTTTGAAAATAATTTAACACTTAATCTTACCCTTCCATTTTAATTTTCATTCAATGCCTAAAAGGTCATTAGCATAGCTTTTTGATTCATAATGGAATGGTACAGGGCCGTCAGGCTTACCTTGTAAGAACTGTTGAACCCATTCAGATTCTGAACTGGCCAGTTGTTTAGGCGTTCCTTGCTCTACCACTTTACCGCTTGACACGATATAGATATAGTCAGCAATAGCACAGGTTTCTTTTATATCATGTGAAATCACAATACTGGTAAGGCCTAATGCTTCGTTTAATGAGCGAATTAGCTGCACCAACACACCCATTGAGATAGGGTCTTGCCCAGTAAATGGCTCGTCATACATAATCATCATAGGATCTAGTGCTATCGCTCTAGCCATTGCTACTCTTCGCGCCATACCACCAGAAAGCTCAGATGGCATTAGATCACGCGCACCTCTTAAACCAACGGCATGCAATTTCATTAGTACAAGGCTACGTATCATCGACTCAGATAGATTGGTATGTTCTCGAATAGGGAAAGCAACGTTATCAAAGACATTAATATCTGTTAGCAAAGCACCACTTTGGAATAAAACGCCCATCCGTTTACGAAGTTGGTATAACTGTGCATTTTTCAAGCGATGGACATTAGCCCCATCAACCTCAACCAATCCTTTTGATGGCCTCAATTGCCCGCCAATAATTTTCAAAAGGGTTGTTTTACCTGTGCCGCTCGGGCCCATAATAGCCGTGATTTTGCCACGTTCAATATCCATATCAACGCCATCAAAGATCATTTTTGACCCACGTGAAAAGTGAACATCACGAATTTTTACTAGCGTATTATCAGAAACCGATTCAAGCATGCAAACAACTAAACAGTAAATTAATGCGCTATTGTCCGTTTGATATTGATAGACGTCAACCTAATAATCTTACAACCTTTAACTCCCTATGGAAAAACTTGAACAGCAAGGCTGGCTTCCGCTACCCCCATAATGGCATAATGCGCTTACTCTATTACCGTTTGATTTTAAATGCTTGTTAATACCGTCAGCCTTATGATTGGCTTTGTTGTTTTAATTTTTGCTGCTGACTACTTTGTTAAAGGCTCCGCTGCAATTGCAAGAAACTTTGGTATATCCCCGTTAATTATTGGTTTAACTATTGTTGGCTTGGGTACTTCAGCACCTGAAATACTGGTTTCCAGTATTTCCTCTTGGCAAGGAAACGCTGGGCTTGCTGTCGGCAATGCCATTGGTTCCAATATTGCTAATATTGGCTTAGTCCTCGGTGCAACAGCATTAATATCTCCAATCCTTATTCACTCTAGTATCGTGCGCCGTGAGCTACCCATTTTACTCGTCATTTCATTGGCTAGTTTTGGCTTAATTATTGATGGTGACCTTTCTTTTGTTGATGGAGCTCTTTTAATCACCGCGTTAGTGCTTTTTTTATTCTGGTTAGCTTATGCTGCGAAAATAAGCAGACAAACCCTCAGCGACCCTCTCAGCCAAGAGTTTAGCGATGAAATACCCAATAACATACCCACATCCAAAGCCTTGCTCTATGCTCTAGCTGGCTTAATTGGCTTACTATTAAGCTCTAAGCTACTGGTATGGGCAGCAGTCAATATTGCCGTATCATTCGGCATTAGCGATCTTGTTATTGGCCTAACAATTATTGCACTAGGCACAAGCTTACCCGAACTAGCCACCTCAATCGCAGGCGTTTTAAAAAAGGAATCAGACCTAGCTATCGGCAATATTATTGGTTCAAATATTTTTAATTTACTGGCGGTATTATGCCTACCAGGTTTAATTAGCCCTGGAGCAATTGACGAGAATGTTATTTTGCGTGACTTTCCCTTTATGCTATTAATGACTATTTTGCTACTCGGCTTATCATGCAAAGTAAAAGGCCAATCAAAACTTGGCCGTTTTAAGGGCCTTATTATGTTAAGCCTCTTTTTAGGCTATCTTGCTAAGTTATATTTAGATACAGTAGTCACCATCATTTAGTACATATTGTTAGCCTAATGAAAAACACCTTTAAGCAGCTCGGCATAGCCGTCATCCAAATTGAAGCAGAAGCAATTGCCAACCTGGTAAATTATATTGACGAAGCATTTATTCATGCCTGCGAATTAATGATTGCCTGCCAAGGCAAAATTGCTGTTGTCGGCATGGGGAAATCTGGCCATATTGGTAATAAAATAGCGGCAACTCTTGCCAGTACTGGTAGCCCTGCTTTTTTTGTACACCCTGGTGAAGCAAGCCATGGTGACCTAGGCATGATCACAAAGAATGATGTTGTTTTAGTCCTATCTAATTCAGGTGAAACATCTGAGATTTTAAGCATATTACCCATCATTAGACGCCTTGGTGTTCCATTAATATCAATGACTGGAAACCCTGCCTCAACCTTAGCTAAAAGCTCTGATTCTCATGTTAATGTCAGCACCGAAAAAGAGGCCTGCCCTCTTGGTTTAGCTCCAACATCAAGTACCACTGCTGCCTTAGCAATGGGCGATGCACTTGCAATTGCGTTGCTTAAAGCACGCGGTTTTACTGAAAATGATTTTGCTTTGTCCCATCCAGGTGGGAACTTAGGCCGTCGTTTACTATTGCATGTTTCTGATATTATGCACAAAGGTAATAACATCCCAATTGTTGCTGAAAATGATTCTGTTAGCACTGCCCTACTTGAGGTAACAGAAAAGAAACTCGGCATGACCGCCGTGGTAGATGACGCAAACAATCTATCAGGCATTTTCACAGATGGTGACTTGAGACGTATGCTTGAGAAAAACATTGATATTCACAAAACCAATATTAAGCAAGTAATGACGGTTGGCGGCTCAACCATCCAACCTCAACAGCTTGCCGCTGAAGCAATCCAGTTTATGCAAAGCAAAAACATCAACGCCTTGCTTGTTACCGATGAAAAAAATAATTTAGTCGGCGCTATTAATATGCACGACTTACTCAAAGCAGGTTTATCTTGAAAATTTTATCCGATGATTTCAATCAGCGTGCGAACAATATTCAATGCGTCATTTTTGATGTTGACGGTGTTCTAACCGATGGCCGTTTATTTTTTGACCTTAAAGGCAATGAATATAAATCATTCCATGCACAAGACGGCCAAGGCTTAAAACTTCTTCAGCAACAAGGCATCCATGTCGCCATTATTTCCGGCCGCTCATCTCCTATCGTGACAAGAAGGATGAAAGGTCTTGGCGTTAAACACGTCTACCAAGGCCAAGAAAATAAAATTGCCGCGTTTAATGACTTGATAACAAAACTAAACATTAACCCGAAATCAGTTGCTCATGTAGGTGATGATTTACCCGACTTAGCTCTGATGAATCGCAGCGGCCTAGCAATTGCGGTTAATGATGCTAATCCGTCTATTCTCAGCTTTTGCCATGGACAGACCACTCGAAACGGCGGCCACGGTGCGGCACGCGAAGTTTGTGATGCTATTTTAAGCGCCCAAAACAAACTAACTCTAGCCATTAGCCCTTTTACTGAGGCCTAACTCTCGTTAATGAAACACTTAACCAAAATAGCACTGGTTTTATTAGCTGCCGGCACATGGTGGTTAGCTTTTATGCAAGAGCCTAGTACCAAATCTACAACTGATAGCAAAGCACATAAAGTCGACTACTACTTAAAAGACTTCACCGTTCTTTCTATGGCGGAAAATGGCAAACCCAAGCAACGTCTTAAGGCAAAATATATGGAACACTTTGCCGACGATGACACAACCGAGTTAACCCTCCCTGAAATGACGATGTTCAGTCCCGGAAAACCCGAGGTCAACATTTACTCAGAAACCGGCTATGTTTCTTCGGATGCTGAACTATTACTTCTAAGAGGTGCTGTCTCTATCCTAAGAAAGTCGACAAAGGATTTAGAGCCCATGCGTGTGAACACACGTAATTTGAGGGTTCAAATACCCAATGACTTTGCAGAAACCGATGAGTTTGTGGAGATTTTTTCTGGTAACAATACTATCGAAGGTATTGGCCTACGTGCTCATTTTAGAGAACCCATTAATATTAAAATCCTAGCCGATGTGAGAGGCAAACATGTCATCAAATAAATCCATCTTATTCATCCTATGCTTATGTCTTTTCATTACATCAAATAGCTGGGCATTAAGTACTGATAAGAGCAAACCTGTTGAAGTAGAGGCAGATAACTTTCACCTTGATGATGCTAAAAAAGTAACTATTTATACGGGCGACGTTATCATTACTCAAGGCAGCATGGTTCTTGAGGCTGACAAGGTTACTATTTATGGTAAACGCGGAAAAACAGATAAGATTATCGCTCTAGGCAATCCTGTAAAATTCAAACAACAGCCCGATGGTAATCAAAAATTGATCCGTGGCCAGGCACAACGTTTTGAGTTCTTAGTTCCGAAAGACAGGCTGATATTGCTCAATAAGGCTACTTTATGGCAAGGGCAAAATACCTTTAAAAGCGACCGTATTGTCTATGATAGTAAACGCTCAATTGTCAAAGCCGGTAGCAAAGACTCTAACTCAAAACGAGTCAAAATCATTCTTGAGCCTGCAAAATAATATGAGCACTTTACGCGTAGAAAAAATCAATAAAACGTTTAATAAACGCCATGTCGTTGAGGATGTTAGCATCCATATCAACAGTGGTGAAGTTGTTGGCTTACTCGGCCCCAATGGTGCGGGTAAAACCACATCCTTCTATATGACAGTTGGCCTAATTAAACCTGATAGTGGCAAAATTTTTCTTGATGATAATGACATCACCTTAACACCCATGCATGTTAGAGCCAAACAAGGGATCGGTTATTTGCCTCAAGAGCCCTCTATTTTCAGAAAACTTAGCGTACAAGATAATATTAAAGCGGTACTACAAACGCGTAAGGATCTAACCAGTGGCCAACTAGAATTGGTATTGGATGAACTTTTAAATGAATTCAGCATTAATCATCTACGACAACAAAGTGCCCTAGCCCTTTCTGGTGGTGAGCGGAGGCGGCTTGAAATAGCACGCGCTCTTGCTACCGAACCGAGTTTCATTCTTCTTGATGAACCTTTTGCAGGCGTTGATCCAATTTCTGTTATTGATATTCAAAAAATCATTCATCACCTATGTGAACGTGATATTGGCGTATTAATCACCGACCATAATGTAAGGGAAACGTTAGGCACATGTGACCGTGCTTACATCCTAAATAATGGCAAAGTTATTACAGAAGGTAGTGCCGAAGAAATTCTTGAGCATCGTGAAGTTCGCGATGTTTATCTTGGGCACGAATTTCGCATGTAATTGACAGATTACGCTTTACCTTTTGGGCAAATGGACTAAACTCATAGACATGAGCGGTAACAGT
>Ga0209826_1002628_pt1 | contig 11680 bp, 17 predicted proteins | sample GOMGulsemesocosm_5_FD_184637 | JGI IMG/M metagenome (GOLD analysis project Ga0209826, IMG submission 184637) | Methane-oxidizing microbial communities from mesocosms in the Gulf of Mexico - GOM15C Gulf of Mexico (SPAdes) (version 2) | ecosystem: Environmental > Aquatic > Marine > Cold seeps...
ACATTTTGACCACGTAACGCTAGCATATCTGAAATAGGATAATTCTTATCAACGTACGGTGTAACGGCCAAACTTATAAAGACAGTTACAGGAACATCTTGCGATTTTCTAAGCATGGTTCCCACTGCAAAAGCACGGTGAATTTTGAAAATATCGGGACTAGAAAGGTCAATAAAAACCCCACTTGTTTTTGCAAATGAAGACCCTGAAACAAAGGCTAATCCAAGTACAGCAGCTACTAACATCATTTTTATTTTTTTCATCATATCGTCTCCTTTAAGTTAATGATGGAGTTAGTGTATGATTGAAAATAAAGCAAGTTGTTGATAATTATCAATTGCAATGATCGATTGCTTGAAATGATTTTTAATAACTTAGTTAATAAATTAAAGTGGCTCATTGAATGGAACAAAAACAAATTGAGAAAATTTGGCACTCTGGCCAAAAATGTGAACAATGCGTTATTAGGGATTTAGTTTTATTTGCAGATCTTGACAAAAAGGACTTTGAGTTAATTCATCGGCCAATCAATGATTTTGAGTTGGATGTTGGGGATACTTTATATAGCCAGGGGGATACCTCTGATGCTGTTTTTACGCTGCGAGTTGGCTTAGTGAAGTTAGTTAGTTATCTTGCAGATGGTTCGGTAAGGATTGTGCGTATTATAAGGGCTGGGGATGTTGTTGGTTTAGAGGCGCTTGATAATAAGCAGTATTTGCACCATGCTGTCGTACTTGAAAAAGCATCGTTCTGTCGGTTACCTGTTAGCCAACTTAATATATTAAATGAATCCTCTCCGCACCTGAGTAAGCAACTAACGGCTCGCTGGCAACGTGTTATTTCGGATGCGGATGTTTGGTTATCTCAATTATCCTGTGGCTTTGCTAAACAACGTGTTGCTTACCTTTTATTGTATTTGTCAGAGGGTAGTGAACGTAATGAATGCTATTTACCAACAAGGCAGGATATGGGCTCTATATTGGCGGTAACAACAGAAACAGCCAGTAGAATTATTGCCGAATTTAAGCGTGAAGGCATCATTAAATTGCTTTCACCACATAAGGTTTGGATTGATAAAGACCGCTTAGTTAACCTATGTGAGAACGATTAGAGTTGTTGGCTTTTTATTGGGTATTTTTAAACCTAATATAGGCCCTATTGAGGTATATCAATTCTTTTAGGCTATAGACCTAATATAGTTAGGACACTAATTTTAAAGAAGAGGTGTTTTGTGGGACTTTGGGGTGAGTTATTTGGCAGTTGGGGTGGTATTTTATCATTATTAATTATTTTGTTTATGCTAGGTATGGGAGGCTTTATTGCTTGGTTTATGAAAAATAGCGGTGGATAAATAAGCGGGTGTGTTTTATTTAATACCCTAGCTTCTAGGGCGTTTTTTGTCTGTTAGGCGGGCAAACAAACTCTTGCTTGTATTCATCTTATATTTGTTGCTAGGGCGTAGCGTATATCTAAAGGTATAAGCTTTAATGCCTGTTGATGATAGGTTTCAGTAACTGGCCAGTCATTTTTGCTATAAACTAGCGAGCTTATTAACTCTTTCAGGTTAAGCGTGTTTAAGTCGTTTCTTCAACGCTTGCCGTTAGGCGCTCGATACATGGTCGTTAGTGCCTTGGCATTTAGTGTCATGTCCCTATTTGTCAAACTTACAGGCGATAAAGGGGTGCCTGTTTTGGAAATTGTTGCCGCACGCTCAGTCGTGTCTTTAGTTATTAGCGCTGTCTCGATTCAGCGCTTGGGTATCGCATTTTTCGGCCAACGTAAGTTGTTATTACTCTCTCGTGGCTTGGTTGGATTTATTGCCTTAAACTGTCTTTTTTACGCATTGACACATTTACCACTAGCCGAAGCCACGGTCATTCAATATTTGCACCCAATGTTTACAGCAGTATTGGCATTTATTTTTCTTAAAGAGCGCTTTTCAATGGCTACGCTGGCTTGTCTCACAATAAGTTTTATTGGACTTTTATTTGTTGTGCGCCCAGAGCTTGCCTTTTCTACATTACCTCAACCGCTTGATGAAGTGGCTGTTTTAGCGGCACTGGCTGGAGCACTGGGTAGTGCGGTGGCTTATGTGTTGGTACGTTCGCTGGGTAAAACAGAGCACCCCTTGGTGATCGTTTTATATTTTCCACTGGTCTCATTGCCATTTAGTGTATTGATGTTATGGAATGACTTTGTTATGCCGCAAGGGTTAACATGGTTTTATTTGTTAGCCGTTGGTGTTTCTACGCAAATCGGACAAGTGGCTTTAACTCGTGCTATGCAAACGGAAACAGCTAGTCGAGCCACCAGTTTTGCATACCTACAAGTTGTGTTTGCGATTATATTAGGCTTGGTCTTTTATCAAGAAGTACCCAATTCCGGAACAGTTATTGGTGCTGGGTTTATTGTTATGGCGGCCTATTTAAATGTTCTCTGGCATCGTAAACCTCTAGCGTAGGTTTGTAATTTAACAATAGGTTACTTTAATGACTAAATACTTACCTTTATTCATATTTTTATTGTCAATTTCTTTCTTAATACCGGGCTTAACTCAGCCATTAATGAGTATAGAGGCAACGGTTGAAAAGCGGGATATGTTGATACTCGCGGCAGATTCTTTAGCAGCGCCTGAGCAGAGTAATCAATTTATGCAAACGCTTGTTCAATCGTTGGTTAGCCAACTTAATGTGCAAGGTCAGGTGTTGGTGTTTCAGTCCACGCGGAGTTTGTTAGGCACGATGAGAGAGTTAATTTCTCACGGGCATGCTGTGGTGGGGCTGTTGATTGGCTTGTTTGGGGTTGTTATTCCATTGTTTAAAATAGTGTTGGTGAGTGTTTCATTCTTTTTGAAATCAAGAAAGCTCCAACTTAAGCTTTTAAATATCAGTAGCCTCTTGAGTAAATGGTCTATGTCGGATGTTTTTATGATGGCGCTGATGGTGACATTTTTAGCGATTAATGCGAATGAGCATGCGATTAATACCGTTAATATGTCGGCAACATTTGGAATGGGCTTTTATTTTTTTGCGGCCTATTGTTTATTAGCCATTGTGGCTTCTCAGTTAATGGAGCGACAAATTAAGAAAGAATAACGAGCGCTTTATATGCTTATAGGGATAGTTTTAGCAGGTGTTAACGGTGTTGTAATATAATTAAATAATATTTGGATTGAATTTTAGAGGGGGAAGCAATATGGCAAAGGCGTGTGCACGACATATTTTAGTTAAAAGTAAAGAAGAGGCGGAGAAGCTAAAAAAGCAATTAGCTTCTGGAGCTGATTTTGCCCAGTTAGCAAAAAAGCATTCCACTTGTAATTCGGCAAAAAAAGGGGGCGATTTGGGTGAGTTTTCTCCAGGAACGATGCTTAAGGCATTTGATCAAGTGGTATTCAAAAAAGCACTGCTGACAGTACATGGGCCAGTTAAAACTAAGTTTGGCTATCACTTGATTGAAACTATTTATCGAAGCTAAAGCTTCAGCTGTTTTACAGTCTATAAATTATTAAAATAATGAAATAAGTTTTTTATGAATAACTCACAATACTTTTACCGTACAGTTGTTTTTACCCAGCAGGATAAGCAAGTTTTTTTGGCTGATATTGAGCAGCCGGATAAAATATCACCACTTGAAGGTTGGATGGGTATCGTCATATCACTGGCTGATGGGCAGCATACCATTGAAGAATTACTGGCATACCTTTCTCAACGCTACCCCGAACCACCGTCGAATTTGGAAGAAACGTTACACTCGGTTATTGAGCGCCTTGCTGAGGGTAAGCTGCTGAATTTATGTGATGAGAAAGTCTCATTACCGTATTACTTAGCATCACCCATTGAGCAGCTAGATTTAGATAAAGCGCGTGAGTTAATGCAGCAAGATGGTTATAAAAATCAAGCCGCTGAAGACTGATCTAAACGCAGGTTAGTTGCGCAGTTAAAGACACGTGTTTGCTGGCTGAGTGGGTCGACGAAGTGCAGACTTTTAGCTAGTAGTTGTAACGGCTCTGAGTAACTATCCGCTTGCTGTGTTTGTAGAGTGGGGTAGTACTTATCATTTAATATAGGCATACCTAATGATTGCATATGCAATCTGAGTTGCTGGGTCTTGCCCGTTATTGGGTTTAGCTCAAAGAGAGCCTTATCACTCAACACGGCTATACACTTAATTATTGAATGGCTGTTAGCTTGGCCATTGCTCTCTTGCATTAAAAAACGGGGCGTGGGTTTTATTAAGCGATTTTTTACTTCCCAGTACTTACCCTCATAGACCTGAGTATTATCAACACGTGCAATGGCCTGATAGGTTTTGTGTATAACGCGTTGGTTAAATAGCGGATGGTATAAGTGCCTATTGCAGGTTTGAACTGAAAATAGTACAAGCCCCGCAGTAGCTCTATCAAGTTGGTGCAGCGCTTGTAAGTCCGGTATGTCTGTTTTCACCCTTAACCTGTTTTGCAGGCACTTATTAATATAGGCGCCCCCCGGGAGTTACCGGTAATAAGTGTGGTTTAAATGCGACGAGAAGCTGCTCATCTTGGAAGACGATATTCTCTTCAAATGGGATGACGGGCTCAGCAGTAACTTCGCGGTAATAATAAACTCGTTGCTGTGGCTGGTAAGGTGTTTCTGCAGAGATTAAGCGCCCATCATGCCAGTGTACTTTGCCATCTAGCATACGTTGTCGCCAGACAGCGTTAGTGATGCTAGGGAACTTAAGTGTTAAATATTGTAAAACACTGCTTACGCCGGGGTTTATTCTCGGCAAACTGAGTTTTGATGGTTGCTTGGATATTGGCATTACAAGGGGATGGTTGACTAATTTAAGATAAATAAATTTATTTTTTAACGGCTCTAGTTTTTCTTATAAAGCGGGCTAAACTTAGTGTAAATGGAATTTTTGTTGCGAGAATGACTCGCGACATAATGGATTATAAGGCAATAATGAGTGACTCTTTTTTTATTGAACCCAATAATGCAAGGACCGCATTGGTTCATGACCCTGCTTTTCAAGTAAACAGAAAGATTGGTTTACGTTTGAAGCCAGCAGTAGGCCAAGAACGTGAATTGGCAGATTACCTGAGTGCCTTAGTTAGTAGCCATTCTCAAAACCTTACGGTACATATTCAACGTATTTGCCTTTATTTTGACCTTAATCAAGCAGAATTCTTATATGCAGCTTTAGTTGATCTGTGGATTGCTTTTAATGGTCGGGGCCGTGATTTTTTCCGTATTTTGTTGTTTGCAACGAAGGGTAGATTAAAAGAGGATGACTTCAAACAGATTCATACTCTTTTTGTTAATAATGAATTGAGAGCAGATAAAGTCCCTTCAGTAAAAATGTCTGTTTTAAACCAAGGGTTAAGTGGTTGCTCTGAGTTAGTGTCACTCATTGATAATAAGGTTGATGTGCAACACCGAGATCCATTGGTTGAAGCGCTTGAGTATCTTGAATATAGCCAGGTTGAGCAAGCGTTATCGGTGCTTGAAGTGGCTGTTTTGGAGCAACCTACGAGAGATGACTTACAGAAGCAGTTACTTGAGATTTATTTATCTACGCTAGACTTATATGGTTTGAAAGAAATGGAACAGAAATTAAATAATAATCTTCTGCATCCTGCTGAGTGGGAAGCTACCTCAAAGAGAATATTTGAGGTTGGAGGGCAGGAGTGAGTGCTTTAAGTTCGCCTTTACGAATTACAGTGGTTGGTATGGACCAACGTGTTAAACATATGTTGCAGTTGTTCTTTAAAGGGCCTTGTAAAAGCAGTTGTATCATTGTTGATAGTCACCTAGCTGAGATCAGCATGGTTGATATGGACGTTCCTGAGGCTAAAACACTCTATGAGAAACAACGAACTCAGTTTCCAGAACACCAATATATCGTTTTATCATTAAATGATAAAAATATTGAAGGTGCGCACTATGTTGCTAAACCTATTAAAGCGAGCAAATTGTTGGAGCTACTTAGTCAGCTAAGGCAAGTTAGACAAGAGCGAGAGGCCTCTAATGATAAGGCTGTATTGAAGCCAACAAAGGTTGATGAAAGTGTAAATTTAGTCGCTGACAGTAAAATAAGCCCTGTTGGTAAAACAAGTGCTCACCGGCCGGCGATGCGTTTAGATGAGAGCAACTCAACATCATATATGGGCGCGTTACATAAAATTGATATTAACAATGAAAAGCAACGTCAGGCTGCTTGTTATAAGCCAGATAACTTTCTTCAAGCTTATGTTGAGCGGGCATACCAGGTTGCTTTAAGTGAGAATATTATTGTTAGCCTAGATGATAGTTGGAAACCAATCATTATTTTCCCTAAGAGAAATAAGGTCTATATTGATGCAGATAAAAAGCAGATACAGGCAATTTGTAGAATACCGTTAGGTGTGTTTTCTAATGGTTCTAATTTGGCTATATCGCGCCATGATGACTTTGATGAAACTGAACTGGATAAGTATAGCGTTTTTCCTATGGACGCTTTTTTATGGCAAATTTCCTTGTGGACAGCGCAAGGACGCTACCCTGATGGCTTAGAGTTGAATAAAGCGGTGTTTTTACGAGAGTGGCCGAATATGACACGTTTGATGATATTTCCCCATGCGATGCGTATTGCTGCACTAATGCATGATCAGCCCCGAAATTTAATTGATATAGCTAAATTATTAAACATACCTGTGCAATATGTGTTTGCTTTTTATAGTGCTGCACATTCAATAGGGTTAGCTAATCAGGCCATGCGCCAAGTTGACTCAATGGTAAAGCATGAATTACCAACAAAGCCTAAGAAAAGAGGTTTGTTTGCCCGAATTCTAGGGCGTTTAACATCAACATAATAATGATATGAGTAATTATAAAATTATCTTTACAGGCCCAGTTGGTGCAGGAAAAACGACGGCTATTTCATCAATGAGTGATGATGCTCCGGTAACAACGGATGAGGCTGCAAGTGATATGACGCGTAGTCGAAAAAAGGCAACGACTGTTGCTATGGATTATGGCTTGATGCGACTTGAGGGTGGAGAAGTTATTCACCTTTATGGAACGCCAGGGCAAGAGCGTTTTGACTTTATGTGGGATATCCTGTCAACAGGTGGTATTGGTCTTGTTGTGTTACTTGATAATACAAGGGCGGATCCTTTTGTCGATTTACGTTTTTTCTTGGATTCATTTGCTGAGTTTATTGATAAAACCTCCGTTGTTATTGGTGTTACGCAAATGGATAACAGCCCGAAGCCAACGATTGCTGACTATCACTTAGCCATTAAGGATATGGCGTTGAACCCTGCCATATTTGAGGTGGATGCACGAGAGTCGGCCGATGTTTCCTTGTTAATCCAAAGCTTACTTTATTCATTAGATCCAGGCTTAGAGGTATAAATGACTGAGTTAACATTAGTAGAAGGTCTGTTTTTGCACCCAACACCTGCAGGGGCTTATAGTGCAATCTCATCGCTTGAACATAATGCGTCACGCACTTTGCTTCATAACTTATTGATTCGTCAGCAAAGTCCTGAATTAACTTTAGAATTGCTAATGGAGCTATCTTCAGCCAAAACAGAAGAAGATGCGCTAGAGCAGTTAAAGCACCTCCAAGCACTGTCGTGGGTAGAGGGTTTAGATAAACCTCTAATAGTTAATGAGCAGCCAATGGAAGAGGTACTACCTAAATTATTGGCTAACTTTTCAAGTAGCTCTAAGGCACTACTGGCTGATGAGCAGGGCTTCTATTTAGCGACCAGTGGTTTTCCTCATGAAGTTGCAGAGGAGCTATCAGCATTGGGAGCAGAATTGGCTAGTTTGCATGCACGTCGTTCGGGTGTGCTGGTTAATAATTTAGGCTTAAATAGTAGTGCGTGGTCTGTTGTGGATGCAGCAGGGCACAGTAAAGTTGGTTTTTGGCCGTTATTTATTGGGCAGCAACGGTTTGTTCTTATTATGGAAGGTGTTCCAAACTTGAATAGAAAAGAGTTTGTTGAATTTATTTGGTTATTGAGTCGTCGTTATGCTGGTGTTTTAGAAAAGGCATGATTTTTTTATTAAATATATTAATTATTAAAGGATTTTATTTATGAGAGCAGATATGTTGACTTCCGTTTTAACGGATTTAAATGGAACTTCAGCAGATATTGAAGCTTCTGGCATCATTTCAACTGATGGATTAATGATTGCTTCAGTTTTACCTCAGGGTATGGATGAAGATAGAGTGGGTGCAATGAGTGCGGCAATGCTGTCACTAGGTGATAGAACGGCTCAAGAGTTAGAGAGAGGTACCTTGGAGCAAGTGCTTATTAAAGGTGAAAATGGCTATGTGTTGATGAGTTATGCGGGTGATGAGGCTGTTTTAACCGTCATCGCTAAACCTAATGCAAAATTAGGCTTAATTTTTCTTGATGTAAAAAGAGCGGCAGAAAATATTAAGAAACTGTTGTAGCTCGTTGAATTTTAAATATAAAGATCAGGAGTAGATAATGCCTCAAGATATGGATGCCTTAATGCATTATGCGAAATCTTTTACCGGCTTAACAAAAGAGAAAGAAGCATTATTAATGGCTGTTGGGCCTCAGATTATTCCTGAATTAAACGCGGTGACTCAAAAGTTTTATATGCACTTATCGACTATTGAGCAAACCAAGCCCTTTATTGAGGGGCGTTTAGAGACATTGCAACAGACACATGAGAAATGGCTGGCTGGGTTGTTTTCACGACATTATGATGAAGAATTCACCCGTTTTATGCATCATGTTGGTGATGTGCATGTGAAGGTTAAGTTACCCGTTGAATTTATGTCGGGCGGTATGACCCTTATTAATAATGAGATCACGCCACTTATTTTTCGTTTATTTTCAGAGGATCAGGCGAAGTGTATCGCTGTGTTAGCAGCCGTGAATTCAGCAACAGGTTTTGCTTTATTAGTGATGCAGCAATCTTATCAGGAAGGAAGTTTAGCTGAAGAGCTTGATCGTTTTCTGAAAATATCGGGTATGAGTAAGGTGCTGTTTAGTAATTTGGCAGAGGCATACTCTGAGTGAAAAATTGATAAAAGTATTTGCAGGAGGTTTCTAGTGGACGATATGCAAGCAGGTGATATTGTTGGTGAATATCAGGAAGTTAGTTTAAATTTATATGATTGGGGGCCGCGAAAAATTCTTTACACTGAACTTGAATCAGCTTACCCCGATGGCCGGTTGATTGTTTCACGGACAGATAAGAAAGGCATTATTACCCATGTAAATCAGTCCTTTATCGATATGTCAGGATATACAGAAGAAGAATTGATCGGTGCTCCACACTCCATATTACGCCACCCCGATATGCCACCAGCAGCCTTTAAGGACTTATGGGATACCTGCGGTAAAGGTGAGAAATGGCAAGGGTATGTTAAAAATTTACGGAAAGACGGGGGGTACTATTGGGTTAAAGCAACTGCGATCCCTAATGTGCGAGAGGGTGAAGTTGTGGGTTTTACTTCGGTTCGTAGAAAGCCATCACGTAAGAAAGTTGAAGAGTGTATAGCTCTTTATCCGACACTGTTTTAAAGGGGCTAATGAGATGACATATAACTTTACAGTAAGCCCTGATTTCAGTCCTGATCACTTATCAGGCTGGTTTATTTTTAATACTTGGATGCAAAGACAATTGGGTGAGGCATTTCATTTAGAGCTTTATGATGATTTTGAATCACAGCGTAAAAGTATTGAAAACGGAACGATTGATTTGATTTATGCCAACCCTTACGATGCGGCTAAACTTGTGAGAGAAAAAGGTTTTAAAGCATTGGTTAAGCCCGTGGCTAAGGTTGATGAGGCTATTGTTGCTGTCCATGCTGATAGCCCGATTAATAGTGTTGAAGAGTTGCTAGCAGGTGCTAGATTAGCATCAACTGATGACCCTGATGTGCATATGATGGGGATGATTATGTTAGAGCCAGCTGATTTAGACAACGAGAATATTCAGCTGAAAAAATGCAGTAGTTATGTCTTAGTTGCAAAAGAGCTATTACGTGGGGATAGTGATGTAGGATTTTTTCTTGATGAAGCTTTTTATGATTTATCCTCAATGGTGAGAAAGCAACTTAAACCCTTGGTTACCAGCCAAATTCAGCTCGTTCACCATTGTTTAATGATCGCGCCTACATTAGCGGATAAAAAAGAACCGTTAACAGAAGCCTTACTCGCAATGAGTGAAGATGAAAAAGGTTTGGGGGTATTAAAAACTCTTGGGTTTACTGGTTTTGAAGTAGTGGAAGAAGAGGATATGGAGTTTATGATTGATTTAGTGGACACCTTGTTAACGTAATTTTTACCTAGCAGCTTTAGTTGAATAATTATTGTTTGCTTAACAATAAGGTTGTTATTAAAAAAGCAGGGTTTTAGGTAAAAACGCTATGCTCAAAGAGAAGGGCTGATAGACTGAGCAACTTTTTCTCCTTAGGACCTTTTGGGTATTAATATGCTTGCGTCAGAACTCACACCGTTAATGATTTTAGCCTTAACTCTTGTCGCTTTTGTTGCGGGCTATATTTCTTCTATTGCCGGAGCTGGTGGGTTAATAACGCTGCCGATTTTATTATGGTTTGGTTTGCCACCAATTAATGCCTTGGCAACCAATAAGGTGCAAAGTGCGTTGGGCACGCTGTCTTCCAGCTGGAATTTCTTTCGTAAAGGCTATATTAACCTTAGTGATATTCGCTATGCGGTTGTGTTGGCACTATTGGGATCTATTTGTGGAACACTAATAGCGAAGCGTATCGGTAATGATGTGTTGCTACAGCTTACACCGGTAATGCTCATTATGGTGGCGTTGTACTTTTTGGCCTCACCGCGTGTATCAGATAATAGTTCATTGGCACGCTTGTCACCGCTATCGTTTGCTTTTCTTGTGGCGTTTCCTATGGGTTTGTACGGTGGCTTTTTCGGCCCTGGTATGGGGTCTATTCTCCCATTTTTATTTATTTGTTTAAGAGGCTACGGCTTATCTAACGCAACCGCGCAAACAAAGGTGATGATTTTAGCCATAAATGGTGCCTCTGCGCTGCTTTTTGCCTTTCATGGCGATGTATTCTGGGAGTTAGCTTTATATATGTCTGTTGCGCAGATTATTGGTGCACGCTTGGGTTCCAATCGGGTTATTACGCAAGGCGCGAGTTTGATTCAACCTTTAATTATTGGGGTTACCGTAGTGATGGCACTTAAGTTACTGCTTTTTTAAGGATGTATGCTTCATTACGTGACTAAGTTCCACATAAAGAAGCCATAAAATAAACGCACTCATTAGGCTAAATAAAACGAGCAGTGCCTCCGCCATACTAATGTTTAACGCGAGAATGGGGGTGTAGCCACAGGTGGTGTGTACTTTAAAAAGTAAAGGGACCCATTGATCAAGTGCTAGCCAGTTAGGTAGACCTAAGTCGAAGCTACAGCTCCCCATGATGAATCCACGCTCGGTTCCTAGTAATTCCCAAGAGCGCTCAACGAGCGCAGCGCAAATGGATAGCATCAACACGAATGTACTGATGCGCGCGCTAATAAACCGTTTAGAGAGTAAACCCAATACGGCAACCAAGAGCAATATGGCTAAAAGAATACGTACCTGTATACATACCACGCAGGGTGGGTATTCCAGCGCGTATTGATAATACAGAGCAACAACTTCAAAGAGTACGCAACTGCTGATCAATAACA
>Ga0209826_1002629_pt1 | contig 11679 bp, 4 predicted proteins | sample GOMGulsemesocosm_5_FD_184637 | JGI IMG/M metagenome (GOLD analysis project Ga0209826, IMG submission 184637) | Methane-oxidizing microbial communities from mesocosms in the Gulf of Mexico - GOM15C Gulf of Mexico (SPAdes) (version 2) | ecosystem: Environmental > Aquatic > Marine > Cold seeps...
TAAAGGGCGCTACACCAGTACCAGGGCCAATCATAATAACAGGAGTATTGTTATCACTTGGTAAACGAAAATTATCATTGTGTTCAACAAAAACACGAATAGATTGCCCTTCTTTAATGCGATTTGATAAAAAATGAGATGCACCTCCAAACCGTTGTTGCCCTTTATTTTCATAATGAACTAAACCGACAGTTAAATGTACTTCTTCTTCCACCTCTGCTTGTGCAGAAGCGATGGAATAAAGTCTAGGTGTAATTTTTCTTAATGCATCAATGAAATCTTGTGGTTTAATATCAGCTTTATTTGAACACACAATATCAATAATTTGGTGATTAGCGGCATATTCACGGGCGCAGCTTTTGTCTTTAGAGAGTGCAAGTAATTTTTTATCACCACTTTTCATTGCCCAAAATGTAACAAAGGCAGGTGCTGTTTGGGTTATTTCTAATTGAGTCGTTAAAGCACTTTTAATGGAGAGTGTTTGTTGTTCACCATTAATTTTTAAATTAACGTGTTCATCGCCACTAAAATTAAGTGTCGCTAATAACTCAGCAACTAACGTACTATCATTGTCGAAATAAACCCCTAGTGCATCACCAACCTGATAAGTTAATCCAGATTCACCTAAATCAATTTCAATATGACGCACGTCTTTAGCTGAATCTCGTCCTGTTATTTTTTGGCTTAAAATAAATTCGGCACTTAAAGGGCTTTGTTTACTGTATTGATTTAATGATGCAATAGGCAAATTAATAACAGAAGATACACCAGAACTTTCTTGTATTAATTCATCCTTTAAATTTTTAATTATATTCAATGTCCAACTTTCGCTATCATTATCGTAGTCAATATCACAATCTATACGTGGTATAATTTGTTTAGCACCAAGTGCTTGTAGTTTCTCGTCAAAGTCTTTACCTGTTTGACAGAAAAACTCATAACTACTATCCCCAAGTGCAAGTACACTGTAATTAAGGTTTGGTAGCTTTGGCGCCTTTTTTCCAAGTAAAAATTCATGAAATTCAATTGCATCATCTGGTGGTTCGCCTTCACCGTTAGTACTGGCAACAATAATAATATGGCTTTCATTTTTAAGTGCTTTGGCTTTGTAATTGCTGATATTGATTAATTTGGTATGAATACCTGCTGAACTAGCATGTTGTTCAATTTGTTTCGCAACACCTTTAGCATTACCTGTTTGAGATGCATATAAAATAGTTAACACGTTAGTCTTAACCGCATTTTTTTCTGTAGATAAGGTTACGCTTTGAGCAGATTCACTTTTTGCTGATAAATAGCCACTTGCCCAAGCTAGTTGTAACGAAGTGTAATCAGATGTTGCTTGCTGCAATATTATTAGTTGGTTAGCATCAAGTGAGCTTGAGGCTATATGTAAATTTTGTTGTAAAGATGGCTGTGTTTTCGGCATGAGAATACTCATTCATAACAATTTATGAATAAATAATAGACAAGAACGTATAAAACAAAAAGGAATAAAAAGTAGTTTCTTATTCCTAAATAGAATAAGAAACTGCTGTTGATTTAATGAAGAGAAAGATGCGCATTGATCATGAATGTCTCAGGCGTCCTGAAACTCGCATCTTGAAGTGGTTTGGATATTTGTAGAGCTAAGTCATACTTACTGACCAAATAAAGTAAAAATTTTCTTTGCTATATCTGTATTGTCTTGGTGTCCTTTAAACAACTCACTTCCTTTACCAAAAGCATACACAGGAACATCTATTGCAGTATGTCCGCCCGATGTCCAACCACTATTAGAACGTAGGTCAATAATATTTTTAACCGTTATTAACAATGCCTTTTCAGCACTAGAGCTACGCTTGTCTTGGTATAAACCTTTTGATTTTTGTTTTTCAGGGTTATTTTTACTTTCTAATAATAAATTTACTTCATCTTTTGTTAAAGTAAAACTAAATAAGTTACTCGCACTTTCATTTGTAATGCTTTCTTTTGCTAATTTTTTAGCAATATAATTTACTGAATGCTTCATGGTTCGTAATATTTCAGGGTGCCATTCATATATGCCATTAGCGGCAACAGTAAAGCCTCCTGTACTGTGATCTGCAGTTACAATAACGAGTGTATCAGGGTGATGTTCAACAAAGTGCTCTAAATACTCTAAGGTTTTTGCTAAATCATCAGTTTCAGCCATTGCACCAGCAATGTCATTACCATGCCCAGCCCAATCAATTTGGCTTGCTTCAATTAACATAAAAAAGCCATTATCTTTATTTTTATAATCTGAAAGATGATGAACAGCGGCTTTAGTCATTGCAGATAAACGATATTTATTTGTATCATCTAATGCCCAAGGCAATCCAGAATTACCAAACAAACCTAAAACAGGCTTATTCTTAGGTAAATCAGTTAACCCACTGTAATCATCAATATAATGAAAACCAGCCTTTTTAAATTCACTTACTAGATCTCTATCTTCACGAATAAAGTATTTCCAACCGCCACCTAAATAAAGATCAGCTTTGATGCCATCATCAATATAGCTATCTGCAATATCATTATAGTTTTGACGACTTTCATTATGGGCTAAATAAGCCGCAGGTGTGGCATGATTGATTTGTGATGTTACTACTACACCGGTATTTTTACCTTGTAATTTTGCCCACTCTAAAACGGTTTGTAGTGGTTTTTTATTAATATCAACCCCAATTGCACCATTGTAAGTTTTAAAACCTGTTGAAAGCGCTGTAGCAGCGGCAGCTGAATCAGTTACTGTACCTATCACTTTTCCATTGTCTGCTGCTGGGTATGTACTACTTAAGCCTGTTAAGTATTTATCAAATATTGTTTGTTCTACTGCTTCCGTTGTAGGGTCATCATTATAATAACGATAAGCAGTAGTATAAGCAGGGCCCATGCCATCACCAATAATCATAATGATGTTTTTAGGTGCTGCTTTGCTTTCTACTATTGTATTATTTTCTTGAGCAATAGTTGCACTGCTTAAGCTTATTAATAATGCAGGTAAAAGATATTTCATTGTTATTTCCAGTTAATTATAAAATGTAATAGTTATTTTTCTGTTGTAGTTAAATCAAGTTCGAGATCTACCCAAACTAGTCGATGATCTGATGATGCTTGCCTGTTTTTAATTAATCGAAAAGCTTCATCTTCAACTAATGGCCAAAAGACTGCAGAATCTAATACCTTCCATGCTGTTTTAGATGGTAATACATAGTCTGCTCTCATACGCCAATAGGCAGTATGATTTTTAGCATAAACGTTATTATTTGTATGTGCTTTTCCGCCGTCACTACTTGGCAAAGGGTCTTGAATGTTTTTATGTGTAAGCAATGCACTAATACTTTTATTTATCGCATCACCCTCAACACTTGAAGCGTTTTGATCACCCATAATAATAAAGGGTTGTTGCGAACTTAAACCACCAAATATTTGATTGTCATCGTATATATAATCATTGTTTTGTGGTGAAATATAATCTAACCAAAACTTTATTTCATCATGATTTCTTTTACCATTTCTATCTTCCGTGCCATCAAACACTGGTGGTGTAGGGTGGCTGGCAAGAATATGAATGGTTTTTTCATTAATAGTAACAGGTATATCCCAGTGAGATTTTGATGATAGGCGCATATCATTCCAAGCCTTATCGCTATACCAAGCCTGTTTGGTTTTAGGGTCAAAGGGCTGTAAAGCGTCGGGCATATCTTTCCATTTAAAAAGTTGGAAAGTGCGAATTTTATCAAATTCAATAGGGTACTTTGAAAGTAAAATCATACCAAAATGGCCAGGAAAATAACCAAAACCATAAGTGTCAGCAGGAGCCTCATGCTTAATGCCATTATTATTCATATCAAAAGGAGCTTTCACACCCGTATTAACAGAGCCTTGATAAAAGTAAGGATAATTAACAGGGCTTTGTCCTTGTTGGCTAATTGCTAGATATTGGTTTAAAAATGTCTTAACATCCTGATTTGAACCATCTGCATTATTTGTACTATTGTTACTGAAATAGTCAAATTCATTTAATAAAATAATATCAGGATTTACACGTTGAATGATCTCAGCGATATTTCTAATTTGTTGGCTACCTTGTTGTAAAGCTTGCCTAAGTTCTACGCCTGTAATCGTAGGTTTTTGTCCTTTTCTAGTGTCGGTATAATTTAATGCTTCCATGCTTACATTAAACGTTGCAACACGAATATTTGTAACTGACTGTTCAGTAGGTAACGTTTTTAATGAACTCTCTTCTAACATATTACAGCCCTGTATTAATAAAACAGATAAAAGAAAAGGTAAAAGTAGAGCATAATTCAATCGGTTGTTATTTTTCAAAAGTACACCCTTATTTTATACCGCAACCGCGTAAAATAAATTCAGTTAAAAATTTCGTAATATGTTTTTTATCTTTTTCTAGATATTTAGTGCGGTTCATTACCGTTAGTATTTGATTGTCAAGATCTGCATATTGTTGAGTTGTAGACCAAATTAAAAATATAAGGTTCACTGGATCAATGTTATGCATTTCGCCTTTATCAATCCAGTATTGGAATAGTTTAGATTTTTCATTCACCCATTCTCTCAAGTAAGTTATGGTAAAATCTTGCAAGTGTTGTCGCCCTTGAATAATTTCCATAGCATAAATTTTAGAGGCTTTAGGATGATTAAATGACATTGCTACTTTTACTTCAATAAATTTCGTTATAGCTAGTTTTGGTCCATCCTCAAGAGTAATGTCCCCAATTCCCTGATCCCACATATCTAATGTTTGCTCTAAAACAGCATGATAGATATTCTCTTTGCTTGAAAAATAATATAATACATTCGCTTTGGGTAGCCCTGCTTTATCAGCGATAGATTGAACAGTAGCGCCTTTATAACCTTGTAATATAAACTCATCTTGAGCAGCATCTAAAATTTTTTCTTTTCGCAATGCTCTTATGCGACCACGCTTATTACTTTTTACTTCTGCTTTTATTTTATTTTTATCAGCCTTGATATTCATTTTATGTATCTTTCTATAAAAGAATTTACATGTATTCAATTTGAAAAGTTTTGAGACAAAATCGAATTACATAAGTTATAGCGAAACGGTATCAAATTTACTTCTTTAATTCACTATCTAGTTTTAGAAAAAATGATTATTTTAACATTTTATTGATGCTAACTTGTTTGTGATATAAAATTAACCAGTTGGTCTGTTTTTTAATTTATTAAGTCCTGTATTTAAGAATAAAAGTAAACATCTGTTTTATTGAGTTTACTGTTGTTTCTTATGAACTTAGTTAGTTGAAAAACAAGTGTTTTTGCTTGTTGTTTTAATCAATAAGTAAAAATGTTTTTGTATACATAAGTATAAAGGTAAGCAATTAAATAATAATAAAAGTTTAATTTTGTAATAAAATTGTAAATAAACTCTGGTTTAATTAGTGATGTTGTAATTTTAAATATTTTAAAATTATTTTTAACAAAATCAGTAAATAAAATAAAACAAACACCAAGGAATATAAAAGATGAAAACTCATCGTTTATCACAAATATCTGGCGCATTAATTCTTGCGCTTGGATTAACTACTTCTGCTATGGCAGCTGAAACATCGTCAGGTATTTCAGGCAAAATATTAACACCTGCTGGTCAACCTGCAGCGAATACAACCATTATCATTACCCATATACCAACGGGTACTGTTAAGTCTGTAACAACAAATGATTCAGGAAGTTACAATCTTCGTGGTTTACGTGTTGGCGGACCATATAAAATTGTAATTGATTCAGACACCTTTAAAGATCAAGAACACGGTGGTGTTTTTCTTGAAGTTGGTAAACAGTTCCGTTTATCTGCTGATTTAGAGCCAAGCAATGTTGAAGTTATTCAAATTACAGGTAGCCGAGTAATTGGATTTACAAATACGGGTTCGTCAGGTTCTTGGGGTGCAGATGATATTATAAATGCTGCAGGTGGTAACAGAGATTTAAAAGATATCTTACGTTCTAACCCTTTAGTAACGGTAAGTACAGATAGTGATTCGTCAATGTCTATTGCGGGTTCTAACCCTAAATATAATAGCTTTGCTGTTGATGGCGTACGTCAAAATGATGACTTTGGCTTAAACGGTAATGGTTACCCTACACAGCGTTCACCTATTTCTATTGATGCGATTGAGCAAGTTAGTGTAGATGCAACACCTATGTCTGCTAAAAATGGTGGTTTTTCTGGTGGTTTAGTTAATGCGGTAACTAAATCAGGTAAGAATGAATTCTTTGGTACTTTTGCTTATGAAAAAACTGATGATGCTTGGGCAGGGACTCCTGTAAACCTTGATGGTGAAGATGTAGATTTAGATTTCTCTTCTACAACTTATTCAGCTACATTGGGTGGTCCAATTATTGAAGATAAATTATTCTTCTTTGCTTCATATGAAAACTATGACAAACCTACATCAATTGAATTTGGTCCTGATGGCGCTTCTGCCCCAAACAGTACTAATATTACATTAGATGATTATAATAGCGTTCGTGATATCGCTCAATCTGTTTATGGTGTTGATATTGGTACTTGGGACCAACAACCAGAGCAAACAGATGAGAAAATTCTAATTAAAATTGATTGGAATATTAATGACGATCACCGTGCTGCATTTACGTATCAAAATGCTGAAGGTAATGTTACTCGTAACTTAACTTCTAGTAATAGAGAGTTAAAGTTATCAACACATTGGTATAACAAAAATGAGAAATTAACATCGTTTGCTTCTCATTTATATTCAAACTGGACTGATGAATTTACTACAGAAATCAAATTAGCCTTTAAAGAAGTAGATACTCAGCAAATTCCAGGTACTCGCGGTATTGGTGATGTTAGTGTTCGTACCGATAGTGGTGATATTGCTTTTGGTGCGGATAAGTATCGTCATGGTAATGCATTAACCAATGAAACAGTTTCTTTCCGTTTCTTAGGTGAGTATTTATATAACGATCATGAAATTAGTTTTGGTATGGAATATGACACTGTTGCTGTTGTTAACTTGTTTGCACCAGATTCATTAGGTGTTTGGAACTTTGACAGCATTGAAGATTTCGAAAATCAAGAAGCAGCACGTCTTTCATATAAGAATGCTTATACTAACGTAACAGCTGATGCAGAAGCGAGTTTCGAGAATTCTACTACGACCTTTTTTATTGAAGATTTATTCTTTATCACTGATGATATTCAAGTAACGGCTGGTTTACGTTATGAAATGATTGGTTCTGATGATACTCCTACGCATAATCCAAACTTCCAAGATCGTTATGGTTTTTCAAATGCTGTTAGCTTAGACGGTGAAAGTATTTTCTTACCACGTTTAAGTATTGTTTGGGATGCAGCGGACGATTTAGTTGTTCGTGGTGGTATTGGTCGCTTTAGTGGTGGTCAACCTAATGTTTGGTTGTCAAATGCATTCAGTAACGATGGTTTTACTTATGTTTCTGCCTATAACGAAAGTGATTATCTTTCAAATGCTGATATAACGCGTATTCCTCAAGGTGTTCTTGATGGTATGGCATCTGGCGATGGTAATGTAAATGTTACTGATCCTAGCTTTGAAGTTCCTTCAGATTGGCGTACAACGGTTGGTTTTGACTACCTTTTCGATCTTCCTAGCATGGGTGATAACTGGTTATGGTCAGCTGAATATATTTATGTTGAGAAAGAAAATGATGTGTTTTGGCGTGACTTAACACGTAGCGTTGTAGGTCAAACTGCAGGTGGTCGTAATATTTATCAAGCTGTTGATAACTTAACAGGTCAAACAACGAGTCGTTATGACTTAATGTTGACTAATGCTGAATCAAATGGCGATAGCCAAATTTTTTCAACAAGTTTAAGTAAGTCATTTGATAACGGTGTTAGCTTCAATGTTTCATATACTAATCAAAGTGTAACTGAAGGAACTCCAGGTACATCTTCAACGGCTACATCTAACTTCCAGTATCCAGTTACTACGGATCGTGGTCGTGCTGAAGTAGGCACTGGCGCATATGAAATTGAACATGCATTAAAATTAAATGTTGATTTTTCACATGAGTTTGTTGCTAATTATGCAACTCGTTTTAACTTATACTTTGAACGTCGTTCAGGTCGTCCAATTAGTTGGGTACTTGGTGCATTTAGAGATGATGATTTAGGTGATCAAGGTAGTTTTGATGATTCAGAAGCATATTTACCTTATATTCCTACTGGTGCTGATGATCCTAACGTTGTTTATAATGGAACAGACTGGAATGAATTTTCTGGTTACTTAGCCCAAGCTGGTTTAACACAATATGCGGGTGGTTATGCACCTAAAGGCTCAGGAACTGCTCCTTGGATCACACGCTTAGATCTTAACATCACACAAGAATTACCAGGTTTAATGCCAGGTCATAAAGGTGAGTTATATTTCAATATTCGTAACCTATTAAACCTTATCAATGATAAAGGTCAAGCATTACGTAGCCAATATGGTACACATATAATTGCTGATTATGATGTTGATGATCAAGGTCGTTACGTTTATTCATCTCCTTATGGTGGTTTTGATGGAAACAATTATTCTACTTTCGATGCAGAGAAGTCTGCATGGGGAATTAAAATAGGTGTTCGTTATAAATTTTAATTAATATTTTAAACTTATGTAGTGTTTTATAATTTTTGTAAAACATTAATAAAATAAATAGATTAAAACTAAAAACCCAATGAATTTATTCATTGGGTTTTTTTATTATTGATTACTCAGAACTTAACTCTTTATGCTTGAATTAAAGGGTTGATATAAAATCTAGACTATATTGATATAAATCAAGTCTAATTTAAATATTGACCAATTGGTTAGTTTTTCTTAAAGTAAAGGTGACAAAACTTAAAATATAACTTTATTTACTTTAAATTCACTTTATAGCAACTGTTTATTTTCAAAAAAATATTTTTGTTTATGAGTAAGTACGTTATATGGGGATAAAGTTGAAATTTAACTTAAAAATAATATATCATATGTCACTTTATTTAAATTAGACCCTTTTTAGCTTAAATAATTAAAAAAATAATTAAATAGTTTTAAACACTAGGAGAATCAGAATGAAAATAAGTAGACTCGCGGCAGCCATTATCACCGCGACAACTTTACTTGCTGTTGCGCCTTCAATGGCTTCAACGACATCTTCCGCAATACGTGGGCATGTAGTTGATTCAACAGGTAATGCATTATCAAACGTAACAGTTGAAATAGTTCATCAACCTACCGGTACAACTAAAACAATTGTTACTTCAGAAGGTGGTGTTTTTCAACTTCGTGGTTTAACCGTTGGTGGTCCATATCTTGTAAGAATCGCTGGCGGCACAGAGCTAGAGTTTAAAACAATTAATGAATTATTTTTAAAGCTAGGAGAAGCGTCTAAAATTACGCTAGTTTCTGAAGCTGAAATAGAACGCATTACTGTTACAGGTCAACTTGCTATGGCAGGTACCTATAAAAAAGGTCCTAGCAAAGAATTTACTGCAAAAGACATCATGGATACCGCTTCGATAAGCCGCGATTTAAAATCTATTTTAAAGAAAGATTCTAGAATGGTTGTTGATACAACTGTTAATGGCGGACCTGCACTTTCTATTGCTGGTGGTAGCGTACGTGGTAACAGCTTAACGATTGATGGTGTTAAGCAAAATGATGATTTTGGTTTAAATAAAAATGGTTATCCAGGACGCCGTACACCAGTATCATTAGATGCTGTTGAGCAGTTAGTGGTTAATGTAGCTCCTTTTGATGTTACTTACGGTGACTTCCAAGGTGGCAGCATTAACATCGTAACTAAGTCAGGTACGAATGAATTTCATGGTTCAGCATTTTATATGCGTACTGATGACAGTATGGCTGGTGACACAAGTGAAGGTGAAGACTTAAACATAGGTGAGTTTTCTGAAGATGTATATGGTTTCACTTTTGGTGGCCCAATTATAAAAGATAAATTATTCTTTTTTGCTTCTTATGAAAAATTTGAAGCGACATCACCTTATGCATTCTCATTAGATAATGAAAATGGCACAGTTGAAGCAAATGAAAAAATCGGTGTAACACAAGCTGATTTTGATCGTATTTCTGAAATTGCTGATCGCGTTTGGGGATATGATATTGGTGGTTATGATGTTTCTTCAGATGAGAATGATGAAAAATTACTATTAAAGCTTGATTGGTATATTAATGATGATCATCGTGCATCGTTTACTTATCAAGATAATGAAGGCAATACCGTTCGTGATTACTGGGGCAATACTTTCCCTACAGCAAGTTGGGCTACTTCAGAGTCTAATCGTTATAACATGAATGAAACGTTAACAGCTTATAGTTTGCAAGTTTTTTCAGATTGGAATGAAGATTTATCAACTGAAATTAAAATAGCACGTAAAGAAGTAGGAACAGAACAAGTTTCTTTAGGTGAAGATTTTGCACAATTTAATATTGGTACACCAAATGGTGGCTCAGTTTATATTGGCCCTGATATGTTCCGTCATGCTAATGCTTTAGCGAATGATCGTGATATGTATAAATTCAAAGCTGATTACTACATGACAGACGACCATTTATTAACATTTGGTATTGAACATGAAGTGTTAAACATTGTGAATACATTTGTATTTGGCTCTAAAGGCTTTACAGATTTTGCAACAATTGAAGATTTTGAATCTAATGTAGGTTTTCATGTATTCCAAAACGCATTAACAGGTAACCCTGATGATGCACTTGATCAATTCGAATATTCAACTACCACTGTATATGCTCAAGATGAATGGTCAGTAAATGATGAACTAACATTAACCGCTGGTTTCCGTTATACATCTTATTCAAATGATGACAAGCCAGTATTAAATGAAAACTTTGTTGCTCGCCATGGCTTTGATAACCAAAATAACTATGATGGTTTAAGTTTGTTTGAACCGCGTTTTGGTTTTAACTATACCCATGATGAAAATACTGTTATTCGCGGTGGTTTTGGTTTGTTTGGTGGCGGCGCACCTAATGTATGGTTATCTAACTCATACGGTAATGATGGCGTTCGTAAAACCTTTGTTGGCTGTGGTCCTTCATTCTTCGGTAACCCACCATTTATGACTTGTGATGATTTTGATGGAAAAAACACACCTCAAGCAGTCACAGATTTTTTAGCTATGGGAGGATTTAGCGGCGGTGATGGTGAAACTAACCATATTTCTGATGACTTTGATATTCCAAGTACATGGAAAATGAACTTAGGCATTGAGCGTCGTCAAGATTTAGGCTTTTTAGGTGATAGCTGGTTATTAACGGCAGATGTTCTTTTCACCCAAGTTAAAGATGCTGCTATTTATAAAGAATTGTTAATGACTCAAACAGGTACAGCGCCAGATGGCCGTCCTATTTATAGTGAACAATTTCCAGCATTTGACTTTGCCTTAACCACTACCGATAAAGGTAAAGGTCAGGTATGGTCGATTAGTGCAGAGAAAAACTTCTATACTGATCATGGTAACTACAACTTCAGTGTTGGTTATACCTATCAAGATATTGAAGAAGTTAATCCGGGCAATGCTTTCATAGCATTTGAAGGTTATTCAATGCCAGCTAGCTCTGATTTCCAAAGTGAAGAAGTATATAATTCAGAATATGAAGTTCAAAATCGTATTACGGC
>Ga0209826_1002631_pt1 | contig 11673 bp, 10 predicted proteins | sample GOMGulsemesocosm_5_FD_184637 | JGI IMG/M metagenome (GOLD analysis project Ga0209826, IMG submission 184637) | Methane-oxidizing microbial communities from mesocosms in the Gulf of Mexico - GOM15C Gulf of Mexico (SPAdes) (version 2) | ecosystem: Environmental > Aquatic > Marine > Cold seeps...
AAGAGCACTATAAATGGCGTCCAGTTTGATCATTATCAATACCTTGATTAGATGTGTAGTTGGCTCATACGGGTTTTTGATGAAACCCACTTTGCGGCGCTTGTACCCTCCCGGTACAATCGCCGTTTTTATTTGTAGCGATGGTGACAATGGATATTCTGGTAATTGGTTCGGGTGGTCGTGAGCATGCACTGGCCTGGAAAGCGGCCCAGGGCAAAGCCATCGGCACGGTGTATGTGGCTTCTGGCAATGGCGGTACGGCCAGCGATGCGCAACTAGAGAATATTCAAATTAGCGCTGATGATTTTAGCGGACTGGCAGATTTCGCCGTCGCTAAGTCCATAGGCCTGACCATCGTCGGCCCCGAGGCGCCATTGGTAGACGGCATCGTCGATTATTTCCGCGAACGAGACCTGCCCATTTTTGGCCCCAGCAAGGGCGCTGCCCAGCTCGAGGGCTCGAAGGCCTTCACCAAAGACTTTCTCGCCCGTAATAACATCCCCACTGGCGCTTATCAGAGTTTTACCGAGGTGGAGCCTGCCCTGGCCTATTTACAGCAAATGGGTGCGCCCATTGTTGTGAAGGCCGACGGTCTTGCGGCGGGAAAAGGCGTGATTGTCGCCATGGAACTCGCCGAAGCCGAGGCTGCCGTTAAAGATATGCTCGCCGGTAATGCCTTTGGTGAAGCTGGCCACAGAGTAGTAATCGAAGAGTTCCTCGACGGCGAAGAAGCCAGCTTCATCGTCATGGTCGACGGTGAAAACGTACTGCCGATGGCCACTAGTCAGGACCACAAGCGCGTGGGTGATGGCGACACCGGCCCCAATACTGGCGGCATGGGGGCTTACTCCCCGGCGCCCGTGGTCACCGATGTGATTTATCAGCGCATTATGGACGAAGTGATTATGCCCACCGTGCGCGGTATGGCTGCCGAGGGTAATGAATACACCGGTTTCCTGTATGCCGGTTTAATGATTGACGCCGAGGGCACGCCGAAGGTTATCGAATACAACTGCCGTTTTGGTGATCCCGAAACTCAGCCGATTATGTTGCGTCTGCGCTCCGATTTGGTGGATCTCTGCCTTGCGGCCCTCGACAAAAAGCTTGCCACCACTACCGCAGAGTGGGATGAGCGCAAGGCGGTGGGCATTGTCATAGCCGCAGGAGGCTACCCCGCTAGTTATGAGAAGGGCGCGGTGATTAGTGGCCTGATGGCGGAAGAAGCTGATTTAAAGGTGTTTCACGCCGGTACTCAGCAGAGTGACAATGGCGATATTTTGAGCAACGGAGGCCGCGTGCTCTGTGTCACGGCATTGGGCGATAGCATTGGTGAGGCCCAACAGCGCGCCTATCAGGCGACGCAAAAGATCAGCTGGAAAGACAGTTTCTATCGTAAAGATATTGGCTGGCGAGCTATTGTGCGAGAGCAGAGTTAAGAGCGTTTCTTTACCGAGCAGCCAGGTGGTCGGGGCTTTAGGCGGGAACTACCTTCCTCTCTTTAGCCCAATGCCGTAAAGCGGCAAGCTTTTCCGCCATCACAACGGCGAGGGGGCTGGTCTTCTGAATTTCAGTCAGCAACAGCTCCGTTGTGACCTCCGTATCTTGAGCCAGAGCGCTGTAAAGGGCGGCGACGACGGCCTGCTCAATTTCTGCGCCTGAAAACTGTTCCGAAGCCAGTACCAGTTCATCGAGGGCAAACGCCTCGGGCTCGAGTTCTCTGTTTTGCAGGTGAATGGTGAAAATCATTTTCCGCGCCTGTGCGTCGGGTAGGTCGACAAAGAACAATTCGTCAAAGCGCCCTTTGCGCACGAGTTCAGGCGGTAATTGGGTAATGTCATTCGAGGTGGCAACCAGAAAGACACGACCTTTATGTTCGGCCATCCAGGTCAGCAGGGTGGCCAGTACTCGCCCGGAAACGCCGCCGTCATTGCTGTCGCTACTAATACCCTTTTCAATTTCATCCAGCCACAGGACGCAGGGCGACATGCTTTCTGCGAGCTGTAGCGACTCGCGCAGGTTGCGTTCGGTTTCACCGTAAAACTTGTTGTACAGCGCGCCCATGTCGAGTTTTAGCAGCGGCACTTGCCAGGTGCCGGCGACGGCGCGGGCAGCGAGACTCTTGCCGCCGCCCTGTACGCCCAGCAGTAATATCCCTTTTGGTGTGTCCATGGCCTCGACGTCGCCGCTGAAGACCTCGTGGCGCTTGCCCAGCCATTGTTTGAGGTTGGCCATGCCGCCGATCTTGCTTAGCGCTTCGGTCTGGTATTCGTAGCTGAGCACGCCGTCCATGCCCATCAAATCAAATTTGGCTTTATTCAGCGCCGGTAAGTCGGAGTCGGTAATGGCACCGTCGTCGACAATGGCGCTGCGGCAGAGGCGCTTTACTTCGGCATGGGTCAGGCCCTGCAGGCTGGAGACCAGTTGTTGCAGGGTGGCGTTGTCGGTGCGCACGCGGCGGTCGTCTTTACCTTTGGCCCATTTTTTTGCCTCTTCGCGAACGATGGTTAAAATTTGCTCGCGGTTGGGCGGGGAAATTTGAAAGCGGGCGCTGAGGCGACTGAGTTCCGGGGGCAGTTTCAAGCGATGGCTAATCAGCACAATGGTCAGTGAGCCGCCGTTATTGCGCAGGGCGATGTCTTTGAGTTGGCGGGTGTGTTTGGGGTGCTCATCGCCAAACCAGGGGTGAAAGTCGCAGAGGGCATAGATGCCGGGTTCGGCGCGATGTTTTAGATAGTCGAGAATGTCTTCGGGCTCACTGTGCTTGGCCGCTTGCTCGATTTGTAGACCAAAACCACCGCGCTTGAGGCCGTCGGTGATCGACCATTGAAACAGGCTGCTATCTCGCTGGCGGGCGAGTCGCCGTAGCAGGTCGATGGCGCGGGGTTCATCCCAGGTTTCCAGTGCCACCAGTGGAATGCCGGCTTCAATGACCAGGTTGAGGTCGTGTGCATCTTGCATTAATCAATCTCCTGAGACTCTTTCGTCGTGGCCTGCTGTCGTTTGCCTGCGGGATTTTAGCTACAATTAAAGACTACTGGGCAAAGCGCGGGTGAAAATGATGACTGAGCGACACTTTTCTGGATTCGACCGATTATTGATGCAGGCCGATGCAGCCCTGCGCACGTTGGCGAGCAGCCCCCGCGCCCGGCGCGACTCGCCGGCGGCACCTCAGGAGGAGTCGAGCCTTAGCGACGCCGAGAAGCGGCAGTCAGCGGCGCTGATGCGGGTTAATCACAGTGGTGAGGTTTGTGCTCAGGCTCTCTATCAGGGGCAGGCTTTAACGGCGAAGCAGGCCAGTATTCAGACCGAAATGGAAGCGGCTGCGAGCGAAGAGGTTGACCATCTGGCCTGGTGTGAGCAGCGTATTAAAGAACTGGGTAGCCACACCAGTGCGCTTAATCCGCTGTGGTATGGCCTGTCCTTTGGTATTGGCGCGGGGGCTGGGGCGATCAGTGATCGCCTTAGCCTGGGTTTCGTCGCGGCGACGGAAGAGCAGGTTTGTCAGCATTTAAAGGGGCATATAAGTGAGTTGCCCGAGTCAGACAGTAAAAGCCGTGCCATAGTTGAACAGATGATAGTGGATGAGGAGGCCCACGGTGCCAGCGCGCTGCGCCTTGGTGGCCTGCCCTTCCCCGCGCCGCTAAAATCCGCCATGAGCTTGGTAGCGAAGGCAATGACGCAGAGTAGTAGCCGCTTTTAGCGCTTGCTAAGGCCTATTTGGGCAGTTCTTCGCCAAATTCGTCGATACCGCGCTCGTGGCGTAGACCTTGCACAATACTCAGTATTTTCTCTTTGACCCAGTTGTGGGTGGGTGAGTTCAGTGTGCGCCGGTGCTGTACCAGTACGGCGGGTATTTCGGGGTAGTGTTCGATTTCTTTGGGGTAGGGTTTACGCACAATTTCGTAGTACTCGCCCTCTTGTTTCAAATCGTCCATGGTGCCCATCATCAGGCAGTCCGTTGAGTTGAGGGTGTCGAGTGCGGTCATCAGCTGATCGGTGGTCAGGGCTTTGTTGCGTTTGCGCCCCAGCTCGTGAAGCATGCGGTCAAAGCGGCTTTCGGTGTTGGGCGACACTTTGTCGGCAATCAGCAAAAAATACTGAATAAACGGGTAGTCCAGCATTTCGTCCAGGCTTGGATCGTGGTCAGACAGGGGGTGGCCCTTGCGCATCCACACGGCGGGGCGGAAGTTGCCCAGTGGGGTGACGATGAAATCTTTGGGCAGGGGTTTTTTAACTTCAAGGGCAAAATCAATTTCACCCGATTCCAGCATCTGCTCATAGGTGTCATCAATGTTTGACAGGGCCAGGGAGATACCCGGTGATTCTTCCTGCAGAATCTTGGTGAGCTCGGGCACCGCCTGCACGGCCATAAACTCAGGGGCGACGATATGTATCGAGGTGTCGCGTGTTGCGGGATCAAACTCCTGTTTTTCCAGTACCTGGGAGACACTATTGAGTATCTCCGGCAGTTGGCGCTGTATTTCAAGGGCGCGGGGTGTCGGCACCAGTCCGCGACCACTGCGGGTAAACAGGGGGTCGTCAAAAGCGTTGCGTAAGCGCAACAGCGTTTTACTCATGGCGGGCTGGGTGATGAACATGCGCTCGGCAGAGCGGGTGACGTTGCGCTCTTCAAGTAAGACTTGCATGGCAACCAGCAGGTTCAGGTCAACGCGGGAGAGATTATCGATAGGCATGGCATAAATTTAAGTTATTGATATTATTTTTTATTGTATCGTAACTTATGCGTTGGCCAATACTCTTTATTTTGACAGGGGTCGCGTTTTGGCGTGAGTTGTGTGGGCTCTCGTTCTAGTCTCAAGAGTTATGATATAAATAAAACCAATACATTTTATTTATATCTTCTGGATGTCTATAGTTCACTCATCGTTAGCGAGCAACGGGACCTAGGATCCCTTGCTAGCGGATCAACCTCCTAACCCCCTGTATTATACTTTCCGGGGAGCGCAAGCTCCCCGTTTTTTTTGCCTGAAAAAAAGTCCGATGCTACTTTTCAGCAGCATTTTCTTCCTGTATTTCATAGCTGTGGCTAATCTCAACGCCCCCCTTGCCGAGCATAATTGATGCCGAGCAGTACTTTTCTGCGGATAGTTCGACGGCGCGTTTGACCTGCTTTTCTTTTAGGCCCTGGCCCCTGACTACGAAGTGAATGTTGATGGCGGTGAAGACGGCAGGAACGGCATCGGCGCGCTCGGCTTCCAGTTCGGCGTAGCAGGCACTGACACTCTGGCGGCTTTTTTTCAAAATACTCATCACATCGAAGCTGGCGCAGCCCCCCATGCCGATCAATAGCATTTCCATCGGGCGGATGCCCATATTGCGTCCACCGAGAGATTCGGGGCCGTCCATCACCACCGAGTGGCCGCTACCGGACTCGCCGAGGAACATGGCGTTGTCGACCCATTTGACTTTGGCTTTCATCAACTGCTTCCTAATTTTTTGATAAGACCGCTGGCGTCAGCTTTCTATCGGGTTTATTGGGCCTGGCAACGCAAATTTTAGCGCGCCAGAAAATGCTTTACGGGGCAGCGGGCATTATAGATGCCAACTAGCTCAAAGGTTTACATTAATATTCTTATAGTGCGATGATGCGAGACAAGAGTAAAAAAATACCTGGAGCCAAATCGTGAGTTTAAAACCCATTACCCCGCATATCGACAATCTGGAACAATTTCTCGGCCACTGCCATCGTCGGCGCTACCCGGTAAAAAGTACCCTGATTTATGCCGGTGATAGCAGCGACACGCTGTACTACATTATTAGTGGCTCGGTAACGGTGCTGATTGAAGACGATGACGGTCGCGAGATGATTGTCGCCTATTTAAACCCGGGTGACTTCTTCGGTGAGATGGGCTTGTTTGGTCAGGAAGATCGCAGTGCCTGGATTCGCGCCAAAAATGAATGCGACGTGGCCGAAATTAGCTACGACAACTTCCACGCGTTGACCAAAACTCACCCCGACTTTCTCTATGCCGTCTCGATGCAAATGGCCCAGCGCCTGCGAGACACCACCCGCAAGGTGGGTGATCTGGCCTTCCTTGATGTCACCGGCCGTGTGGCGCGTACATTGCTCGACTTGAGTAAAGAGCCCGACGCCATGACGCACCCCGATGGCATGCAAATCAAAATTACCCGTCAGGAAATTGGCCGCATTGTGGGCTGCTCGCGGGAGATGGTGGGTCGAGTGCTGAAAGTACTGGAGCAACAGGATCTGGTCTGGGTCAAAGGTAAAACCATGGTGGTGCACGGTACCCGTTAAACCACTCTGCGAAAGGCTTAATGCGGCGCCTTGTTGAATTCAACAAGGCGCCGTTTTTTATGGGCGGGATTTATTTTTTCTGCAGCAGGCTACGGTGCTGTTCGACGGCCAATCGTGGGCCGAATTGCGTCACCACTGTCGCGGAGGCCACACTGGCGAGTTCGCCGGCCTGTCGATAGTCCATACCGTGGGTAATACCGTAGAGGAAGGCACCGGCAAACATATCACCAGCCCCGTTAGTGTCGACTGCAGTGACAGCTGTGGGGGCGATGCGATGGCTGTTTTCACCGTCATAAACCAGCGCGCCCTCCGCACCTAAGGTGATGGCGAAGGTGGTGGCAGTTTGTTTCATGCTCTCAACAGCGGCGTCCAGCGTGCTGGCACCAGTCCAGCCCAGAGCTTCGTCTTTATTGCAGAATAAGAGGTCGACGCGCTCGCCGATCATCTCCTGTAAGCCCTCGCGAAAGAATTCAACCATGCCCGGATCGGAGAGGCTAAAGGCTGTCTTTGTACTGGCTTGCTCGGCCTGCTTGCGACATTCAATGGCGGCATCTTTGCCGGTCGGGGATGTCACCAAATAACCTTCGGTATAAATATATTTGGCACTGCTGATGGCATCGAGATTGAGGTTTTTGCGGCAGATAGTTTCGCTGATACCGAGATAGGTATTCATGGTGCGCTCGGCGTCGGGGGTGATCAGTACCAGGCATTTACCGGTGGTGCCCTCAGGTAATTGATCGACGCCATTGTGGCTGACACCCGCTTTGGTCAAATCGTCTAAATAGAAACGGCCATTGTCATCGTCGGCGACTTTGCAGGACTGGTAGGCTTTACCGCCAAAACTGGCGACCGCCATAATGCTATTGGCGGCAGAGCCCCCGCTAGCGCGTTTAGCCATCACCAAATGGTTATCCAGTTGGCTGAGCAGTTTTATCTGACGCGCTTCATCAACCAGAGTCATTAGGCCTTTTTCTATGCCAAAGGTGGCGAGTTCGGCATCGCTGATTTCTATTTCAGTGTCGACTAGTGCTGCGCCTATACCGTAGACATCGATTGTTTTCATAAGAGATTCCAGTAGATTTGGGCTGCGCTGAATAATCAAATAGCCTGTCACACAGCATGGCAGTAGACTATTCGTGGCGCTATTTTAACAGTAAGTAAGATGATTCGAGATGCTCTTTGGCATTTCGTGGGAAGAGACGTTTGGCGAAGAAGAAGCGTAAAAAAACGGGGAAAAAGACGAGGCAGGAAAAGGGGTCGGCGGGGAGTCGTTGGCTGAAAAAACTCTTGAAAAGAGGGTTTTTGTTGCTACTGGTGATTGGCCTGGTGGCCTTGGCGGTGCTGGACTATCAGTTAACCAGTCGCTTTTCCGGTAGCAAGTGGTCCTTGCCGAGCCACGTTTACAGCCGAGCGCTGGAATTATACGAAGGGCTTGAGTTGTCTCGCGATGGCCTTATCTGGGAGCTGGAGCAGCTCGGCTATCGGCGCGTTGCCAGGCTTAGTGCTGCAGGTCAATATCGGGTTCAGGGGCAGCGCGTCGATGTGTATTCTCGGGCCTTTCAATTCTGGGATGAAAGCAAGGCGGCGCAAAGGTTTCAGTTAAGGTTTCAGTTAAGGTTTCAGTTAAGGTTTAACGACTCTCAGCTGGTGGATTTGCGGACGCCGCAGGGTAAGTCTTTAACCCTGGTGCGTCTTGAGCCGTTGCGCATCGGTGGTATCTATCCGGCTCACCTTGAAGATCGTCTGCCGGTGCAGCTGGAAGCATTACCCCCGCTGTTGGTGGCAAGCCTGATTGCGGTGGAGGATAAAAATTTCTACCAGCACTACGGCGTGTCACTGCGCGGTATCGGCCGCGCGCTGGTGAATAATCTGCGTCCGGGCAGTGCGACTCAAGGCGGCAGCACTCTTACCCAGCAGCTGGTGAAGAGCCTCTATCTCAGCCGGGATCGCAATCTACTGCGCAAGGGTCTTGAGGCGGTAATGGCGCTGATGCTGGAGCAGCACTACAGCAAGGGTGAAATCATTGAAGCCTACATCAATGAAATTTATCTCGGTCAGGCCGGCAAGCGGGCGATTCACGGTTTTGGCATGGCCAGCGAGCATTATTTTAAGCAGCCCCTGGCGGAGCTGGAATTGCACCAAATAGCACTGTTGGTGGCGATAGCCAAGGGTGCGTCCTACTACGATCCGCGCCGCCATGGCGAGCGCGCCTTGCAGCGCAGAAATTTGGTGATTAGCCTGTTAGCGCAACAAGGTCTAATTAACAACGCCATCGCAGGCAGGGCGAGTGAGCAGGGCTTAGATATTTCAAAGCACCCCGGTACTCGTACTAACCCCTTCCCGGCCTATCTCGACCTGGTGAAGCGGCAACTGCGCAAGGATTACGACGAGGAAGATATACGCGCCGGAGGTATGCGAGTGTTCACTCACTTTAATCCTCAGATACAGCGTAATCTAGAGGCTGTGGTTAGTACTAAATTGTCAGCACTTGAGCAACGAAAGGGTATCAGTAGCAAGCCAGTTGAGGTGGCTTCATTGGTGGTGCGAGTGGGTACGGCCGAGGTGCAGGCTTTGCTTGGTGGGCGTGACGCGCGTTTTTCTGGCTTTAATCGGGCCCTGGATGCACGGCGGCCGATTGGCTCAACCATCAAGCCTGCGGTCTATTTAACAGCGCTTGAACAGCCCGATAGCTATACTTTAATAAGCCCCATTAGTGATGAGCCGGTGGCGATTGCCGCCGAACAGGGTGAGATCTGGCGTCCGCAGAACTTTGATCGCAAGAGCCACGGTGACGTGCCGCTGTATCAGGCGCTGGCGCAATCCTATAATTTGGCGACCGCACGTTTGGGTATGGCGCTGGGGCTGGATGGCATTGGTGAGACGCTGGAACGCCTCGGCTACGCTGGCCCCTTGCCCAAAGTGCCAGCCCTGACGCTGGGCGCGGTGTCGATGTCGCCCTTTGATGTTGCAACGCTGTACCACACCATCGCCGCTGGTGGTTTTTACTCGCCACTGGCCTCTATTCGCAGTGTTTATAGTGCAGAAAATCAGCCCCTTAAGCGCTATCCCTATCGTGTTGAAAATCGTTTTGATGCCGGGTCTATTCACCTGCTGCAGTACGCGATGCAAGTGGTCATGCGCGAGGGCACGGGTCGTAGCGTCTATCGTTATTGGGGCGATGATATTGCGGTAGCGGGTAAAACAGGCACCTCGAATGATCAGCGCGATAGCTGGTTTAGTGGCTTTGCGGGTGACTATCTGGCGGTGGTTTGGCTGGGCCGCGATGATAATGGCAAAATGCCGTTTACGGGCTCCTCCGGTGCACTGCAGCTTTGGAGTCAATTGATGGCCGATTTAAAGGTGAGGCCCCTGGCGTTTATCCCCCCGGATAATGTTGTCTATCACTGGGTGGACCCCGGGCGCGGCTTACTGAGTGAAGAGGGCTGTGAGGGCGTGAGGTATTTGCCCTTTATTGCGGGGAGTGAGCCGCTTGAGTCGGCACCTTGCCGCTCCTCCCGCACAAACAAGGTGATCGACTGGTTTAAAGGTTTATTAGATTAGTTGGATGTTAAATAAACAGCGTACTGAGCTAAACAGGGTATGCAAATAATAAGGCTTACTATGGCAATTGCAGCAGATCTTGCGTGTGACGATTTACAGAGGGCTGGTCATCTACGGATGCTAGCCTTTCGTTTACTGCCTGTTGCATTAATAGCGCTGCTGACCAGTGCCTGTGCGCCTTTACAGACATCGACAGGGGCTCCTGCGCCTGTCGAATCGCGCCAGCCGGGGAAGAGTCACCCAGTAGAAAAAGTGGATGAAAGCGCTGGTAAAAAAATAGCACCAGCGCGGCAGGTGGTCAGCCCTGCACAGCAGGCGGTGAGTTTTCTTTTACAGGAGGGCTGGGCATATTATCGTGTCGATAATTACGAGAGATCGATAGCTATTGCCGAACGGGCACAGCGTCTCGATCCGCAGCGGGCCGAAATTTACTTGCTACTGGCAAGTAGTTATTTCGCCCAGGGTAAAAGCGACGTGGCTGAACAGCTGAGCCGCAGAGGGCTGTCGTTTAGCCAGGGCGATGTGACGATACAGCGTCAGTTGCAAAGCGTGTTGGCGCAAATTCGTGGTGCTGTGCTTTAGCAGGCTGCTAAGCGAATGGCTTAAAGGCTGTGCTTGGCGAGTTTAATGGTTGCTTAAAACCACCAGCTTGAAGCCATCGCTCTCGATTATTGTTTCGCGATGGGAAAATGTCGACTGGGCGAGTTTTTCCAGTGGCACAAATTGATTCACGACAAACAGCGCGCGGCCGGCGTGTTTTAAATGTTGGGCGGCGGATTGAATAAATTTTTGCGTTAAACGGCTATCGGTTTTAAAGCCCTGATGAAAGGGTGGATTGCAGAGCAGGGCGTCAAACGTCTTGGTGATGCCGCTGGCGCAATCATCGGCGATGACTTCGCCGGCAATTTTAAAGGCGTCAAAATTTTTGCGACAGGCAATAATCGCTGCCGCGCAGTTATCACTGGCAACAATTTTGAGCGAATTTTCTGCCTGTGTTTGCGCCGCCATTAGCGACAAATAGCCATAGCCGCAGCCCAGATCAAGTAGTGTTTCAGGCGGCTTTTCGAAGCCTGCAAAAAAATCGCTTAAGTGTCGAGCGAGCAGGGCGCTGCCTCGATCAATCTTATTCCAGCCAAATAACCCCGGTTTGCTATAGAGCTTAAGGTCATTGCAGGCAATTACTGGGGCGAGGCTTTCGTAGGGTGTTTTAAGGGCTAATAAGCGCTTTTCGGCATCGCTCGTGGACCTTGTATCTTTACAAGTCGTGGCGAGGTAATTATTGCCATGTTTGGCAACTGCTGCGCGGCTATTAAAATATACGGCCGCTTTACTGGCGTAGGTTTTAATGCCCTCATTTTTTGCGCCGAGGAGTATCAGTTCGCCGTCATCAGTTAGCAGGCGTAATGCATGATTAATAATATGGTGGGCCACGGGCTTTTCTTTCGAGACGCGGTAAACCACGCGTTTAAAGCGAGCGCTAGCAAACACGCTGAAATCAAAGTCATTAAACAGGCAATTGCAGTGCGCGAGCTGGGCCTGATGAGCAATGTCGAAGCGGTTACTCAGTACCTGCACCGCAGAACCGAGACTAGAAAAAGGAATGTCGATGAGGTTCTCATCGGCGATCAGCAGACAGGCGTCGTCACCATCTGTGCTTTGTAGGTAGGGCTGCAATAATAAAAAAGGTTCGTTCACGACGTGGTTTTAGGTCGAGGCTTTATTTAAACAACGCGCGGCATCGAGAGCAAAATACGTCAAAATGGCATCGGCCCCGGCGCGTTTAAAGGCAAGCAGCGACTCCATCACTACCGTGTCTTTATCGAGCCAGCCTTTAT
>Ga0209826_1002633_pt1 | contig 11672 bp, 14 predicted proteins | sample GOMGulsemesocosm_5_FD_184637 | JGI IMG/M metagenome (GOLD analysis project Ga0209826, IMG submission 184637) | Methane-oxidizing microbial communities from mesocosms in the Gulf of Mexico - GOM15C Gulf of Mexico (SPAdes) (version 2) | ecosystem: Environmental > Aquatic > Marine > Cold seeps...
TTTATCGGCAATATCACGCATTGAAACCGCATCAAAGCCTTTTTCTGAAAATAAAATAATCGCTACTTTAAGAATAGCTTGGCGCGTATCATTCACTGTAAATTCCAATCATTAAAAATATTACAACAAACGTTAATTAACGTTCGTTAACTTAATAACCGTACAATAATCTTTTTTTCATTGGTTTGTCAATTCTGGATAAAATTTAGAAAAGCATCAAGATAAAGTAATGCATAATTCGCTAATAAAATAAATCCCTTATCTTTGCCGCTTATAAAACAGATCGTCTAATGAGTGAAATAGGGATTACTACGTTTTATCTACATAGCCATTAATTAATGCTCGTTACTACTAACAGATACATTCAAATCTTTTAAAATACCATCATGCAAATTGTAAACTAAACCATGTACCGTTACATTTTTCTTAGCCTGCCATGCATTTTGTAGCGTCGTTGTTTTGCATACATTCGCTACTTGTTCAATAATATTCAACTCACATAATAAATTGATTCTATCTTCTTCATCGGTAAGCTTATCCATGGCTTCTTTATGAAAACGATAAACGTCTTCAATATGATGCAGCCAGTTATCAATTAAACCATGACTTTTATCATCAAGAGCCGCTTTTATTCCTCCGCAACCATAGTGTCCACACACAATAATATCTTCAACATTTAAAACTTCAACAGCAAACTGTATTACAGATAAACAGTTGAGATCGGTATAAATCACTTGATTAGCAATATTACGATGAACAAACACTTCCCCTGGTTGCATTCCAAGTAATTCATTTGCAGGCACACGGGAGTCTGAGCAACCAATCCATAAGTACTTAGGTGACTGTTGGTTTGATAAAGATTTAAAAAAAGTAGGATCTTCTCTATTAACTTTATCAGCCCATTGTCTGTTTTTTTCAAATAAGTGTTTTATCGTGCTCATCAGAACAGAATTTCTATATCAAGAAAGAATAGCAATATATTATGCCAATAATTAAATAAGTAAAAGTAAAATATGCCATTAACACAGCATTAAACATGGTATTAATGGTGTCTAAACATTTATAATACAGTCTATTAAAATCAATTAAAAAAAGTTTATGATGGCAAGTGCCTGTGCAATTCATATTTTAGTTAAAACACAAAAACAAGCGATTGAATTAAAAACTAAACTCGACAAGGGTGCTGACTTTACTCAACTTGCACGGAAATTTTCAATTTGTCCATCGAAAAAAAAAGGTGGTGATTTAGGTGAATTTCGTAAAGGTCAAATGGTTAAAGCATTTGATGATGTTGTTTTTAAAAAATCGTTATTAATAGTACATGGCCCAATAAAAACAAAATTTGGTTACCACTTAATTAAAACGTTGTATCGCAGTTAATATCTATTTATTGATAAAAAATCAATAATGGTCACCCCTATCTTCTTTTGTTAATTGCGTATTACGTTGTTCTATTTTTATTAATTGTTCAGGTGTTAAATCAAACTTCCTCGCTGATTTTCTCAGTACTAAAATTCCGCCTAAGATAACACCAATCGCTAAACTGATTAAAATAATTGAGCCCATATATCAAACGCCATTTATGTAAATTGTTAAAAATAGTATAGCAAAAAATCCATATTAATACTTGCAAAAACCACTTTTACTGTATAAATTAACAACTGATAATTTATACAGTAAATTTAAGGCTGGATATTATGCTTTTACAATTAAACATTCAAAATTTTGCCATTGTTAAATCATTAGATATCGACTGGCAACAGGGGATGACCACCATAACGGGTGAAACAGGCGCAGGAAAATCGATTGCCATTGATGCACTAGGTTTATGCTTAGGTGAGCGTGCAACAACAAATGTTGTTCGGCCTAAAAGTAAAAAGGCAGAACTATCTGCTACTTTTAACATCAAGGCCAATACTAGTGCTCAACAGTGGTTATCACAACGTGATTTAACACAAGAAACAAGTCAAGAGTGTATACTACGCCGTGTAATATCAAATGAAGGCCGCTCTAAAGCCTATATCAATGGCAGTCAAGTACCCTTAGTGCAATTGAAAGAGGTAGGTCAATTACTCTTAAATATTCACGGTCAGCATGATCATCAACTTATCGTAAAATCAAGCCAACAATGTAAATTACTTGATAACTATGCCGACCATAAGCCATTGCTTGATGAAGTGAAACACTATTATTACCAGTTACAAAAACTCAATAAAGAATTAATACTTTTACAACAAACTCAGCAGCAGCGAGAAGCAAAACGACAACTATTACAATACCAAGTAAATGAACTCGATGATTTTTCATTACAGCCAAATGAATTTGAAACATTAGAGTGTGATTATAAACGCTACGCAAATGCGCAAGATTCGCTTGATTCCACACTGCAAACGTTACAAACATTAACCGAAAATAAAAATTTCAATGTGTTGGATTCATTAAGAGAGTGTTATGACAATGTTGCGTCACTGGCAAAAATTGATAATAGGCTAAATGATGTTACAAGCATATTAAATAATTCGTTACTTCAACTTGAAGAGGCTGGCTGCGATTTAAAACAGTATTACCAACAACTTGATTTAGACCCACAAGCATATTCTCTTATCGAAGCACGATATTCAGCGGCATTGCAGCTCGCTAAAAAACACAGTTTATCACCTGAAAATTTAGTGCTCTTTCACCAACAAATCAAACAAGAGCTTACCGAAATATCCAATGATAAATCTCGTATTGAAATAGTGTTTGAAGAAATAACAAAAACACAACAATACTACCAAAATGCAGCTAAGGCACTATCATCATCAAGAATTCAGGCAGCTAATATTTTAAGTAAGCTCATCAGTGCAAGTATGCAAGAGCTAAATATGCCGCATGGTAAATTTCATATCGCAGTAAATTTAACAGACGATAGCTTAATAAATATTTCTGCTAACGGTTTAGATAAAATAGACTTTCAGGTAAGTATTAACCCAGGGCAATCATTAGCCGCAATGAATAAGGTAGCTTCTGGCGGTGAGTTATCAAGAATAAGTTTAGCAATACAAGTGATTTTAGCGGATAAAATTATTACCCCTTGTTTGATTTTTGATGAAGTAGACGTAGGAATTAGTGGGCCAACAGCGGCAATGGTTGCCAGTAAATTAAAACAACTCGCGAACAATACGCAAGTTATTTGTGTAACTCATTTACCGCAAGTAGCCTGTAAAGGACATCAACAACTTTTTGTTAGTAAATCAACCAATGGAAAGCATACAGAAACAAAGGTTATAGAGCTCACTGAACGAAGACGTGTTCAAGAAATAGCCCGTCTATTGGCTGGGGATAAAATATCAGAGCACAGTTTAGCGAATGCTCAAGAACTACTAGCAAGTTAGACATAAAACGGATAAAAAAATAAAGTTTATGAAAAATTGCTTTGTATCTGCAGCCATGCTTAGTTATTATCCTTTATTGCCTGATTAGGCAGTTTTAGCTATTTAAAGGAAAATTTAATTTCATGTTGCTTCGTGTTCTCATAATTACGCTTACCCTATCCGTTTCATCTTGTTCAAGCTGGGTTTACCGCATTGATATTCCACAAGGGAATTATCTCGAACAAAAAAATATAGATAAAATACAAATAGGGATGACAAAAGAGCAAGTGAAATTTGTACTGGGTAGTCCCGTGCTTGTTGATACCTTTGACAAAGACACTTGGAATTATGCTTATCAATTTAAATCTGGGCGCAGCAAACAATTAGATGTAAAAAAACATTTCACAATTAAATTTAAAAATAACAAACTGATAGCTGCTGATGGTGATTTCAAGTTATCTGAAAATTTTAATACGCCGTTTAACGCGCCTATTAAAAAAACCAATACAAAAGTTAAAATGAATAAGAACATTAAACCATAGAAAGTGAGTAGCGCTTAACTTCTATTTCGAAGTACAAAATCAAAAATAAAGATATGCCATCTAGGACATTTCTTTATTTTAAATTATACAAAAGAATTAATCTTTCTTGGCTAAAGGATTAACCCGCCCACCCGTTGTTTTATCAGCACGACCTTCTAATTTAGCTTTTTCTGCACGACGTTTTCTTACTTCTTTAGGATCAGCAATGAGCGGACGATAAACTTCAATTCTATCAAGATTCTGCACTAACTCACTTAATTTCACCGCTTTATTCCAAACACCTACTTTATTCACCTTTAAATCAATATCTGGAAAAAGTAACATAATGCCTGATTCAGTAATCGCTTGCTCAACCGTTATACCATCATCAACGGTTAGTGATAACAGCTTTTGCCTATCTGACAAACCATAAGACACTTCAATTTCTAGCTTATCTTTATCGCTTTCAACAGTATCCATATCAGCCTTCCGTTCCGTAAACATCTTTCGCTCTTTGGGTAAACGCTTGCACCATATTATTCGTTAAATGATTAAATGCCCGACCAAAAGCAATATCAAACACCTTATTAGAAAACTCATATTCAAGCGACAAGCTAACCTTGCACGCATCCTCAGACAAAGGCGTTAATTGCCAACTACCTTGTAATTGTTTAAACGGCCCATCGACAAGCATTAGTTGGATCTCTTCATTTGATATCAAGGTGTTTTTAGTGGTAAACCACTTTTTAAAGCCAGCTTTAGAGACTAATAGTGCGGCTGTTATCGAATCACCGTCCTTATTAATAATTTTACTATCGCTACAATCAGGTAAAAAACTTGGATAGGCTAATACATCATTAATCAGTTTAAACATTTGTTCCACGCTATACATAACGAGTGCGCTGCGATTTATCGTTGGCATTATTTTTCCACAATTAACCTATATTCAGTAATTTCTATGATAACAAAGCATGGTTAAAAGCGCATTATCCAATAAAATATAAATTTCTCATTTCAAAGCCTGTTTTTACCCGTATAATAACAGCGCTTAATAATGGAAAAGACAATGGCTAAAAAAAAATCAAAGAACAAATCGAACAGTAATACTATCGCCTTGAATAAAAAAGCGAGGCACAACTACGCCCTAACTGATAAATTTGAAGCGGGTATGAGTTTACAAGGTTGGGAAATAAAAAGTATTCGCGATGGAAAAGTAAATATTTCTGACTGTTATATTCACATAAAAGACAGAGAAGCTTACCTTGTTGGCGCTGAAATACACCCGCTAATATCTGCCTCTTCCCACGTCGTTTGTGATCCAGTTCGCCCTCGAAAATTACTACTTAATCGCCGAGAATTAGATAAATTAATTGGCGCAGTAGAGCGCAATGGTTTTTCTTTAATTGCTACGGCTATGTATTGGAAAAAATGTTGGGTAAAACTTGAATTTTGCTTAGGTAAAGGTAAAAAAGATCACGATAAACGTGCTGACATAAAAGACAGAGAATGGAAGGTAGAACAAGGCAGAATGATGAAACACAAGGTTAGTTAAATAACTAATATTGTTAGTGCTCAGTCTATGGTGATATTTTAGTAACTAAGTGCTAAAAAAATCCAATGACAGGATAAGTTATTTAGTGATAATTAAAGTAGCTAAGTTAGTTTCACTTAACCACTTTATTTATCATTATGTTAAATTAAATTTTTACTAAATACCTTCCTACAGCTTTACCTTCAAGTAATGCTGTATATGCTGTTGGTAAATCTTCTAATGTAATCTCATTTACAATATTAGTTAAGCTGTCTACATTAAACTCAGCAGCTAACTTTTTCCAAATAGTAACTTTTTTGTCCAGTTTACATTCAACAGAGTCTATTCCTATCAGCCTAACGCCTCTTAATATAAAAGGAAACACATTCGTACTTAATAAGAAAGAAGAGGTTAATCCACAACAAGTAGCAACACCGTCATATTTCATTAGCTTTAAAGATTCGGCTAATATATTTCCACCTACGGTATCTATAACACCTGCAAATCTCTCTTTCATCATAGGCTTTTTATTTTCAATATCAAAATCCTTTCTTAAAATGACTTCTTTCGCACCAAGCTCTTTAAGAAAAGGAATCATATCCTCTTTTCCACTAACCGCTACAATGTCAAATCCAAGCTTACTTAAAATAGCAACACTTAAAGAACCAACACCACCCGTGGCACCCGTAACTAATATTTCACCCGATTCAGGTGTTACGCCATTACTTAATAGCTCGTTTACACTTAAACCCGCCGTTAACCCTGCTGTACCATAAGTCATAATCTCTTTATCTGATATATTTTCAGGTTTCTTTATAACCCAAGCTTCTGGCACTTTAACAAAGGACTGATGTCCTCCATCCGTATTCATTCCTAGGTCATAGCCCGTCACTAAAACTTCATCACCTTTTTGAAAATTATCAGAGTTACTTTCTTCTATGATGCCCGCAACATCTATACCAGTAACATGAGGGAATTTTCGTGTAACGCCTGGGTTTCCAACAGAGCTAAGTGCATCTTTAAAGTTCAAACTAGAGTAAGACACTTTTATTAATACCTCTTTATCCTCAATGGTTGGTATCGATAATTCTTCAATGCCTGACGTAAATGTACCCTCTTCCGTTTTGTTTACTACAAAAGCTTGATTTACCACGGTGTTCTCCTAGTATTTTTGATAAAAAAATTAAAGGCTAAAGTTGTGCTAAAGTGGTAAAAAAGTCAAGTTAAATATCTTTTTTAATCGAGTAGTAATAACTGTTAAGTACCATAGCTTCGCAAATAAAATCATCATAAAAGGCACCGTTCAGATGAAGCTATCTCGACAAATAAACCATACTAATTGAAACCGACGATGCAATTAATCGTTTGACAGCTACATTCAGGCAAGGTTAAATTGTTTTAATAACAATTCAGTGATAATGCCTAGAGATTAATACCCTATCACTTCAATTGAATATAGCTGAGCTTTATGGGTAGTGAAGTGGCATAACCAGGTAAACAGCTCTTCTTTATTTAGTAGACCTTTATGAGGCCAATATGCGCCTTATATTGTAATAATTACCCAATAAAAAAAGGAAGTAAAATGAGACAATATGAATCATACAAATGTAACAAGTGTGGAAATGAAATTGAAGTACAAAAGGTAGGTGGTGGAACATTACATTGTTGTGGTGAAGCAATGGAAATGTGTACTGAAAACTTAACTTCTGTAAATCTAATGAAAGCTTTTGCTGGTGAATCACAAGCAAGAAATAAATATGAATATTTTGCAAAAGTTGCTCAAAAAGAGGGATATAGAGATATAGCTGAACATTTTCAAAGAGCTGCAAATAATGAAAAAGTTCACGCTCAACTTGAATTATCTTTGAATAATAGAATGATAAATAATAGTGAAGATAGTTTTGGTAGTACGTTAGAAAATCTACAAATGGCAATAGATGGAGAATCTTATGAAAATCTAACGATGTATCCTGACTTTGCTCAAATAGCAAAAGATGAAGGTCACACGGAAGCCGCTAAATTATTTACTGGTATTGGTAAAATAGAAGTTGAACATGAAAATATGTTTAAAATGCTTTTAGAAAGACTTGAAAATGGTACTGAGTTTGTAAGTGACAACCCAACAGAAGCTTGGATTTGTGAAGTATGTGGTCATGTACATTATGGTAAAAAAGCGTTAAAGGTTTGTCCAGTTTGTAAACACCCTGAAGAATATCAATCAAGATTGAATTCTAAAAAATAACTCTATGATTTACTTTTAGATATGAAGACACATTTAATAAATAATATTAAATGTGTCTTGAATTAAAATAAAAGATAGCTCTTAACTGCACACAAACAAATGTAACCTTCTATCTTAAACTGGGGAAGATAGTAATTTAAAATGGCATTTTCATGCCAGGCGGAAGTTGCATTCCACCCGTCAAGGCACCCATTTTATCTTTATTTTGCTCTTCAACACGACGTACTGCATCGTTAACTGCAGCAGCTAATAAATCTTCAATCATGTCTTTGTCATCTTCCATCAAGCTATCATCAAGCTCTACTTTGCGCACGCTATGACTACCTGTCATAGTTACTTTAACCATGCCTGCACCGGCTTCACCAATAACTTCCATCTTGGCTAATTCTTCTTGTGCTTTTTGCATTTTCGCCTGCATTTGCTGGGCTTGCTTCATTAAATTGCCCATTCCGCCTTTCATCATAATTACTCTCCAAAAATAAATTCTTTAATAACAACACATCGCATTATAACAAAATGACAAGCTAACAAAACAGTAAATCCTTTAAATTTCTAGAGCCCGCACAGTAAAAAAATGGGTGCTGTCCCTATTTTTTTATTTTCAAATCAATAACTAAAGCGATGACATTATATTAAACCATTAAAACAGTGAATCACTGAATCAAAAAGAACCTTAGAATAAGCCTTATTTAGCTTGGTATTATCCACTAAAGCACGATATAATTACGATATTGAAGCAAAATAGAGTATTTAGCTTCAATAATTGTTAAAACTTTGGGGCTGATTCAGGATTCGACAAGATTCACGAAACCCAAGGTGCATGCCCAGGGGCGGTTGGCCTGGTAAAAAGCCGCAAAACTATAATTGCTAACGACGAAACGTTCGCACTAGCCGCTTAGGCTAGCCATCACCTTGAAATCTCACCTATTGGTTAGAGGATTGATGGTCACCCCAAATAGGTTAGCGAGGGAAGCATGTTTGAGGCTGAACCGCGAAATAGTATCAAGCTCACCATGACGAAGCCTGTCGCTTGGCGTCTAATTGGTTAAATAAATGAGCGACTAAGCATGTAGTACCGAGGATGTAGGTTTTTTGGACGCGGGTTCAATTCCCGCCAGCTCCACCAAAATGATAATCAAAGCCACTTTTTAGTGGCTTTTTTTATGCCTGAAATTCAATAAAACAGGGGCTTGTAGGCGTATCCAGTGGTTTTTAACGGTTTTTAATAACCATTGATGATTAATGTTTTTGGGGGTACTATTGGGGGGTTCAAGGCTAATCAATAAAAGTGAACCCCCCAAAATGGCTAAAATAATAAAACAACTAACGAATACAGAAGTAAAAGCAGCAAAGGCAAAAGATAAGCCGTATAAGCTATTTGATGGCGCTGGTTTGGTACTAAAAGTAAGAGCTAACGGCTCAAAGTCTTGGTTATTTATATATAACCAACCTATTACTAAAAAGCGGGCTGAGTTAGTTTTAGGAATGTACCCGAGCATTAGTATAGCCAACGCCAGAAAGTTAAGAACTAAAGCTAAAGAGTTATTAGCTAAAGGTATTGATCCGAAAGAGCAAAAAGACAAAGAGTTACAAGAATCAAAAAAAGCAGCATTCAACACATTAGAACAAGTTGCGGCTAAATGGCACTTAGTTAAGAAAACCAAAGTTAGCAATGACCACGCGAATGATATTTGGCGATCATTAGAAATTCATATTTTCCCGTTATTAGGAAAAATAGCCATAGCAGAAATAACCGCGCCACAATCAATTGAAGCATTAAGCCCGCTAGTTGCTAAAGGCAGCTTAGAAACAGTAAAACGAGTTAGCCAACGACTGAACGAAATAATGGCGTACGCGGTCAATACGGGTGTTATACATTCTAACCCGCTAGCAGGGATCAAAGCCGCCTTTGAAAACCCTGTTAAAAGGAATATGCCAACAATTCCCCCTGAACAGTTACCCGAACTAATGAAAGCTATTAGTTATGCCAGTATAAAAATTGTTACTCGCTGTTTAATTGAATGGCAACTTCACACAATGGTGCGACCAAGTGAAGCAAGCGGGGCTAAATGGTGCGAGATTGATTTAAAAAATAACTTATGGCTTATTCCTGCTGAAAGAATGAAAAAGAAACGTGAACACACCGTACCGCTAACCAAGCAAACTTTAGAATTATTGAAACGCCTAAAGCCGTTAAGTGGTCACAGTGAATACTTGTTCCCTGCTGATAGAGATTACAGAAAACACACTAACGAACAAACAGCCAACGCAGCACTAAAGCGTATGGGCTACCATAAAAAGCTAGTAGCTCACGGTATGAGAGCATTAGCCAGTACCACATTAAACTCACAAGGCTTTGATGGGGACGTTATCGAAGCCGCACTAGCGCACGTTGATAAGGATGAAGTAAGGCGAGCATATAACCGCACCGACTACTTAGAGCGCAGACAGGTATTGATGGCATGGTGGTCTAATTACATAGAACAAGCCGCAACAGGTAAACAGGTCATTAATTCAACTATTAAATATTTAAAAGCTGTTTAATTCACTCATAGGAATTCACATGATAAGCAAATTTAAAAGGGGATTAACTCCCGCAGAAGCGGCTTTAATAGCAATGGGGTTAAATAGGTTTGATTCTTTGTTGGAGGCTACCAATACACTAAAAAGAGATGAGCAATTATTTATGGATGCCAAAGCTGAAATAGCCAGCCCGTACAATGATGGTTATTACTCTATAAGCCCAGATGTAGTTGAAGATTACTATACAGATTGTGAAAACTTAGAAGAAGCAATACAGATAAAAGATGCGCTATTAGATGAGGTTTGTATTGCTATTGATTGGCACGACCATATATCAGGTGAAGTGGAATTGTACGGTAACGGCTTTGATGCTCAACCTAATAATGAAACATGCTTAGAAGTATATCAAATAATACGAAGAGCACCAGATGGTGAGTATTCTTTTTACCCTATCCCAACACAAACAACGATAACAAAAATAAGCTTGGCTAAATGGTTTGAAGCCAACTTACCAGACAAGGCTAAATTGTTTGATCCTAGTGAAAGCTATAAAACAGCTAAAACGGGTTATACAAAAGAGCTATTAGCAAAACAGGTTGCCCCCATCCAACAAGCGCCCCCTACCGCAATAAATGACAATAAAAGTATAACCGCGTTAAATAAGGAGATAAAGCAGCTATGGGACGAAATAGAGTTACTCAAGCAGAATTCATTCACAACAATGACGTCAAAGCTACAAACGATGTTAGTTGCTCAAAATAAATATTGGACTAATTACGATGAAAACAAGTTGTGTCCCCAACAGGAAATATCAAACTTCATTGCCGAAGAATTAAAGTTGAATATCACAGCAAATGGAACAAACAGAATTGCCGATGAACTGGCAAAAGCGATTCAACCAGACGAAATAAAAAGAAAATAGTGACACACCTCCCGCCCTTTAAAAACAACACTTCAAAGTAAAAAAACACCTCTAAAAGCATAGTGCCATACACCTTATGTCACTATGTCACAATCGACTGACACACAAAAAGCCATTTAACCTTACTCCTGTAATTTATTAACACACAAACAGAGGTAAACATGAGTATTAACATTCAGCACACCATACTTAGACGTCCCGAAGTATTAGCAGAGCTCAAAATATGTAAATCAAGCTTACAGAATCAGATAAACAGCGGTTTATTTCCAAAAGCTATCAGCTTAGGAGGTCGTTCCGTTGGGTTTATATCGACAGAAGTTGACGCAATTCTCAACGCATGGATTGAAGAGAAAACACCAGAAGAAATTAAGCAACTGGTAATCGAATTAACCACACAACGAAAGCTAGCAGCTTAAGGGGGTAATTATGAGTAATCTATCATTTACCGCCCCTGCTGGCGCATTACCTGAAACGGCTAGCCCTGCTTATGAATTGCTTTTAATTCTAGCTGATGGCAATCAACACGCAAGAGACGAGCTTTGTAGTGAACTAGGTGGTGGCGTTAGGGCGTATCTACAAC
>Ga0209826_1002637_pt1 | contig 11650 bp, 15 predicted proteins | sample GOMGulsemesocosm_5_FD_184637 | JGI IMG/M metagenome (GOLD analysis project Ga0209826, IMG submission 184637) | Methane-oxidizing microbial communities from mesocosms in the Gulf of Mexico - GOM15C Gulf of Mexico (SPAdes) (version 2) | ecosystem: Environmental > Aquatic > Marine > Cold seeps...
AAAATATACGGTGCGCAAGGCGATGTAGCTATTGAAGTGGTTAAAGGTGCCGTTGTACCTGGTATTCAAGGTGAAGAGTTCCAAGTAGATGGCTTAGCTGGTGCAACACTGACCAGTCGAGGCGTTAGCAATATGCTGAAATACTGGATGGGCTCTGAAGGTTATCAAAAGTACTTGAATAAGATTCAAGCAAACGGAGTATAAAATGAATAAAGAAACTAAAAAAATCATATTAGACCCGTTAGTTGATAATAACCCTATTGGCTTACAAGTCTTAGGTGTTTGTTCAGCGCTTGCGGTAACAACAAACTTAGGTACGGCAGTGGTTATGACGCTGGCATTAACAGCAGTAACAGCGTGTTCAAACTTATCAATCAGTATGATCCGCAACCATATTCCAAGTGCGATTCGAATCATTGTTCAAATGACAATTATTGCGTCGTTGGTTATCGTGGTTGACCAAGTATTAAAAGCCTATGTATACGACTTAAGCAAACAGCTTTCTGTATTTGTTGGCTTGATCATTACTAACTGTATCGTAATGGGACGTGCGGAAGCATTCGCCATGAAGAACCCGCCGGGTATTAGCTTTTTAGACGGCATCGGCAATGGCTTAGGTTACGGTTTTGTACTTATGGTTGTCGGCACTTGTCGTGAGTTATTAGGTTCGGGTAAGTTATTTGGTGTTGAAATTTTATCAACAGTGAATGATGGTGGCTGGTACTTGCCAAATGGTCTTATGTTATTACCACCGAGTGCATTTTTCATTATTGGTTTAATGATTTGGGCTATTCGTACATTTAGACCAGCACAAGTTGAAGATCCAGATTTTAAAATTAAAGACGTTAGCGGTACGGAGGCAGTTTAATGGAAGCGTATATTAGTTTATTTGTTCGTGCGGTTTTCGTTGAAAACTTAGCATTAGCGTTTTTCCTTGGTATGTGTACCTTCTTGGCGGTGTCCAAGAAAGTATCAACAGCGATGGGTTTAGGTGTAGCAGTGATTTTGGTTCAAACATTGACCATGCCATTGAATAACATTTTGTACCAAAGCTTGTTAAAAGACGGTGCATTAGCTTGGGCGGGTTTGCCAGAAGTTGACCTAAACTTTTTAGGTTTGATTGTGTATATCGCGGTGATTGCGGCGGTTGTGCAAATTCTTGAGATGGCAATGGATAAGTTTACACCCGCACTTTATAACGCGTTGGGTGTGTTTTTACCGTTAATTACTGTGAACTGTGCAATTTTAGGTGGTTCACTATTTATGGTAGAGCGTGACTATAACCTTAGCGAAAGCATGGTATTTGGTTTTGGTAGTGGTCTAGGTTGGGCGTTAGCGATTACTGCTATTGCCGGCATTAGAGAAAAACTTAAATACGCAGATGTGCCAGATGGCTTGCAAGGGTTAGGCATTACATTTATCACAGCTGGTTTAATGGCAATGGCCTTTATGGCATTCTCCGGCATTCAACTGTAATCAGGAATTCAATATGTTAGAAATTGGTTTAGGAATTGCATTTTTTACAGGTATTATTTTAATACTTGTAGTCATCATTTTAGCCGCTAAGTCTAAGTTAGTGGTTCAAGGTAATGTTAACGTTTTAATTAATGGCGAAAAAGAAATCCAGGCGCCAGTAGGCTCTAAGTTATTGGGTGCACTAGCTGATGCTCAGCTTTTTGTTCCTTCTGCATGCGGCGGTGGTGGTACTTGTGGCCAGTGTAAAGTACGTGTTCAAGAAGGTGGTGGTTCTATGCTACCAACAGAAGGCGCGCATATTAATAAAGGCCAACAACGTGACGGCGAAAGATTATCTTGTCAGCTAACTGTGAAGCAAGATATGAAAATCACTGTTCCTGAAGAAGTGTTCGGTGTTAAGAAATGGCAGTGTAAGGTTAAGTCAAATCATAACGTTGCTACCTTCATTAAAGAATTAGTGCTTGAGTTGCCTGAAGGCGAAGATGTTGGCTTTAGAGCGGGTGGTTATATTCAAATTGAATGTCCTCCCCATGTAGTTGATTACAAAGACTTCGATATTGAAGAAGAATATAGAGGTGATTGGGATCATTTCAATATTTGGCAGTATAAGTCAGTAGTAGAGGAAGATGTTTTAAGAGCGTACTCAATGGCGAGTTATCCTGAGGAAGAAGGGATTATCATGTTGAACGTACGTATTGCGTCACCTCCTCCAAGGTCTGAAGAAGGTACACCTCCAGGTAAAATGTCTTCTTATATCTTTAACCTTAAACCAGGTGATGAAGTAACAATTTCTGGTCCTTACGGTGAGTTCTTCGCCAAAGAAACAGGCGCTGAAATGGTATTTATCGGTGGTGGTGCTGGTATGGCTCCAATGCGTTCACATATCTTTGATCAGCTTCGCCGATTAAAAAGTGACCGTAAAATGTCATTCTGGTATGGTTCAAGAAGTTTAAAAGAAATGTTCTACGTAGAAGATTTCGACATGCTAGCAAAAGAGAACGACAACTTTGATTGGCATGTAGCGTTATCTGATCCGCAACCAGAAGATAACTGGGATGGTTTAACAGGCTTTATTCATGAGGTTCTTCTAGAAGAGTACTTGAAAAATCACCCCGCACCAGAAGATTGTGAATTTTACATGTGTGGACCTCCAATGATGAACGCAGCTGTTATTAAGATGCTTCAAGACTTAGGTGTTGAAGATGAAAATATCATGTTAGATGATTTTGGTGGTTAATTGAGTTTTGTAAAGCAACCCGTTAGAAACCTCAGGTTTCTAACGGGTTTTTTTATATGTGTTGCACTTGTTACAGGTTGTGAGAATAAGACTACTGGCGCATCATTTACCGGCTACACAATGGGTACGAGCTACCATGTGACTGTTGTGGCGGATATTTCAGCAGAGGAAGCTGATAAGCTCAAAGAGCAGGTGGATAAAACCCTTGTCAGGGTTAACCAAACCTTTTCTACTTATATAGTTGACTCTGAAGTATCAACGTTTAACAAAAGCAAGGCTAAAGACGCTCAACTAAAGTCGGACGATTTCATTGTTGTTTTGACGGAAGCATTAGGCATTAGCAAAACGACACAAGGTGCATATGATATTACCGTGGGTCCGTTGGTTAACTTATGGGGGTTTGGCCCAGACTTTAACGCAGACAGCGTACCGAGCGATGAAAGTATCCAGCAAGCATTGCTTAAAGTTGGCTATCAACATGTTGTTCTTGATATTGAGTCGAAACATGTACAAAAGTTAAAGGATGATATTTACATTGATTTTTCATCCATTGCTAAAGGTTATGGTGCCGATAAAATTGCAAAACTGCTAAATCTGCAGGGCTATGAAAACTATATGGTTGAAATAGGCGGTGAGATGCTTGTCCGTGGAGTGAACGGTCAAGGCACTAATTGGAGAATTGCGGTTGAAAAGCCAGATGCATCAACTCGTTCGATTCATAAAGTTATAAATGTCACAAATACGGCAATTGCAACATCTGGTGATTACCGTAATTTTTTTGAGAAAGATGGCGTAAGGTTTTCACATACGATTGATCCCATAACAGGTGGGCCAGTGCAGCAAGACTTGGTTTCGGTAACCGTGTTGGCTGAAAAAAGCATGAGCGCAGATGCATGGGCAACGGCTTTTATGGTGCTAGGCGCTAAAAAAGGGTACGATTTAGCTATAAAGGAACAATTAGCCGTTTTGTTTTTAGTGAAAGAAGGTGACAGTTTGAAAGAACGAGTAACGCCGGCGTTTCGAAGGGCGATTGGAGAAAAGGCATCATGAATACATTTTTAGTAACATTTGCAGCTTTTTTATTTTTTGTTGCAGCCATGGCTGTTGGCGTGATTTTTAGCAATAAAAGAATAAAAGGAAGCTGCGGTGGTTTAAATAATGTAGATGGTCTGGAAGGAGACTGTCTACTTTGTAATAAGAAGTGTGATAAAAAGAAGAAAGCTGAAAAATAACAGCGTTAACTATGATTTATAAAAAGTGTTTTAAACACACAAGGGGAATGGATGTTTAAGTCAGTATTAATAAAAGACTATATGGCGACAAATTTAACAACTTTTACGGCAGAGATGGAAATTTCAGAAGCTATTCAGTTTTTGAATACACATCAAATTTCAGGTGCGCCAGTTCTTGATGATAGAGGCAATTTAGCTGGAATTTTATCTGAAAAAGATTGTTTGGAAGTTGTTCTGCAATCAACTTACTATGAAGATTGGGTTGGTGGAAAAGTATCAGAATATATGACTGCTAGCGTTGAAACAGTTTCTGATACAGAAAGTGTTGTTGATATCGCAGATAAGTTCTTAAAGTCATCCTTTAAACGTTACCCTGTTATTAATGAAGATGGTGACCTCGTCGGTCAAATAAGCCGTAGTGACATCCTGAGAGCGATGGATAAGCTCTGGTAAGTTTTGGCAGATACATATTACTGGTACGATTACGAAACAACTGGAATTGACCCGGCTAGAGACCGGGTCGTGCAGTTTGCCGGCATTCGAACAGATTTAGACTTTAACGTCATTGGTGAACCGGATGTTTTTTACTGCAAATTGCACGATGATATATTGCCTCACCCTGAGGCATGTCTCATTACCGGAATTTCCCCTCAGTTAACGCTAGAAAAAGGGCTGCTTGAGAGCGCTTTTATTGAACGCGTTCACCAAGAATTTAGCAAGCCACAAACGTGCGTGGTCGGTTACAACAGCATCCGCTTTGACGATGAGTTTACACGGAATCTTTTATACCGAAATTTCTTTGACCCATACGCGCGTGAATGGAAGTCTGGTAATTCACGCTGGGATCTAATAGATGTTGTACGGCTAACGCATGCGCTACGCCCAGAAGGTATTAACTGGCCAACGGGTGATAATGGTTTTGTTAGCTTCAGGCTGGAGTCTCTAACAAAAGAAAACGGGATTTTGCATGAATCAGCGCATGATGCCTTATCGGATGTATATGCCACGATTGCATTAGCTAAACTGATTAAGCAAAAGCAGCCTAAACTTTTTGCATGGGGATTTGCTTTACGAAATAAGCGTAAAGCTGAAGAGAACCTTGATCTTATTAACAAGCACGCTGTTGTGCATGTTTCCAGTAAGTATCCTGCTTCATCAGACTGCCTAGGAATTGTCGCGCCCATCTCTCGGCACCCAGTTAATAAAAATGCCATTATTGTTTGCGACCTTTCCATAGACCCGCAGGCGCTGATAGATTTGCCCGCCGACGAGCTTTATCAACGACTTTACACGTCAACAGCAAACTTACCTGAGGGAGAAGAGCGGCTTCCTGTAAAGTTGGTTCACATAAACAAATCGCCGATGTTAGCGCCATTAAGTACGTTAACAAAAGAAGTAAAGTCGAAGCTAAATATTGACCTAGAGGCTTGTGAAAAGAATAGGCAAAAACTGCTTAACGCGAACCTAGAAAGAAAATTAGCAGAGGTTTTTGCAAAGAATGAATTTGAGCAATCAACAGACCCCGATTTAATGCTCTATGGTGGCGGCTTCTTCAGTGCAACAGATTCTCGTAATATGGCGGAGATACGTCGCTGCTCAAAAGACGAACTCTCGAACTTAGATTTAGCATTTGATGATGAGCGATTAGAGGAAATGCTGTTTCGCTACCGCTGCAGGAATTATCCAGAAACATTGAATGAAGAAGAGCGTGCCGTAAGACTTACCTATCGAAAGGCATGCCTAACAGCAGACAGCAACGACGGGCGCTTAACGCTCATGAGCTACTTTGAAATACTGGATGAACTAGTTATTAAAGATGGCTGGACAGAGAAGCAGCAAGAGTTGCTGGAGAGTTTAATTAGTTATGGCGAGAAACTATCCGCAAGCCTTGAGGCGTAATAAAAGCTTCCGTATTTGTAAGTTTTTATCAGTGACAGTAAGAAATATAAAGTAACGCGTATTTATTGGTAGAATGAGAAATTATTAACAATATTTAAATGTAGGAAAGAACATGGCTGAAACAGTAGAAGAGTTAACCGTTAGTTATACAGATGGTGGAATTGAGACCGTTAAGGAATTAGATAAAGTGGTTCTTTCTAAAGGTGCGTGGGCGACGCTTATTTATAAGCACCAAGACTGGAACCGTACAAAAGAAGAGTATGGCCCTGAAAAGTATACGATTCGTCGTTACCAAAAGCGTAATGGTGAGTACCAGCAAAAATCAAAATTCAATATTTCAAGTGCAGCACAGGCTGAGGGTATTATTGCAGCTTTACAAGGTTGGATTGACGAGGCGAAGTAAAGAGGTTTACATATCTTTGGCTTGAGTAATCGAAGTCTTGCAAGATATTAATGAATCATGGCCAATAAAAGCCGAGCTATATTGAACGATCGGTAATCTACGTTCTTTATCTTTTATGTGAGCCGAATAGAGGGATAACCGAGCTGACCAGTACACTGATACTATAGTATTGAAGCAAATAACAAAGCCTCAAGAACTGAAATAATTATTGAGGTGATTATTTTGTTTATGTTGCCTAGGGTGAGCGGGTTCAACGTTTAGTTAAGTAGGTAAAAAATTAGGGGGTAGTTAATATGGGAATAGATTTATTTTTAGGCATCTTTATTGGTGCTGTAATTGGTATAGGCTTATCATTTTTAATGAATAAGATTAGCGATGACACGAACGCTTTATCAGTTAATAAACTTAAGAAAGAGCATGATGAATACCGTAAGCAAGTGGATGACCATTTTGTAAATAGCGCAGTGTTGCTTAAGGGTTTAACGGAGCAGTATCGTGATGTATATAGGCACATAGCAACAGGAGCTGGTGAGTTATGTACAGACGAAGCAAAAGCGCTTCAAATAGAGATGGAAGAGACAGCGCTATTAGCTAAACCAGAAGAAGCAGATGTGGTTTCTGAGCAAGTTGAAGAGAAAGCATGTGAAGAGCCTAAAGCCAGTGATGGAGAGGAACCGGTTGAAGCCAAAGAAATAGATGCTGAGGTTTCAGCGCCAGAGGTAAGTGAGTTAAATAATGAGCCTGGTGATGATATTCCTCTTGCGAGTGAAGTGGAAATACCAGTAGAAGCGACAGAAGAAATAAAAAGCGAAGCCAGCAAAAAAAGTTAATACGGCTCACTATTGAAAACCACTTCATCATTTGGTGAGGTGGTTTTTTTATGTCTGCAACAATATGGTGTTGTTAGATATCATTGTTGGAAAAGATGTTATGTTGAAAACATCAAACCATAAAGTCATTCAGTTGAATATCGCTATAAAATTTATAGAGTTCCCTTTAGAATAGACGGCTAATTATTAAGAATAAACGATGGGTAAAAAGATGATTATTAAACCAAAAACACGCGGATTTATTTGTACAACAGCTCACCCAAAAGGTTGTGCCGAAAATGTAAAAGAACAAATAAAAATCACCCAGCAACAAGGTGAGATAAAGGATGGCCCCAAAAAGGTACTTATTATTGGGTCTTCTAGTGGGTATGGTTTAGCATCACGTATTACAGCTGCATTCGGTTCAGGCGCTGCAACCATCGGTGTGTTTTTTGAAAAGCCGAGTAAAGAAAAGAAGACCGGTTCTGCGGGTTGGTACAACACAGCGGCATTTGATAAAGAAGCGAAGAAAGCAGGTTTGTATGCAAAGCATATCAATGGAGATGCTTTTTCAGACGCGGCTAAACAAAAAACAATTGACCTTATTAAAGAAGATTTAGGCCAAATTGATTTGGTTATTTACTCATTGGCTTCTCCGGTACGTAAAGTTCCAGGTACCGATACGTTGGTTCGTTCATGCCTTAAACCGATTGGTGAAAAGTATAAGTCGACAGCGATTGATACTAATAAAGACATCATTATTGAAGCAGAAGTAGAGCCTGCAACAGAGCAAGAAGTTAAAGACACAATTACAGTTATGGGTGGTGAAGATTGGGAGCTTTGGATGGCTGCACTGGCTGATGCCGGTGTTTTAGCTGATGGTTGCCAGTCTGCTGCGTATAGTTATATTGGTACGGCTATCACATGGCCTATTTACTGGGATGGCGCGTTAGGCAAAGCTAAAATGGATTTAGACCGTGCAGCAAGCTCGATTGACTCCGAGCTTAAAAAGAGCAACGGCAGTGCGAATGTAGCAGTGCTTAAATCAGTCGTAACACAAGCCAGTTCAGCGATACCTGTTATGCCTTTATATATATCAATGGTTTTCAAAATGATGAAAGAGGCTGATATTCATGAAGGCTGTATTGAGCAAATTAACCGCTTGTTTAGAACGCAATTATTCAATGCTGGCGCAGAGCGCACCTTAGATGAGGCAAATCGTTTGCGTCTGGACGACTGGGAGCTACGTGATGATATTCAACAAAAGTGTGTTGATATTTGGCCTAAAGTTACAACAGAAAACCTGTTTGAATTAACGGATTATGCCAGCTATAAAAAAGAGTTCCTTAACCTATTTGGTTTTGAACTAGATGCTATTAATTATGAAGAAGAAACAAACCCACTCGTTGAGTTTGATTTGGAAACACTGTAGCTACTGGTTACTTTGCGGTTACCGTAGAATACAAAAGGATGCTGTAAATTGACGGATAAGAAAGATGCCCACCTAATTATATTTGGCAACGAGAAAGGTGGGACAGGTAAGTCGACCTTAGCGATGAATATTATTGTTGGGTTGATGGATGCGGGGAAAAAAGTCGCTGTCATTGACTTAGATGCTAGGCAAAAGAGTGTGACGCGATACCTGCAAAACAGGCAAGCATTTATGGCCAGTGGTGGTGCTAAAGTGTCTGTTCCTGAATTTTCAGTTGTTGCTCAATCAGATATAGGCCTGGTTAAAGAACGGGAGAAGGATGAGCAAAGAAGCCTTCAAAAAGCGCTTGATGCTTATAAATATACCGTTGACTATATTGTTATAGATTGCCCAGGAAATGATACTTACTTGTCACGTTTAGCACATGCGTTGGCAGATACATTAGTAACGCCATTAAACGACAGTTTTATTGACTTGGATTTATTGGGCGAAGTTTCGCCAACTGACTTTCAAGTAAAAAAGTTGAGCTGTTACAGCGAAATGGTTTGGGAAAGCCGAAAGTATCGTTCATTAAGCGGTAAACCCCCAATGGATTGGGTTGTTGTTCGTACACGCTTATCATCATTAGCTTCTCGCAATAATAAACGGGTTCACTCGGCATTAGACGCTTTACAGAAGCGCGTGATGTTCCGTTATGTGCCCGGTTTATATGAACGTGTTATTTATAAAGAACTATTTCCTAATGGTCTAACCATACTGGATTTAGAGAAAGTGAGTAGCCTGTCTCATGTGGCGGCAAAGCAAGAAGTACGCTCACTGCTCGACAGTTTGAATTTATTTGAATAAACGGTGCAGCTAAGCCAGAAACAAAAAGCGCAAGTTGTTGATGAGACGCTTAAATACATACATTTAGCCAATCAACTACTGCAAACAAATTATCCCGCTATTCCTGTTTTGTTTAACTTAAAAGGCCATACGATAGGTATGTATAAACACAGGGGTAATGAGCGAGTTATACGATATAACGCGATGATTTTTGCCAAGTATTTTGATGCTAATTTACGTGATACAGTGCCGCATGAAGTTGCGCATTATATTGTTAATATGCATTACATGGCTCAGGGTGTTCGTCCACACGGAACAGAGTGGCGTTTGATGATGGTACGATTTGATGCGGATGCTAGCCGCACGGCTGATTATGATTTAAGCGACATTCCTAAACGAAGCTACTCAACCGTTGCGTATCGCTGCAATTGCCAAACACATCAACTTGGCGTGCGTAGGCACAATAAAGTTATAAAACATAAAATGCGCTATTCGTGCCGTCGTTGTGGCGATGTTTTAGTAGCTGTATGAGTTGGTTTGTTTACATTATTGAAGCCAATGATAAAACGCTTTATACCGGAATAACAACCGATCTTGATCGTCGCTTTAAGCAACATGAATCGGGCTTGGGAGCAAAATACTTCAATGGTAGGCAACCAGTAAAATTTGTTTATACTGAATTGACAGATAACCGTAGTACGGCGAGTATTCGAGAAGCGTCAATTAAAAAATTGACGCGGCGTGAGAAGCTGGAATTAATTAAGCTCTATGATCAGAGGGAGAAATAAACCATGTCTAACCCAATAAAAATAGTTTGCCCGTATTGCGACGCAGTGAATAAATTACCGAGTGATAAGTTAGGCGCTGGTGGTGCATGTGGAAAATGTAAGAAAAAACTTTTTACAGGTAAAGCAGTCACGCTAAAAGCAGCGAATGCACAAAGGCACTTTGAGCAAAGTGGTATTCCTGTTGTAGTGGATTGCTGGGCCGCTTGGTGCGGACCGTGTAAATCGTTCGCACCAACATTTAAAAAAGCCGCTAAAAAGCTAGAGCCTAAAGCGCGCTTCGCCACATTGGATACTGAGCAAGAACAAAGATTAGCTTCTCGCTTTAAAATTAGAAGCATTCCCACGCTTTTAATTATGAAAAATGGCAAAGAGGTTGCGCGGCAAGCAGGTGTTATGAACTTGGGGCAATTAGAAGCGTGGTTAAAACCTTATACGGGCTAAATTTTAATATGTTCTGGTTTTTGGAAATCTAAAATAGGCTGGTTAGGGTAAGCCCTTTTACATTCACTAACATCGTCTTTTGTGATGGCTTTTTTTAAAGCGGCGTCAGCCATAAGCCACTCTTTGCTTAAACTTTCAGAAATCCCCAGCTCCTGTAGAGATTCGTTTAATAGTCTTTGGCGAAGCTCAAATAAATCATCTGTGATGTGGATATGCTGATGTGCCATTTTTGGCGATTTCCCAGCATATTTTTTAGGCCCACCGGTTAATTGAGCCATAAAGTCAGTTTGTTGCTCTTCAAGAAGAGTTTGGGGCTTATCTGTAAAGTAAAGCTTTAACCACTCATGAGCAAAGGCCTTGTCATAAAATACTTTATGTAGTTTTTGTAAGGTTTCTATGCCGCCAATACGGTCGAAAAGAGTCTTATCTATTGTAGCCATGCGCTGTAATTTTTTAGTAAAAGAAAGTATGTTTTATAAGTATAGTTAACACACAAAAAAATACTGTCTATAGCGGGTCTATTTACTAAAAATATCAGTGAATCACAGGCGCTTGATCATTAGGGGTTAAAATGAATTTTATATCTTCAGCGTTAAAGCGGTAGTGTTGGTTACAGAAGTCACAATCGGCTTCAATAATACCTTTTTCCTCTAATAAGGCGATGAGCTCGTCGGAGCCAAGTGTTAATAGGCTTTTTTCTACCTTTTCTCTCGAACATTCACATTTAAAGGAAATAGGCTGTGGATCATATAGCCTTACCGCTTCCTCGTGGAATAACCGGTAAATAATCTCTTCGCTGGGTAATGAAAGTAACTCATCTTGCGTGATGGTGTTTGCGAGCATTTCTACCCTTTCCCAGTCGGCCTGCTCTTCTAAATGAGCAGGTAGTTCTTGCAGTAATAAACCAATGGCACGTTCATTGTTAACGGCAAACCATAAGCGTGTTTTAAGCTGTTCTGACTGAGAAAAGTAAGATTCCATAGCTTCACCTAAGGAGTCTCCTTCTAGGCTAACAATGCCTTGGTATGGTTTTCCTTTGTTTGGTTTAAGGGTGATGACTAAACGGCCTTTTCCAAAGAGCTCTGGTAATGTATTGCCTTGAATATCG
>Ga0209826_1002638_pt1 | contig 11647 bp, 6 predicted proteins | sample GOMGulsemesocosm_5_FD_184637 | JGI IMG/M metagenome (GOLD analysis project Ga0209826, IMG submission 184637) | Methane-oxidizing microbial communities from mesocosms in the Gulf of Mexico - GOM15C Gulf of Mexico (SPAdes) (version 2) | ecosystem: Environmental > Aquatic > Marine > Cold seeps...
TCCATTTCAATTGCTGGCCTTAAAGTACCTCGCATTACCGGTGATACTTCTATTTTTATTTGTGCTTGTTGTCCAGTCACAATAATACGCATTTCATCCGGTCTATTGAGTTGCAATTCCGCTTTAGCTATTCCTGAATGATTTATCTGTTCAGAGAGACGGTTTAATGAATTTCTTACATTAACTATAGCTTCATTTCTTTGCTCCAGTAATATGTAGGCCAAATCAATATCGACTGACAATCTAGGAAAATTTTAATAAATAAGTTAATTGCCGTGCCACCTTTTAGGGCGAAACATTTTTCCTTTGCAACATAAGGCAATACAGAGATTAACAATTGAACTTGCTTGTAATAATGGCTACTTTTATCCATTTTCTAACTCCCTATCTTTAAACTTAAGGGATACGGTTATCTTATATTGCTTATCTACATACCCCCTTTAACTATTTGGCGATTACCAGAGCAAAGGCACAGTGGCCTTGATACTAAGGTTTTAAACAAACGTGAATAAGTGTATAAAAAAGCCAGATCAACAAATCCGAACCGATAGAGCAAGAGCTACCGAGACTGGGGGTTTATTGAAAAAGTCTATTTGAATCCAGAAAAAGAAGCTGCTTTGAACTAAAACTTACAATTTAGGCGACAACTAACTTAAAAAGCAGTGGTATTAGGTGATCGCGATGCATAAGAATAAGCAAGTGTCATCGACCTATTATTTTGATTGCGTAATTAGTATGCTATGTTTGAGAAAATAATATTTCAAACCATCTTGCATTATATAAAAACATTAAAGGATTTAGCATGTTGACAGAATCGTATGTAAAAGGCCCCGAAAACCCAGAAATTAGAGATATTACCATTGGCCAGTTACTTAAAGAAGTAGCACTGGAATACCCTGATCGTATGGCTTTAATTGCTGGGGTTGCTGATAAAGGAGATCGTCGAGAATGTACATATGGCGAGTTGTATGCCGACGCTTTAATAGCCGCGCGTGCGATGGCCGAGCGTTTCTCTCCCGGTGAACGTGTTGCGATTATGGCGCCGAATGTTTTTGAGTGGGCACTGGTGGAATTGGCGGCTGCTATGTCTGGACTTGTACTGGTGACAGTGAATCCATCGTATCAGCCAGAAGAAATTGAATATGTTTTAAAACAATCAGAAAGTGTGGGAATTTTTGTACTGCCTGAATATCGTGGTAACCAAATGTTAGCTTCGGTTGAGAGTATTCGTGCGCTATGCCCCATGCTTAGGGAAGTCATTCAACTTGACTGCTGGGATGAATTTATGGCGACTGGTAACAAAAGCTCGGCTGTTTTGCCGGAGGTTAAGCCTAGTGACCCAGTAATGATTCAATATACATCGGGCACAACCGGCTTTCCAAAGGGTGCATTACTACATCACCGGGGCTTGCTAAACAATGCAACTCATGCGCTCGAGCGTATGGGCGTTAACGAAGGATCAGTTTGGTTAACAGTAATGCCTATGTTTCATACCGGCGGTTGCGCTGTTTGCATGTTGGGCGCAATAGCTAAAAAAAGCACACAAATACTGGTTGAAATGTTTGAGCCAGGTTTGGTGTTGGAGTTAATGGAAACGTACCGTATTAATTCGATGCTGGCTGTGCCAACCATGCTTATTGCCATGCTTGAACACCCTAGCTTTGCTTCTAGAAACCTATCATCTTTAACTAAGGTTTGTTCGGGCGGTTCTACCGTACCTGCTGCGCTAGTTAAGCGATTTGAAAAAGAGCTTGAGGTCAAATTTGTTATTATTTTTGGGCAAACAGAATGCTCTCCTGTGGCCTCAATGACCCGACCTGATGACACTACCGATGATAAAGCCAATACCGTTGGTGGCCCAATGGCGGGTGTTGAACTTAAAATTATAGATACAGAGAATGGTAATACGCTGCCTTTACACACCTTGGGTGAATATTGCGTGCGGGGTTATAACGTGATGCATGGGTACTTTAATATGCCTGAAGCCACAGAAAAGACCATTGATAAAGATGGCTGGTTGCATTCGGGTGATCTGTGCACAATGGATGAACGGGGTTATTGTGCCGTAGAGGGTCGGTTAAAAGATATGATTATTCGTGGTGGGGAAAACATTTATCCCAGAGAAATTGAAGAGCAGTTATTCCAGCATCCTACCATTGCAGAAGTAGCGGTCGTAGGCTTACCCGATGAGCGATTGGGTGAGGTGGTTGCAGCCTTTATTCGCTCAGCACCAGGAAAATCATTGTGTACAGATGAACTGCATACTTACTTGAGGGAGCATTTATCACCACAAAAAACACCTAAGTACTGGTTTTTTATTGATCAGTTCCCATTAACAGGGTCTGGAAAGATACAAAAGTTTGAATTACGTAAGCAGTGGGAAGCGGGTGTTTATACTTAGTGATTGATAACTTTTCTTATTGATTTAGCGCCCAAGAATGAGGGCTTGGGCGGCGCCGCAAAATATTGTTAAAACAGCCATTAAAATAATCATTAGTAAATAATAGGAAATATTTCAGCCAAAATGAAATTATTTTTACTCAAAACATCAATTAAACTTTAATTATTACGACACTCAAGGATGAGAGTTAATATGCCAAAACTAACATCTAAAACGTGACAAGATATAAACAACAGTAAAAAGCTAACCAATACTACTTAACTATACAGTTTACCCCTCACCTTTTTTAAAATTCAGTATTCAGGTTTAACCCTGAAGATTTCAACATGCATTTAAAATCACTAGTCGTTGGTTTTTCACTGAAAAAACCTGAAATAAGAACAAACTAAACAAAACTTTTAAAAACCTCAAAAAAGGACAATGGAAAAATTGTTCACTTTAGATAGTTTTGACTTTCTTTAACTATGCCTGGCTTATTTAATTTTGGGCTTGACAGGCTCTATAGGATATTTAGCTTCACACCAAGCAGCAAAGCCGCCTTTTACATGACAAATATTTTCTAAACCCATATATTGTAACGCCTGTGTTGCTAAAGCCGATCGCAAACCGCCACCGCAATAAAAAACAATCCGTTTACCTAATAAAAATATGCTTTTATGATACGGGCTTTGAGGATCTACCCAAAACTCTAACATACCTCTGGGTGCATGGTAAGCTCCAGGTATTTTACCATCACGATATAGTTCTCGAACATCACGAATGTCGACAATCATAATATCATCATTCTGATATAACTTAACCGCATCATCAACCGTTATGGTTTCAATTTCCTCTTCGGCTTTTGCACATAATTCTTTAATACCTATTTTTATTTTCATATTAGCCCACACTTCGATAATTGATAATTTAGCCATTTGATTTTAGTTGACATTTTATTTACCAAAATCCAGAAAAGTACACTTTGAATCTACGTTATTGAATTTAAGTAAACAAGGTGTTTTTAATATTAATAGCAGTATTTATAAAATGTCGGAAGTTATTTTAAAGGAATAAATGGGGTCTGAATCTGAGTATTCTCATTGAACCTTAAAAAATTAATATTTCTACCCTGCCATAAAAGACTAAGCAAACGCCGTTATTTATTATTATTCTATTGATAACTTTGCTTTTTACTATAGTATTCCATTTTAAAGCTTAGTGCTGAACCAGTAAAAACAATCAATTACTATCAATTACTATCAATGAAAATGAACCGCCACTAACGACTATAAAATGACAATAAAACGCAAAACGCTTTTTGGGAAGTTGTATCCCTCCTTTTTAATTATCTCTTTTATTTCATTACTTGCCATTGTAATGATTGCTCTTTGGTCATTTAAATCGTTTTATTATCAAGAACGTGCTGTTGATTTAGAAATAAGAGCAAAAATATTAACCCCTGAATTTTCTCGGTTACTGCAAGCGAAAGATTATCCAGAAATTCAAAAACAGTCGCAAAAATTAGGGGATGATTCTTCAACACGCATTACCATTGTTTTACCTTCAGGGAAAATTGTTGGTGATAATAAAAAAGATCCCACCACTATGGACAATCACAAAGACCGTCCTGAAATTGAGCAAGCAACACTACACGGGAAAGGCTTATCCATCAGGTATGGACACACACTTGCAATAGATTCAATGTATTTTGCCATGCCTATTATTGCCGAAAATAAAATTATTGGCATAATGCGAACGTCTACTGCCTTAGATACGCTGCAAAATGCGTTATGGAGTATTTATTATAAGGTTTCACTGGGCTTTTTCATCCTTATAATTATTACTGCATTTGCTAGTTGGTGGATGTCTAAATCACTTGTTAGGCCACTAGAAGTAATAAAGGTACAAGCGCAGCGATTAGCTAAAGGTGACTTTTCTAGTCGCGTTGAATTAAGTTCGAACGACTCATTAGAGTCTGAACAGTTAGGGCAAGCATTTAACGAAATTGCTATTCAGCTAAATCAACGTATTGAAACAATTTTGAATCAACGAAATGAACAAGAGGCCGTATTTTCTAGTATGGTTGAAGGCGTTATTGCCGTTGATAGTAGCGAGAACATTCTTCGAATTAACCAAGCAGCCTATAATATTTTAAAAATATCTGAAAAAAACATTGAAGGTATTAAATTACAAACAGCTATAGAAAATGTGGAATTACATCATCTTATTTTATTCGCCCTGCAACAAGACATACCCGCAAAGCAAGAAATTATTATCCACAATAACGTAGAACAAGTGCTATTAGCTCAATCAGCCCCTTTGCTTGATATACATAAAAACAAGTGTGGCACTTTAGTGGTGTTTAATGACATTACCAAATTAAAAGAGTTTGAATTACAAAGAAAAGAATTTGTTGCTAACGTATCGCACGAACTTAGAACACCACTTACCGCAATTCAAGGCCTGTCTGAAACCTTAATAGAATTCCCGGATCTTCCCAAAGAGAAAAGAGATAATTTTACCAATGTTATTCATACTCATTCTATTCGTTTAGAAGGTATTATTGAAAACTTATTAACTTTATCCAAAATTGAAAAAGAAACAGAAGTTGATGAAATAGACTTTGATAACGAGTCAATTACCTTGGCATTAAGTAATGCTATTTTCTTATGTAAAGACAAAGCATTAGCCAGAAAAATAGACATTATATTGAATAACGCTGAAGACATAACCTTTAAGCACAACTCCTCACTAATAGAACAAGCTATCATCAATTTACTAAATAATGCCATTAAATACAGTAACGGCAATAGCAAAATAAAAATAACCGTCATCAGGCAAAACAAAAATATTACAATAAGCGTTGCTGACCAAGGCAGCGGTATTCCAGAAGAACATTTGTCTCGATTATTTGAACGTTTTTATCGGGTAGATAAAGCCCGTAGTAGAGCTCTAGGCGGTACGGGTTTAGGTTTATCTATAGTTAAACATATTGCATTGGCACATAACGGCACCGTAACGGTAGAGAGCGAAATAAACAAAGGCAGCGTTTTTACGTTAACTTTGCCGTTAGTGTATTAGGTTAATTTTTAGTTTCTATTAACGTGGTATTTTTAATTGTGTAATATATTCGAAAACCACTACCAAAAAAAACTCAACTCGAACAGGTTACTGTTCTTCGTTAAGTAAGAGAGGGGTTTACCTATCCTGCGTCTACCTACAACAACTTGACCATATTATTATTGGCGAGAGTGACTTTTATAGTATGAAAGTGGATGATGTTATATGATACCTTTATCGCTTGCTACTTTATGTCAATTATTATAATTTCAGCTAAAAATCATACCAATTAAAGTCTTTAGTACAGTACGCTCATTACAACAAATGCTAGGCTCCATCTAATGCAAACCAAATTATTATTTTTTATTTTCTTTACTGTTTACTCTAGCTACGTGTCTGCGCAAAAAATACGAATAGTCACTGAAATACTTCCTCCATTTCAAATGCTAGATAATAATCAACAACCCACGGGTGTCATGGTCGATATTGTTAATGCACTATTAGAGGACACAGGAATTCAAGCAAGTATTGAGTTTTACCCTTGGGCTAGAAGTTATAAAATAGCAAAAAACACTTCAAATACACTTATTTTTTCCATGTTACGCAACAAGCAAAGAGAAAATCACTTTCAATGGATAGGAAAATTATACACAGGGAAGTATCAACTTGTTGGCTTAAAGACTAATACTAATATAAACATTAATTCACTAGAAGACGCTAAAAAGTACTCTGTAGGTACAATTAGAAATGATTTGGCAGAGAGTTACTTTGTTAAAAAAGGTTTTGTTATTAATGACAATTTATTTCTTACCGCCACTCCGGATGCTCTTTGGAGGCTACTTGATAGTGGACGAATTGATGTTGTTCATACAAATAATGCTATCCGCCCATATAACATGGAGAGTTTAGGCATATCACCACAAGATTTAGATGTTAAGTATACACATACAGAATTTACTGAAGAAATGTATATTGCAGCGAATAAAGACACAAATAATAAAATAATAATTAAATTATCTCATGCGATTAAGGAAATAAAAAGAGATGGTCGATATAGAGATATTTTAGATAAATGGAAAATAAAATAATTTAACGAACAGCTATTTTCATAAGTAAAAATATTACGCTTAACGTAGGAGTATTTCTTCTTTCTAGAGTACCATCTGTTGTCATATCCTTAGTACGAGTCGCGATATTTAGTTCAAACCATTATTTTTTATAAAACTGACTATCTATATTGTATTTATTCAATTTTAAATTAAAAGTACGTCTTTCCATATCAAGCTCTTCAAGTACCGCTTGAACACTCCCTTTATGTCGTTGTAGAGAGTTAATAAGCATACTGGCTTCAAAATCATTAACCAGATCTTTTAAAGAAGATTGCAAGGTTTTGTCTTGTTTGTCATGCTCGTGTGGATTTAATATTTCATTAAGATCATGGCAATTCTTGATAACACAGCGAGTGGCAACATTAATAAGTTCACGAATATTACCCGGCCAGTTATATTCTAATAATTGCCGTTGTAGGTTAATACCAGCACCAGCCCATTCAATGTTGTTTTGGGTCATAAAGTTACTAGCAAAGTGTTCGAATAGTAATAGAATATCTTCTTTTCGTTCACGTAACGGTGGGATATATAATTCGGCAACTTGCATGCGGAAATATAAATCTTGTCTGAAATTTGGATTGTCTTTTAGCTCTTCTTTAGTGGCTGAAATAATACGAATATCAATGTCTTTAGCGGTATTTGACCCCAGTGCTTCAACTTTATTTTCGGATAATGAGCGTAATATCTTTACTTGAGCACTTAAGGGAATAGATTCTACTTCATCAAAAAATACCGAACCTTTATTAGCAAATTCGAATTTACCGATGCGTGTAGTATCCGCACCACTAAATGCGCCTTTTACATGGCCAAACAATTCTGATTCAAATAAATCTTTTGGGATTGCCGCACAATTTAAAGCAACAAATTGTGCTTTTTTACGGTGACTAAAGTCGTGTAGACAGTGGGCGACAACTTCTTTGCCAGCCCCGGTTTCACCGTGAATAAGTACAGGCACGTCTAAATTAGCCACTGACAATATATCACGCCGTAATTTGGCCATTTTAGGCGACACGCCCATTAAACGTGTTTCTATCGCATCTTTATTTTTTAGAGCATCGCGAAGCCGGGCTTGGTTATAGGTTAATACTCGTTTATCAATGGCTCTATTTATGCTTGCTAATAGTCGTTCAGGTTCAAACGGTTTTTCAATGAAATCATAACAACCTTCTTGTACGGCTTCTACCGCTTGTGAAATATCACCGTGTGCTGTCATTAAAATAACGGGAATGTTTTTATCGCAACTAAGTACTTGGTTAAGCAGCTCGACCCCTGTTATTTCTGGCATTTTTATATCACTAACAACTATGCCAGGAAAGTCTTCGTAAATAAATTTAATGGCTTCAGCCGGTTCAATAAATGCGTGTACTTTTTTAAAATGAAGTGATAAATAATCAGAGACATTAGTCAGTAAGTCTTTATTGTCGTCGACGATTACTACTTCGCAATTTTCAGCATTTAAATCATCAATATTAGTCATGTTTTCCTTCTGTACAGCGTTATCAATATGCGCTTTATTGTTACGTTTATTTAAAGCGTTTTTGTTATTTAATGTTAGTTATTTAGTAACAAGGGGAGTGAAATGGTAAAGCTGGTCGAGTTTTCTAAACACTTAACCTCAATATTACCATCATATTCTTTTATAATGTTATTAGTAATAGCTAATCCTAAACCAAGGCCTTTGCCAATGGACTTAGTGGTAAAAAATGGTTCAAAGATATGTTCTACAACACTTTCATCCATACTACCGCCATTATCTTCAACAATCACTAAGGCATATTGATCTATCACCTTGGTGGATATTAATACTTTGGGCGCTGCAGATTTTTCAACGGCATCTAAGGCATTTCTAACTAAATTACCAATAGCGATTTCAAGTTTAGTTGAATTAATATTAACTAACGGCTGCTGTTTATCCAAGGTAATGTCAATGGTAGTACTGTTATCTTCAAGATAAGTGCTGAGTAAACGATTGATTAAGCAATTAAGTTCAACACTTTGCTCTTTCGAGGAGCCACCACCTTGATAAGCAAATTATTTCAACTGAATAAGTATATCCTGCATATTGTGGCAAAGTGGTAGCAGGTTATTTAATGAGGTGTTTACCCCTTGCCAATCCTTTCTTTGTTGTTTAATGGCAATACTTGCTAGTGCACTTTTAAAAGCGACTAAAGGCTGACTTAATTCATGCACTATCGCTGCCGCCATTCTGCCCAGCACGACCATTTTATCTTGGCGGATGAGTTCTTTTTGGGCGACATCAAGGGCTAATGTTCTTTCTTCAACGAGTTTTTCAAGATGAGAGTTAGCAAAACTTAACGCTTCTTCCACTTTTTTTCGTTTAGTGATATTCACAATAGTCATTAAATATAGGCCATTGTTTATGTTCATAGGACTAATAATGTACATTATTGGCAATAAAGGAGCGCTACTATTTCCTGTTACTGGGCTTTCTGTTAACGAGGTTTCGGTAAATGTTTCGGTGATATTTATCGCTTTTTCAAATTCTGTTGGTAAACCAACAAATTCACTAATATTTTTTCCCTTGATTGCCGTGTTATTATCATGATTACACATTTTTTGAAAAGTGGCATTATTGCTAAGAATATTGCCTTTTTGATCAAGGGTTAATATACCTACTTTAGTTTGATCTATGATCAGCTGCATTTCAGCACGATGTTTTTGATCGACTTCTGCTTTCATATTATGCGTGTATTCAATAAACCTACGATGCTTTAAAAAGGTATAAAATCCGTATAATAAAAGCGCAATAATCAAACTGCTATAGAGAGTTTTTTCTATAATAGTGTTAAACGGCAGTGCGTAATAAAGTCGCCAGTTTTTTAGTAAGGTATTTTCTTTATTACCAAGTTGAGCGGACTCCACTAAAAAATGTTGCCCCTTAATATTCCAGAGAGTGACTGAGGCCAAATCAATGCTGTAAGTGTCATCAACAATTAAATTAGGGATTTGACCCACAAATTGACGTTGTTTTGAAATTCCTTGTAATTGCTCAGGAGAAAGCTCGACAAGGCTATTATATTTCCATGATTTTTTAGCTGACATGATCACGACATTATTGTCATCAACAACCAAAACATCACCAGTAAGTTCTTGCCAAGAACGTTCAATATTATTCGGCTCGACCTTAGCAACAATTACCCCAAAACCTGAATTAAATCCTTCAATACGAGAGGAAATAAAATAGCCAGGGATCTTACTCGTAATGCCAACACCATAATATAATCCGTTACCTTCACGCATGCTTTGTTCAAAATAAGGCCTGAATTCATACTGATTATTCATGAAGCTAGTGGCTTTGTCATAATTGCTGGTTGCGATGACAATGCCTTCATTATTCATTAAATAAAGGATATCAACACCAGCAGAAATTTGCATTGATTTCAGTAATTCATTGAGTTGTTGACCATAATCATTGTCTTCAACCGCTAATCTTAAACGAGTATCATGGGATAGTAATTTAGGCAGGTACTGATATTTTTCAAAAGTGCTACTGAGGGTTTTTTCAATTAATGATAACCGTAACAAAGAAGCGCTTTGGGTATTTTTAATCCACATTAAATGAATCACTATCACTAGGCTAACAAAAGTTAGCCCAAATAATAATGGTGTTTTTTTTTGTTTAAACAAGTTCGCCACACGTAGATTGCTTATTAAATTCAATGATTGAAACGACTAAATAGGTTATAAACATTAGCGACAGCGCTACTTTTAGTATCAATCCATCAAATGGCCATAGTAATAAAGTACCGACAATACCTAATGCTAATCTATTGCCACGATTAACAACTTTCATTACGACTCCTTCCCATGCTGCAATAATACAAAATAATCCTATGGCAGAAAAAACAAAAATGAGAATACGCATTTCAGCATCACCCATCACTAACCCTGTATATGCCATGAGTAACGGTACTATATATAAACCTTTGGCAAGTTTCCATGCACAAAAAGCTGTTTTAGTATGATCACCTTTGGCAATACCTGCGGCAGTGTAGGCAACCAAACATACTGGTGGTGTTACATTGCTATCTTGTGATAACCAAAAGATAACTAAGTGAGCTGCTAATAAAGAGCTAGCTAATATTTCAGGTGATAAAACCATTTCATATAACATGGTACGAATTTCACTTGGCGCTGCTAACAAAGCATCTGACAATGGCATGCTGCCGTCGGCAAAAGCGGGTAATAGTATGGTAATTAAATCTTTAGAAACCGCTAGCGAACCGCTATTAATAATTTCGGAGGTTACTTGTAAAGAAATTAAATCACTGAGTACAGGAGCTAACAGTGTTGCCACTATGATATAAGAAGCGGTAACAGGCAAACCTGCCCCTAAAATAAGTGAGGCAACAGCGATTAATACAATGAGTATTAGCAAACTGCCATTGGCCCATTCTATTGCCATTAATGAAAAAGTACTTCCTAAACCTGTAGTAGTAATAGCATTTACCATTAATCCGATAGTAATTAAGAGTATTGCGGTAACCACCATACCTTTTGAACCTTCAGCTAGCGCATCATTGATTTCTTTTAGCTTCATTGGTTTTTCTGAAATCCACGATAAAAGGACAATGGATACTATTGCCATACCAACGGCGTATAATGGGGTAAAACCGACGATTAAACAAGTAACCAATATGCCAATAGAAACCAGATGTCGCCAGCCGTTTTTAATGTTTTCATCATTTTTTGGCGCGTCAGTAGTCAACTGATCAGGAATATCAATACCACGTTTAATGGCATATGCCCGAACAAAGAAACCAACCGTAATATAGTAAAGTAAAGCGGGAAGTAAGGCTGCGGTAACAATAGTTAAATAAGGTAATTGAGTGTATGAAGCCATGATAAAAGCGCCCGCGCCCATCACTGGTGGCATAAGTTGCCCTCCCGTTGATGCCGCCGCTTCAACACCGCCAGCAAATTCAGCAGAATAGCCTGCTTTTTTCATTGATGGAATAGTAATAACGCCAGTGGCCGCTGTGTTAGCAATAGCTGAGCCAGAAACTGACCCCATTAATCCAGACGCTAAAACCGAAACCAAACCTGAGCCTCCTCTGTAGCGTGACGCAAGTTTACC
>Ga0209826_1002642_pt1 | contig 11636 bp, 7 predicted proteins | sample GOMGulsemesocosm_5_FD_184637 | JGI IMG/M metagenome (GOLD analysis project Ga0209826, IMG submission 184637) | Methane-oxidizing microbial communities from mesocosms in the Gulf of Mexico - GOM15C Gulf of Mexico (SPAdes) (version 2) | ecosystem: Environmental > Aquatic > Marine > Cold seeps...
TATATGAGCTTATATGATAGCAAAGCCTTATACTATTTAGGTTAATTAACCTTGCTCACTCAACTCAAAAGCACAACGTTTGCTAAACCAAGAAAAAGCAGCAGGCACAAATAAGAAAGATAATAGTGTTGTTAACACGGTGCCGCCAGCTATGGCAATAGCAAAAGGTGGCCAAAATCCTCCACCAGCTAAAATTAAAGGCAGAAAACCACCAACAGTCGTTATTGTCGTTGAAGTGATATGTCGAGTACAACTTTGTACACCTTTAATAATCGCATTAGAATCGCCTTTAATGGCTAGCGCATCACTTTTTAATTCGGCAATGATAACGATAGCAGCATTTATTGCTAGTCCCATTAAACCAAGTAAAGCAATAATAACAGTAAAACCAAATGGATAACCAAAAATATAAACAGTTAACAAGCCTAAACCTACAGACTGTAAGGCACTGAAGAAAATAATACCGCCTAATCTAAAAGAGTTAAATGACAATACGACTACGGTAATTAATAAAGTAAATATCATACCGATACTCGTAAGTAATTGCCCAATGGCATCATCACGTTTAGAAGACTCGCCACCAATTTCTAGATAATAACCTGAAGGTAATTTGTAATTTGCTTCTGCAATATTAGCTTTAATGTTTGTTAATACTTCACTAGGTAAAACGCCCGATCGAATATAGCCTTCAACGGTATTAACTCTAGAGCCATTACGGTGGGGAATTGCTCCACGGCTTGGCTTTAATGAGAACTCAACTAAGGCGGTTAATGGGACTGGTTGACTTTCTCCTTGTGCATTATTTGTTGAGTTACGGCTGAGTAAATTTATATTAGCTAAATTATCGAGCTTAGCTCTGTCTTCATTAGCAATGCGAACACGTACGGGAATTGATTCTGTTGCTTCAATAATAGAACCACTTACATGACCACTTAAACTCCCTTGTAATTGTTGAGCTATATCTACTAATGATAAACCAAGCAAAGCCGCTGCTGGTTCATCAGCTTTAACCCAAACTTTTGGGGTGCCTGGTTGTAGCGATACACGGGTATGAATAATATCGGTGGTTTGCGTCATTATTTTTCTAAGATCATCACCAATTACTTTTAACGTATCTAAGTTAGGGCCGAATATACGTAGCTCTACAGGAGCATTAAAAGGGGGTCCCTGTTCTAATTTTCGTATTAAAATTTGTGCTTCGGGTATCAATTTATCTAATGAGATTTGTAACTGAGGAATTAAAGTATTTGCGGCATTTAAATCAGTTGCAGTTATCATCGCCTGTCCATAGTTTTGAAAACCATCTTTGGTAGGCGTTAAATTATAATAAAAAGAGGGTGCATTTTTACCAATAAACCAACGAACTTTTTCTATGCCTTCTTGTTGGTAAAGATGATCGCTTACTTGCTGGCTGACTCTTTGTGTATTGATAATACTGCTTTGTGCTGGCATGAAAAGTTCTATTTGAAACATGTCACGATCAGATGGTGGAAAAAACTGTTCGCTTAGTTGCTTAGCTAATACAAAGCCAAGTAAAGGAAGACAGAATACGGCAATTATAGTGGTTTTTTTGTAAGTTAGTGCCTGACGTAATAATTTTTCAAATGCATTGTTGAGTTTAGGTAAGTGAATACCAACTTGATACCATTGACCATCGGCTCTTTCTTGAGACTTCGTTTTTTTAGACGAGCCATCTTTAATAACTTTACCTTTAGGAAGGAAACGTCCAGCTAACCCCACCACAATAGTATGAGAAACAACATAAGAGCCAATTAAAGAAAAGATTACACTATAGGCTATGCCGCCAATAAATTCACCAGCTGAGCCAGGCATTAAAATAAGTGGCATAAAAGCTAAAATAGTCGTGATGGTTGAACCGAGTAATGGTAACCATAAATGTTTAATAGCATAACTAACACTATCAAGGCGTTTCATACCCTCTTGACGTTTAGTTTGAATGGTATCGGTCATAACAATGGCATTATCAACCATAATACCTAATGCCACGACTAAACCTGTTACTGACATTTGATGAATGGGAATACCATAAAAATTCATTATTGAAAGCGTAAATAGTACGGTTAAAGGTAAAGATGCAGCAACAATTGCGGCACTGCGCCAGCCAAGCGTTACTAGTAGTACTATGGAAATCAAAACAAAACCGAGAGCAATATTTTCCATTAGATCGCCAAGGCGCTTTTCAGTATAAATATTTTGATCAAACAGCACCTCAAGTTTAATGTTTTGTGGTAATTGTTTAGCATATAATGCTAATTCTGTTCTTATATTGGTACTCCACTTATCAATACGTAAGTTAGGTAACATACGAACGGCTACAACTAAAGCGGGTTTATCATTCACAATAGCTATTTCTTGAGCAGGCCAAGCTAAACTTTTACTCACTTTAGCTATGTCACCTAAGTGAAGTATTGTGCCTGAACTGCTCTCTTTAACAGGGATATTTTCAATACGAGTAACGGTATCAAAAGCACCAATTAGTTCAACTTGCATTTGGTTTTGTTGATTCACCAATTGTCCAGCGGAAACCTTTGCGTCTGATTGCTGTATTTTCTGAGCTATCAGTTTACTAGAAAGTTTGAGTTTACTGCTTAGTCCTTGATCTATTTCTACTAAAACCTCTTCTTGTCCTTGTCCGAAAATAGTAACAAGATCAGTGCCTGTAACAATGCGTAATCGATTTTGAAGATCATTAGCATAACGGCCTAAACTGGCAATATCACTAGGTCCATCACCTTGCCAATTTAAAGCAATAAGTTGTGTAAAGGCATAACTTCTATCGTCTTCTAGTATTGGTGCTAGCGTATTGGCAGGAAACTGTGGGGCAACGTCATTGATTAAATCTCGAACTCTAGACCAAATAGGTAACGAATCCGTCACTTCATCAATTAACTCAAGTTTTACTGCCGAAATGCCTGGACGTGAAACAGAGCTAATATTTTTAATTTCAGAAATTTTACGAAGCTTTTGCTCTATTTTTTCAGTAATAAGTACCTCTATCCTTTCTGCACTAGCACCAGGTAAACGTGTTAACACACTGGCATGTCGGTTTTGCATGCGAGGATCTTCCATCCTTGGCATGGTTGACAATGCGCTAAGACCCGAAACAATTAATAGAATAATAGCCAGAGACATTAGTCGGCCATTTTTAACAAAAGAGCGAATCATTAGTGGCTACCTACCGTATTAGCTAGTGCTTGCGATGAAGAGGTAACTATTTGGCCTGCAACATAACGATGGACACCTTGAGCAATAATTTGATGTTGTTGTAATGCTATTCCACTCACATAAACAGAGTGTTCATTTGCATGAAGTATATTTACAGTAGCCGACTGTAATTGGAAATTGCCTTTTGAGTCTGAAGAGGGTGATGTGATGAAAATCTGCCATTGTCCTCTCACACCGTCGGTTAAGGCATTTATTGGTAACCAAAAGCCTGCTTTGTTAATTTGTTGTTCTATCGTGATCCTAACGAGTTGGCCATTAAAATTTTTGCCTTTATCTAGTTTTTCAAGCATTTTTAATCGTAGTTGTACGGTTCTATTGATAGCATCTATTTGATGGCCTATAGCGATAAGTTTGGCTTGTTTATTTTGATTATCTATTTTTATTCGAATGATTTGTCCTAGAGATAAGGTACTAGCAACTTTGCTTGGAATACCAACACTGATTTCATTATTAGCACTTTCTATAATGCGAAAGCTTGTTTTATTTGGCGTTATGACTTCGCCCTTTGAAATAAGACGCTGTGTGATCACACCATCAAAAGGAGCGATAAGTGCTGATTTTTCTTCTTGATATTGCAATATTTGAATGCGAGCATTTAAACCGTTGATTTGTGCATTAAGTATTTTATTTTCAGCATTTAGCTCATCGAGACGTTGTTTAGAACTGTAACCATCACTAATAAGTGTTTCTATACGATTTAAATTGGCTTTGTTTAATGCTATTTGTGCTTCTAATTGAGTTATTTGTGCTTGTAATTCAGACGTTTTATAACTAAGTAATAGAGTGTCTTGGCGTGCTAAAAGTTGGCCCTTTTTAACAATATCACCATTATCTATTACTACTTCACTGACTGTTCCTGAGTATTCAAAACTTAAATTAGTTTGTTGCTTGGCTGTAACTTGACCTAAGTAATCTCGCTCAATGGTATAACTTTGTTCAGGATCAATATTCATAAGCGCTGCGCTTTGATAATATATTTCAGTGCTTTTATTGTTATCGACATTTTCAGTGCAAGCAGAAAGTGTTGTAAAGGCTATAAATATAAAGGCGACTTGTTTGGCATTTATGGTTTGTAATACGGAAGGAAAGCGCTTTATAAAAGAGATCATTTTATTGTGCCTAATAGAAGTGATTAATAACAAAACCAAACAAACTAGCTCATAATAAGACTAGACTGTACAGTCCATTTAATTGTAGTCTAAATAAACTAGACTGGACTGTCTAGTTTATTTTGTTAAAATAGGTTCATAGGTTAACGAAAGGTTGAAGTGATACAGGCAATGACTAAGAAACGTAGTAAAAACGAAATTAAGCGCCAACAGATACTAAGTGCTGCAATTAACTTATTCGTGGAACAAGGGTATTCAGCAACAAGTATGGAGCAGATTGCTAAAAATGCGGATGTTTCAAAGCAAACGGTTTATAGCCATTTTGGCAATAAAGATGATTTATTTTCTGCTTCAATAGAGCAAAAATGTGAATCATTGCATATTTTAGATTTATCTATGCATGATTTATCTGATCCGCAAGCCATTTTATTTCAATTAGCACAACGTATCATTGACATTATTGTGTCAAAACAAACTTGTGCAGTTCATAAAATATGTGCTTTTGAGTCTAACACTTATCCTCAAGTATCTAATATTTATTATCAATCAGGCCCTTTAAGAGTCACCAATGAAATCACTCAATTGCTAGAGAAATTGCATCAACAAAAAATATTAACTATTGAAAATCCTAGACATGCCGCATTGCAGTTTTTAAATATGATGAAAGGTGAGCTTTGGATGCAAATAGAATTTAATACTAAAGAGCGAATCTCTTCAAAAGAAGTAGATGAATACTTACGCGATAGCGTTGCATTCTTTATTCGTGGCTATGCTGCTGTTAATAAAGAATAGTATTATTAACAGTAATAATACCAGTAAGTTAGTGAGTGATTTTTAATAAGGATATATTTTCAAAGCTTCAGCGTAAGTTGGCATTGTTGATATTCACTTTGTTCAGATTAACCTACAAAGTTCAGGTCAGCCTACACCTTTAGTTTTATCATTTGTTGCGCTGTATCTAACATTCTATTAGCAAAACCCCATTCATTATCGCACCACACTAACATTTTTACTAAGCGTTTATGACTAACACGAGTTTGGTTGCCATCAACAATACAAGAGTGAGGATCATGGTTGAAATCGACTGAAACTAGTGGTTCCTCGGTATAAGATAAAATGCCTTGTAAGCCATCTTCTAGCAGTGATTTTTGCTGAGCTTCTATAATGACTTGATTAATATCTTTAATAGAAACATCTTGATTAACAGTAATACTTAAATCCATAGCGGTTACGTTAATGGTTGGCACACGAACAGCAATGGCTTCAAAGCGCCCTTTAAATTGGGGTAAAATTCTTTCAATACCTATGGCTAGTTTAGTATCTACTGGAATAATTGATTGACTAGCGGCGCGTGACCGGCGTAAATCAGGGTGATAAGCATCAATAACTTGTTGATCATGCATTGATGAATGAATTGTGGTAATAGTACCACTTTCAATACCAAAAGCATCATCTAGCACTTTAATTACGGGTACAATGCAGTTTGTCGTACAAGAGCCGTTAGACACAATACGATCATTGTTTTTAAGTGTTTGATGGTTTATACCATAAATAATTGTAGCATCAACATCATGACGAGCAGGGTGGGAAAATAGAACCTTCTTAGCACCTTGTTTTATATGTGCTAAGCCATGAGTTTTACTGCCATATACCCCAGTACAATCAAACACAATATCTACTTGATGTGCTTGCCAAGGAAGAGTTGTTAAATTGCTTACATGAGACAGAGCTACCTTATCTTGGTTGATCAATAAATTGTCACCTTGTAACTCAACAGGAAAAGCAAAACGACCATGAGTACTATCGTACTTTAACAGATGGGCAATACCGCTAGTGGGAGCAAGGTCATTAATAGCAACTAAGTTAAATAAGTCAGATTTGCCACTTTCATAAATAGCTCTAACAATACTACGCCCAATACGACCAAAACCGTTAATGGCTATATTTATCATGAGTATATACTTCTAATTGAGGTAGGGTGGGCAATGTTTTGCCCACCTTTTTACGTTTACAGTACAACTTTTACAACGCGTTGACTGTATTTACAACATTATCAACAGTAAAGCCAAAATGCTCAAGCAACACATTACCAGGTGCTGATTCACCAAAGGTGGTCATACCGACAACAGCGCCATTTAGACCAACATATTTAGCCCAAAAATCAACATGTGCGGCTTCAATTGCTACGCGCTTGATAACACTTGCTGGTAATACTGATTCTTTATAATCACTGCTTTGTGCATCATAAATATTAGTTGATGGCATAGAAACGACGCGAACTTTTTTACCTTGCTCAGTTAACACTTTAGCAGAGTCAACGGCTAAGCCGACTTCAGAGCCTGTCGCAATTAAGATCACGTCAGGCGTACCATCACAATCTTGTAAAATATAGCCACCTTTAGCAATATCAGTTACTTGTGCTTGACTACGAGTCATGGCAGGTAAACCTTGGCGTGAGAATATCAACGCTGAAGGTGCTTTTTGGCTTTGTACGGCAGCTTTCCATGCAACGGCTGATTCTGTTGCATCACACGGACGCCATGTTGTTAAGTTTGGTGTCGTGCGTAAGTTAGTTAATTGCTCAATCGGTTGATGAGTTGGGCCATCTTCACCTTGACCAATGGAATCATGAGTATAAACAAATATGTTTTGAATACCCATTAGTGCTGACATACGTACGGCATTACGGGCATATTCCATAAACATCATGAAAGTTGCACCATAGTTAATGAAGCCGCCATGTAGCGATACGCCATTCATTATGCCGCTCATACCAAATTCACGTACGCCGTAAAAAATGTAGTTACCAGCGGGGTCGGTTTCAATTCCTTTTGCGCCAGACCATAATGTTAAGTTTGAACCGGCTAAATCGGCAGAGCCACCTAACATTTCAGGTAATACTTTACCAAAGGCTTCAATGGTATTTTGTGATGCTTTACGAGAAGCAATATTTTCACTGCTCTCATGACATGCTTGAATGAATGCATTAGCTTTATCTTCAAAGTTTTGTGGTAATTCACCTTTAATGACACGACGTTCAAATTCACTAGCAAGTTCAGGGTATGCGGCTTGATAAGCATTGAATTTTTCATTCCAGCTAACTTGGCTAGTATTTCCTTTTTCTTTTTGATCCCATTGAGTATAAACACTTTCTGGTACTTCAAAAGGAGCATGTGACCAGTTTAAAAAGTCACGTGTTGCTTGAACTTCATCATCGCCTAATGGTGCACCATGACAATTATGTGTACCTGATTTATTTGGTGAACCAAAACCAATAACAGTTTTACAACAAATCATACTTGGTTTGTCAGTAACTGATTTTGCTTCAACAATAGCTGCTGCGATAGCCGCGCTATCATGACCATCAACACTGATTACATGCCAGCCATAAGACTCAAAGCGGGCAGGGGTATTGTCAGTAAACCAGCCTTCAACATGGCCATCAATAGAAATGCCATTATCATCCCAAAAAGTGATTAATTTACCTAAACCCAATGTGCCAGCTAATGAACAGGCTTCATGAGAAATACCTTCCATTAAACAACCGTCACCTAGGAAACAATAGGTAAAGTGATCAACAATATCGTGGTTTTTACGGTTAAATTGTGCTGCTAAAGTTTTTTCTGCAATGGCCATACCTACGGCATTTGAAATACCTGCACCAAGTGGACCTGTCGTAGTTTCAACACCTGGCGTGTAACCATATTCAGGGTGACCTGGTGTTTTAGAATGTAATTGACGGAAGTTTTTTAAATCATCAATTGATAAATCATAACCGGATAAATGCAATAAAGAATAAATAAGCATTGAACCATGACCGTTAGATAGAATAAATCGATCACGATCGGCCCAGTTTGGATCACTTGGGTTGTGCTTTAAAAAGTCACGCCATAATACTTCGGCGATATCCGCCATTCCCATGGGGGCTCCAGGATGTCCTGATTTTGCTTTTTGCACAGCATCCATACTTAACACACGGATGGCATTGGCTAGTTCTTGACGCGACGACATATTAGCTCCAGATCTACTTTTAATAAGGTATAAATAAAATTGCGCGTATTTTCCACTACCTCAAGGCATAGCGCAAATTAAATTACACTATTTTTTATATTTTTCGTTTATATCCATAAAACGTTCATCTTGAAATGGTATGGGTACTTGAGGTGATATGGATAAATACAAGGCATGAAATGGAATGCTTGTTATGAACAACCTATTGATAGCGCTTAAATAATCAAGGTGTTGATAGGGATTTGTTTGAGGATAAGTAAAAAATAGTGCTAGTATTCTTTAGTAATATAACTTTATTTGATTGAATACTTATAAAAATATGCATCATCCTTTTCAACTTCAACGCTTTTTTCTTACTCTTGTTATATATCTTAGTGTGTGTATTTACTCCTATGTTTTTATCACACCATACTCTTTTATTAGTTTTATAGGACCTGCCGCCGGTATTACTACCGCTTTAGTTGTTTTTTGGGGATCTGGCATATTATTAGCTGTTGTTGTGGCAACGATACTTTTTTGTTTGTTTTTATATTTCTGGTTAAATTTACCTATTGAATCATCTATGGTTATCATTACCTTGCTAGCACTTATGCTGCAAGGTTTTTGGGCAAAGCAGCTAACTTTTACCGAAGTAAATAAGCATAAATGGTTAAAATCTAGAAGAAGTTTATTGATTTTTTTATTTAAAGTTGGACCTGTAATCAGTTTGGTTTCTGCGTCTACTGTTGTCATTTTAACTACGTTAGAAAATCAAATGTTTGGCGATAATTTGTTTTTTGTTTTTGTTTGTAGTTGGTCTGCCAGTACATTAATTTCTATTTTTTTTACGCCTCTGTTCTTGCTTTCTCAGGATCAATTAAGTATCTCTAAACGTGTTTTTATCATTGTTTCATCATTATTGGCAATTATATGTATTGGTTTGTTGTTCAATATTTCACAAAATGTACAACAGCATCAACGGCAAGATACTTTTAATCAGGTGCAAAATAAAGTATTACAGAATATTCAACAAGAAATTGCTTCAACAATAGAACAAGTAAATAGTCTATCTGCTTTGTTCAAATCGACTGAACAAGTGAGTCGAAGAGAGTTTGAATTATTTGCACAACATGTTTTTCAAAATAACTCGAGTGTTAGAGCATTAACGTGGGCTCCGATAATAACCCATGAAAATAGAGCTGAATTTACAAAAGTTTTTGGTAGTGTTAATGAAAAAAATATAAAAGGAGAGTTACAAGAATCTGTTAAACGAAATATATATGCACCGATTAAGTATCTATATCCTTCCTTAAATAACGGACAATATTTGGGGTTTGATGTCTTGAAAAACCTCAATACTGTGATAGATATAAATAAACTCATGAGCCATGAAGGAGTAGTTGCTAGTGCGCCTCTTCGTCTAGGTCAAAATGAGTTTGCTAATTTAGATATACTTTTCATCTCAGCTGTTTATTTTGAAAATAATACTACAGAGCAGGACAAGCAAGAGCAGAGCAAGCAAAAACAGGGTAAGGAAAATAATTTATTAGGTTTTGTTCTTGCGTCAGTGCAATTTGAAAGCTTCTTTAAGAAAATTTTACCTTTAAAATCAGATGATGTTATGTTGTTTATTGAAGATGTTACTCAGCAAGAGCCGTATACTTTATTTGGTAAGCCATTAAATGAAAGCTACCGTCATATTGAAAGCACTACTTTATATGTTAATTCAAGGGTATGGCGTATTAGTATAGGTGAAAGTCAACCTTGGCAAATGCAAGAAAAAAACTGGCAAATATGGGCAATGCTTGGTGGAGTAACATTAGGTGGGGTTTTATTTCAAGTATTGATTTTAATGATGGTGGTGTACTCTAATGAATTAAGTGCTCAAGTCGTTAGAAAAACCAGAGAATTAATTCTCGCTAAAGAGAAATCAGAACATAAAAATAAAGCGATGACTAATTTTGTATACACACTTACTAATGAGTTTGGTACACCATTACAAGCGATAAGCCACTTTACCAAACAGTTACACAAAGCTGATAGTCAAAAACAAAAAAATATCATTCAAGACATTGATCTGGCGATTAATAACATGCAAAAGTTACTTGGCATGGTTGCTGATTTGTCTAAAATTGAACTTGGTGAATTAGTAGTAAATAAAGCGCCATTAGACTTTTATGGTTTTTTAGCACGAATAGACTCTATGTTAAAGGCGAATAAATCAAATAGAAATAATCAAATAACTTTTTTAATAGACCCTAGTGTTCCACACTTTATTAATAGTGATGAATTGAAAATTCAGCAGCTTTTAGTCGCTTTCTGTCATGGGGTTCATCAACTATATGATGCTGAAAATATAAGGTTGTCAATAAAAGTACATACTCATAAATTTAATAGTGCGACCTTGTTATTTGTTTTTACAAGTCATAATAATGAAGTTAGTCATTCTATTGAACAATTTCAGCATTTTATCTTAAAAGGAATTTCGTCATATAGTGCAGAAGTCGCTATGGCTAAAAAAGTTTGTCAATTGATGGGGGGCGATGCTAGCTTAGCTATTTCAGATTCTGGTAAAAGAATATTAACAGCCTCAATAAAGATTGAAATAACGTCTAATGAGCAACAACAAGTTTATCAAGCACAAACCTTTGATGACATAGATGATTTTAACTAGATATGTTAATTATTTCCTTGAATTATAGAGTAAAATGGTTTAGTTTTTAATCAGATTGCACATGCACTTTATTATTGTCATGCACTTGGACAATAATATCTGAGCAAAATAAGTAAAAATAAAACGCAATCTAATAAAAACTAGGTAGATAAAATGCGAAAGTCATCCCCTAGAGGGTTAAAGCTGACTACGGTTATTTTTGCAGTATTTGTTATGACCATTTTAGCAATATTAAGTAATACGTCAGTAGCTGATGACATGGAAGTAAAAACAGCACAATCAGAATAAAATGATTATTAACTAGAGTATAGTTATTATCAATAATGGAATTTTAAGCCCTGAACTTATTAAAAGTTTAGGGCTTTTTTATATGTAATGCTAAATAAGGGAGTAACTATCCGTTTAAATGAAATCGAGAAGTCTATTTTGAAAATATTGAATAGTTGATTTAAAAGATGCAATGTTTGGTAAAATCTTTAGCTTCTGTAACTGTCCAATCACCTTTTGGCTTCTCTTTCATATTATTGCACCAGCCCTCACTACCTATTTTTGGAGCGCAACTAATGATTAAAAAAGCAACTGTAAATACACCAATAAATTTTTTCATTAAAAACTCC
>Ga0209826_1002643_pt1 | contig 11632 bp, 9 predicted proteins | sample GOMGulsemesocosm_5_FD_184637 | JGI IMG/M metagenome (GOLD analysis project Ga0209826, IMG submission 184637) | Methane-oxidizing microbial communities from mesocosms in the Gulf of Mexico - GOM15C Gulf of Mexico (SPAdes) (version 2) | ecosystem: Environmental > Aquatic > Marine > Cold seeps...
CTTCGGGCAAGTTAACACTGATGCCTTCCCAAGCAGCTTGCTCAGTTTCTTGCGCTAAATAAATACGCCGAAATTGGTCTATATGATCAATAAACTCAGCCTGTTGTAAATACAATAACTCAGGCGCTAGCAGTGGGCGTTCCAAATCATATTTACGTTGCTCAAAACGCTCATCAACTTCTGCGACAAACTGCTGAGCCGAGTGCTCTAAAGTTTCGGGTAATACAAAAGCCGTCGTTGCAGGAAGGTAATCAAATAATGTATTTGTCTGCTCATCAAATAAAGGCAGATAAGCCTCAATACCGCTAGGCGTAATACCCTTGCTAACATCTTGATACAACGTATTATTTTGATAATCACCTGGAAACGCCTCACGAAATGCTTGGCGAAAATGGTTGATCGCATCATCAGAAAAAGGAAATTCGCGCGCTGGAAAAAGCTGTATTTCATCCACCTTCTCTAATGATCGCTGAGTTTCAGGATCAAATGTTCTGATCGACTCAACCTCCTCATCAAACAACTCTATGCGGAATGGGTATTTGCTACCCATCGGAAACAAATCAATAATCGCGCCACGCACGGCAAATTCAGCATGTTGAACGACTTGAGAAACGCATTGATAACCCACTGCATCCAACTTAATCCGATTTAATTCCAAATTAAACTGACTGCCAACTTGCAGCGAATAACTATTCGCTAAAACATGATCTCGCGGTGCTAAGCGATGCATTAAAGTCGATACCGATAGCACCAATGCGCCACGCGTCACTTCGGGCAGTTGAGCTAGCGTCTTTAGTCGCTCTGAAACAATCTCTGGCAGTGGCGAAAATACATCATAAGGCAAAATTTCCCAGTCTGGGAAATGCAAAATAGGATATTCACCCTGTAAAAAGAAAGAAAGCTCATGCTCAAAGCGTAAAGCCGTTTGCGTATCGGGGGTTAGCACCACAAACAAACGGGATTCATTTTTAATTGCTGTAGCAATCGCCAAAGAATCTGCGCAGCCTTTTAATCCTGTCCAATAAATAGGCTGTTTGATTTTATGTGGAACTTTAGGTGAGAAAATAGCTTGTATATCTAACATTGTAACGGGCTAAAAGATCCATGGTGATAGTGGTAATACGTAAAACGGATTTCAATCCGGCTTACAACGCAAAATGTAATATTAGTTTAACATGAGCTGATTTGTGGGAGGGGCTTTTAGCCGCGACTTATCTAAGTAGCCTACTCACTACGCTGAATAAACATCGCATCACCATAACTGAAAAACCGATACTGCTGCACAATTGCATGTTGATACACTTTTTTAATCCGCTCATAACCTGAAAAAGCAGACACCAACATTAACAATGTCGATTCAGGTAAATGAAAATTGGTCAACATCGCATCAACCGTTTTAAATACATAACCTGGCGTAATAAAGAGATTAGTATCGCCTTCGCAAGCCTCTAAACTACCATTTTGCGAAGCCGACTCCAAAGATCGCATTGCAGTCGTACCAACTGCGATAACACGACCACCTCGCGCTTTCGCTTGTTGCACTGCTAACACTGTGTCCTCAGGTACAGCAAAATATTCCTTATGCATAATATGCTCAGCTAAATTATCTACTTTTACCGGTCGAAATGTCCCACTAGCAACATGTAAAGTGACAAAAGCAATCTGCACGCCTTTCTCCTTAATCCTTGCCATCATGGCATCATCAAAATGCAAACCTGCCGTTGGTGCTGCTACCGCACCACTTTGCTCCGCAAAAACCGTTTGATAACGCGTCTGATCATTATCATCATCCGCTCGCTCTATATAAGGCGGCAAAGGCATATGACCAATATTATCTAAAATATCCGCTAGAGATTGCTCTCCGTTAAAGCGCAAATGAAACAAATCCTCTTCACGCCCTAATACCGTACATTGAAATCCCGCATCCAAATCAATCAACGCACCCGCTTTAGCTGATTTACTCGAACGCATATGTGCCAAAACTTCACGGTCATTCAAGACCCGCTCAATTAAAATTTCAACCTTACCTCCGCTTTGCTTATAACCAAACAAACGCGCCGGAATCACTTTAGTATTATTGAGTACCAATAAATCATCCGCATTAAGCAAATCCAGAAAATCAACAAATTGCCGATCATAAATTGCATCGCTGTCTTTATCTAAACACAATAAACGGCTCGCACTGCGCTCAGCCAAAGGTTGCTGAGCTATTAACGCATCAGGCAAATCATAGTAAAAATCACTCTTTTTCATGTACACCGTATTTGCCGCTTAACCGACTTTAAATATAAAAAGGCTATTTTATTAGAATTCTCTAGCAATATAAAACAAGATTACTTATAATTGCTGTCTCTTCTATGCCGGGGTGGTGAAACTGGTAGACACGCCGGATTCAAAATCCGGTTTCTTCGGAAGTGCCGGTTCGATTCCGGCCCTCGGTACCATAGAAGCTAAAAATAAAGCCAGCCTAGACTGGCTTTTTTTGTGCCTGTTATTTTTGTATCGCACAAAAAACCAGAACGCCTCAGTTATCACTTTAGCTGTTTAAAGGTTTTCTCAAAAAATATTTCCCTGTAAAATTCATTAAATTACATCATTATTAGTGGAGAAACGAACTCATGGGTAGAGCCTACGCAAACCGTAAAGATTCAATGGCAAAAACGTCAGATGCCAAAGCCAAAGTCTACAGCAAGTATGGTCGTGAAATTTATGTTTGCGCCAAAGCTGGCGGGTTCGACCCAGATGGCAACTTGGCATTACGCGGCTTGATTGAACGCGCTAAAAAAGACCAAGTTCCTAGCCACGTCATTGAAAAAGCGATAGAAAAAGCCAAAGGTGGTGGTGGTGAAGATTTTGCACCTGCTCGCTATGAAGGTTTTGGGCCCGGTAGCAGCATGGTTATTATTGAGTGTCTGACCGATAACCCTAATCGTACTTTTGGTGATGTTCGTCAGTGCTTTACTAAATCAAAATGCAAAATTGGTACTCAAGGCGTTGCTAGTCACATGTTTGATCATGCCGCTATCTTTTCCTTTAAGCATGATGATGAGGAAACTATCCTCGAAGCCTTGCTTATGGCCGATGTGGATGTTTCAGATATTGAAAGCGAAGACGGTAAAATCACAGTATTTGCACCTCAAGCTGAATATTTTAAGGCCAAACAAGCGCTAATTGATGCTCTGGGGGAAATTGACTTTGAAGTGGATGAGATTCAATTTTTACCGCAAATAACGAAACCTATCAGCGGTGAAGATTTAGACATGTTTGAGAAGTTTTTAGATATGCTTAATGACCTGGATGATGTACAGAATATATATTATGACGTGGAGTATTAAGACCATATTTCGCTCCTGACACCAGAAAAACCACCATTTTCCAAAGCTCTATTTTTTGCACAGCATAATTAAAAAGGGGGAAAGAGCATCCCCGCTCTTCCCCCCTTTTCATTTCAGTCTATTACAGCAGAAAATCACTTACCGCCATAAAAAACCAAGTAAGCATATTATCTAGGTGCTTTACAAGTAGCCGTTACAATACCGCCCTGACTCACAGTAAATCCACCAGTACCTGCAGAAGGGCCTTTTACTTCTAAGCCTGCCCATCCTGGGATACCGACCATACAAGGAATTCCTTCAACTCTTCCTTGAATATCAATTGGATTTTCTTTATCCACTATATACTCTGCTTTACACGTTGCTAAGACATAGTTTTTATTGATCGTTAGCTTTGTTTCCGCAGGCCCTTGATAGGCAAACTCATCATATTCAGCAATAATATGACACTTTTCCATCACAGGATTAATGCCTACAAAGGGAGCTTCATGCATTGGCATCGCATTAACATTCATAGCAGAAACAAGTAGTCCAGCACCCAAAAGAAGTAATTTTTTCATATTTTATTTAGCCTAATTAATTTGACGTTAGAAAAGCCGAACATTTCAATATTCGGATACGTTAATTTAAGAAATTTATAGACCATATAAGTTTTTCAAATAAATCAACCTTCTAGCCAAAATAAACTATTAAACTATGTTATCTAACACCAATACACCCACCAAAACATTACTTTCATTTAGGTCACTCATTATTTAAAAAACGCTTTATCTGCGGTGCGAAATACCATAGTAAAAATAGAATAGTGGCAGTTCCTAGCACAGGAACAGCAAGGTCTGGATTAGTACGCAAAATAACTTTTGCAATGCCTAAAACAAATAATACAACGACGACTTTTAACAGCGCCAGCAACCAGCTCAACGCTGAGCTTATAAGCTTTTGTCCTAACTTCATATTGATTTTCTTATTCCAAAATTAATTATTTTTTAAATAACTAGCCTAAACCCTAGGTTTTTTAATAGAATGGATTACGCTATTATCTAAAATCTCACGGATAGAACCTACACCATGCGAAATCCTAATCAGCCAGCAGATATTTTAATCGTAGATGATACACTGGAAAACCTTCAGTTGCTGTCAAATATCCTTAAAGAAGCCGGTTATAAAGTTCGTCCCGCCTCAAGTGGTAAATTAGCTTTAAAGGCGGTTGAACACCAATTACCTGACCTTATTTTATTAGACATTAAAATGCCGGAGATGGATGGTTATGAGGTTTGTCGAATACTAAAAAACCAGCATTCGACTAAAGATATCCCCGTGCTTTTTATCAGTGCTTTAAGCGATATTGAGGACAAATTAAAAGCTTTTCAAGTGGGTGGTCTTGACTATATAAGCAAACCTTTTCAATTTGAAGAAGTCAAGGCGCGCGTTTCTACTCATGTGCAATTAAAAGCCTATCAGGATGATATGGAGGCTAAAATTGAATTAGGCATGGAAAAAGCAGAAGCACTAACCCAAGAAATCATCGAAACACAGCGTGAAGCCATTATGACTATGGGAGAAATCTGTGAAACGCGCTCCCATGAAACTGGCTTACATATTAAACGAGTTGCTGAATATTGTTATTTACTCGCACATTTAGCCGGTAGTGAAGATGCATGGATCATTAAACAAGCTTCACCTATGCATGATATAGGCAAGGTCGGTATTGCTGATCATATCTTACATAAACCAGGAAAATTAGATGCTGACGAGTGGCGCGTTATGCAAACACATAGTGAGCTAGGCTATAAAATGCTATCCGTTTCACATCGACCCTTACTAAAAACTGCGGCCACCATTGCTCATGAACATCATGAAAAATGGGATGGTAGCGGCTACCCGCGCGGATTAAAAGGCAAAGAAATTAGCTTTGCCGGACGTGTTACTGCTGTTGCCGATGTGTTTGATGCGCTTGGACACACTCGCTGCTATAAAAAGGCCTGGCCTTTAGATGAGATATTCAGTTTTTTCAAAGAACAGCGCGGTAAACACTTCGATCCTGAGTTAGTTGATTTGATGCTTGCATCAATGGATCAATTTTTAGCCATTGGGCAAAAATATCAGGAAGGACATTCTGATGAATAATAGGCATACATTAATGTGAACAAAGCTTATTGATAACTATGAGGTTATCTACCCAATGCGAATCAATTTTCACTTACATAGAGTCGCGTTTTTACTTTAGATAAGCGCCTTTTGCGAACCCCATCACTTTATACGTGGGATTGATGTGACTAGTATTATTTAATTATAAATTCCCTTATTGGGTGAAGGCGCTTTTATGAAAAAAGTATATCATTTACTAGCGGGTTTAAGCCTTGCTTATAGCGGCTTGGCTTTAGCTGTTGAGCCAATAAAACCAGAGTCCGTCGGTTTATCAAGTATGCGTTTAGGCAGGTTAAGCCAAGTGATTGATCAGCATATCGAACAGAAAAAAATAGCTGGCGCAGTCACTCTCGTCGCTCGCAAAGGTAAAATTGCTTATTTACGTCCTAGTGGCTTAGCTGATATTGACAAGCCGATGCAGTCAGATACTATTTTCAGAATTGTATCAATGACCAAGCCGCTGACCAGTACTGCGATTATGCTCCTGTACGAACAAGGTAAACTTCTTCCTTCTGATCCTGTCGCAAAATATATTCCTGAATTTCAAAACCAGAAAGTTCTGGAAATGAATCCTAAAGGCAGTGAATTTCCTTATAAATTAGTGCCCGTTAAACGCGATGTTACTATTCATGATTTACTAACGCATACCTCAGGCCTGTTGTATTTAGCCTCAACGGGCTGGTTTCCCAATGATAAACGCGAACAAGTTGTCAGCTTTTATCGCGAAGCCGGCATTACCGATGGCTTTTGTCGCCCCGATGAAACTATCGGTGAGATGGTTAAACGCTTAGCTAAGTTGCCGTTATATGCACAACCCGGTGAAGAGTGGGAATACGGACTTTCTGCGGATGTTTTGGGTTATTTAGTCGAAGTTGTTTCAGGCATGAAGTTTGATCAGTTCGTGCAGGCTCAGATTTTTGATCCGTTAAAAATGCAAGACAGCCATTTTTATATTCCAGAAAGCAAAATAAGCCGACTTTCAGCTGACTGGAGCTCTGATTGGCACGGCTCTTTAGAGCGCGTAACCGGCCCTTTAATTGATGGCGATTTAGCTTTGTGTCCTAATGATGCTTATGCAACTTCGGGAAAATATTTATCTGGCGGAGCCAGTGTTTTATCCACTGCCTATGATTACTATCGTTTTGCACAAATGCTGTTAAATAAAGGCGAGCTCGATGGTGTGCGTTTATTAAGTCGAAAAACAGTCGAATTAATGACCGCAACCAATCATATTAGTGAGCATGACGCGACCTTATTACATAGCCACGGCTGGAAGTTTGGCTTAGGTTTTGCCATACAAGAAGATCGCAGCCACAATGTTGATAGCGGCGATGTTGGCGTATTTGAATGGGCGGGGTATTACTCAACCCGGTTCAGCGTAAATCCAAAAGAACAAACCATCACTATTTTCCTTTCACAAACCTCACCCTTTGGCGCTCATTTTGGTTTATGGGACAAAGTGACCGCCCTATCTACTTCTGCCATTGCTGATTAACACGGAGAGAAATCATGACATTAAAGTATAAATTTATCAGTCTTTGTAGTCTGACTCTTATTTTATTCTCGGCTAATAGTACAGCTACTGGTCCTAGGGTTGCGCCAAGTTTATTTGTGACTGACAAAAATATTATGTATGCACAGGAATACGCACCTTTTGTTAGCAATGCAAATAAACAACAAGGCTTATTAATGGAGCTTATTAGCAGCGTGCTAAAAGCAAAAGGTGTAGCAGGCACGGTTAATATTTTACCGACCCAAAGTATGGTGCAATATTATTTTAGCCAAGAAATGCCTTTGGCAATTATTGGCCCAAACTTCAAGCTGTCGAAAGCTGCAAACAAAAAAGCAACTTTTATTCCTGTTTTAGGTTTAGATAAATTTTTTTATGCTTATCAAAAGGGGGAAACTAAGGTTTTAGATTGGACGGGGAAGCTGAAAAGTTTAAAAGGTAAAACTTATGGCGCTAACAAAAGCGAGGATGTCACTGCTTATAAGCAAGCAGGCATCAATATAAAGTACGCCAGAACACCGGCCTTAGTAAAACAGTTACAGCAAGGAAAAATAGACTTCATTGGCATGCCTGAAGCTACATTTAACGATTTAAACAAACAACACTCACCAGAGCAAGTAGCTTTGTTTATTAAAATGACACCTAAAGCAGGTAAGATGCTTATGGGTATTACCTTTAATAAAAACCACCCTGAAGGCCAACAAGCGGCTAAAGCATTTAAAACAGGCTTAAAAAAACTGATTAGCAGTGGCCAGTATCAATCAATTTTACACAAACATTTAGGGGGCGATATTGCTGCCGATGAATTTATCAAACATATACAATAAGTAAGTACTGGCGCATAATTATTTTAACCTTATGCGTTAATGATTCAGGTAGGATAGGTAGAGCGTCTTTTTGCGCCCCGTTAGAGCACGCAGTGAAACCCATCAAATCAGCCACGATATGAGTCATCGGCACCGAAGATTTAACAGGCGTGGATTGATGGGCTTCATTACGCACCCTGCTGTATTGTACCCAGCCTACAGAAATGTTAAATTAAATTTTTATTAGGTGCTTATGAATGAATTTTAGAAAGCCTTTAGCAGCTGTGTTATGCCTTTTTTTATCTCTAGCTTCGTGGACTAGTGCAGCAGAAACTATCCATTTCGGAGCTAATGAAAGCCCGCCTTATTGGTCATCTATAATGCCGAAACAAGGGTTGTGCGGAGAGATTTTACAGGCACTTTCTGCCGAAGCGGGGCTGAATGCGGAAGTCACCTTTAAGCCGCTAAAACGTTTAATTGAAAATACGCATAATAATGATTTAGGCAACCCTGTTTTTTATATCAAGGAGCAGGATTTTGCTGGCATTATTCCTATCGCCCTATACCAAGCTTCGTTTTATTACTATCAGCCGAATCATCTAGAAAAAATCACCCTGAATAAGCTCACCGACTTAAAACAATACAAAATTGGCATATTGAGTGGCTCTTTAATTGACCAGCAAACTTTTGAGCGCGCAGGTATTCAGTTTAAAACTAGCTATAGCCAAGCCTCTATTTTTAAAAAACTTAAATTAGGCCGGATTGATTTAGCGATAGAAATAGATTTCATTGCCGAACAAATGATTAAGCAACTTTACCCAATGCAGCGACAAGATTTTGCACACATCAGCATTACTCATAAACCGGAGGCTATCGCCATCATGATTAATGAAGAAATGCCCGGTGCAAAACAAATAGCGCTACGCTACCGTAAAGCATTGAAAAATATTATTGCCGACGGACGGTACCAAGCAATATTAACAAAATATTACCAAGGCATAGCAATGCCTAATAATTGGTATGAGGAATTGGCACGCTATGACCGCCTATATAATTTTGACCTAGACGAATAAAAATAACGTGAGTATAAAATCAAAAATCATTATCAGCCTTTTATTAGTCGTCATCTCTGTTCTAAGTGCTGCTGCTACTTACCATTACTATCAAACACAGCAAGCTTTATATACTGAGCTTGAACTACGTGCTACACGTAAGTTACAGCGCCTTGAAGAAAATTTGGTTTTGCCTTTATGGGAATTGGATGAAGATTGGGTCTATAAAATTATACAGACAGAAATGGCCGATGATGAAATGTACGCCATTAACGTTACTGGTGCTGAAGGTTTGAATGAATTTTTAATACGAAACCAAAAGTGGCAAGTGGTTGCTCAAGTGACAGGGACTATAGCGGCCGAAAGCACCTTAGTAAGGCAGACTAAAATATTACGCAACAATGAAGAAATTGGTGCGCTAAAAATATCATTAAGTAACCACTTAGTCACTGAGCGCCTCAAGCAAAACCTTATTAATAACCTGATAAGCACCTCAGTGCTGATTGTTTTAATTGTCTTATTCTTAGGACTAATTTTAACTTGGAGTGTCCTGAATCCTTTACAGGCTATTTCCCTTGCTGTGCTAGAGCTTACTAAAGGAAACTATGAGGTCTCCTTAAAAAATAATAGCCACGACGAGGTCGGCCAACTAGCTAATGGCTTTGAGAATATGCGCCAAAACATCAAATTAAGGGAGCAAGAGCGCAACAATGCAATCACAGCACTAGAGAAATCTAAATCTGAACTACTACAATTAAATGAATACTTAGAGTTGCGTGTCTCTGAACGCACCTCAGACTTAGAGAAAAGCAATTTACAATTACAAGAAACAAGCTCAGCGTTAGAGCATGCAAAAAATGCGGCGGAATCATCTAACAAGGCAAAAAGTATTTTTTTGGCCAATATGAGCCATGAATTACGCACGCCTATGAATGCTGTTCTTGGTTTTTCTCGCTTAATGTTAGATGACCCAAACATAACACTGGAGCAAAAAGAAAACCTGGATATTATTAATCGTAGCGGTAATCATTTACTCAACTTGATTAATGATATTTTGGATATGGCTAAAATCGAATCAGGCCGCATGCAAATGGAGCATGAGCCTTTTGATTTAGGGCTTTTGATGCGTGACATTATTGATATGATGCATGAGCGAGCGACATCCAAAGGCATTGATTTATTCTTGGATCAATCCTCATCTTTTCCGCGAGCTATTGATAGTGATGCCGGGAAAATACGCCAGATTTTGACTAATTTACTTAGTAATGCCATCAAATGCACAGATAGTGGGCAGGTGTTATTACGCTTAAGCTCTTATGAGGATAATTTAGATCATCCTATTATTTGCTTTGAAGTAAAAGATACGGGGCGTGGAATTAGCAAAGAACAATTACCGCTGATCTTTAGTGCGTTTATTCAAGTTGGGGAGCAAGCGGAACAAGCAGGCACAGGTCTTGGCTTAGCGATTACCCAGCAGTTTGCTGAACTGTTAAAAGGCCATATTTCTGTTACCAGTGAACTAGGCAAAGGCACTACTTTTAAAGTCGCCATCCCCATTATTAAACTCGATGAACAGAATTTATTAAGTATTGCACCAAAAGGCAATCATAAAATTATCGGTCTAGCAGCAGGGCAACCCAACTACCGAGTTCTGATCGTTGAAGATCAAATGGAAAATCGCTTGTTATTACGTCGGATTTTAGAATCTGTAGGCTTTCAAGTGATTGAGGCGATTAATGGACAGCAAGGCCTAGAGCAATTTAAACAATGTGCTCCGGATTTTGTTTGGATGGATAGGCGTATGCCGGTTATGGACGGCATTACCGCAACCCATAAAATTAGAGAGTTAGCTGAAGGTAAGAATATCCCCATTGTTGCCGTTACAGCTTCGGTTTTTGAGCAAGAGCGTTATGCACTTTTGCATGCTGGAGTTAATGAAATTGTTAATAAACCATTTCGCGATGAAGATATTTTTAACTGTATGGCTAGATACTTAGACATCGAATATCAGTATCAAACCCAAGAAACCGACATGCAAGCCACAACACTAAATATGCTTGATGCCGAGCAGCTAAGTCATTTTAAATCTGCATGGCGACATCAGTTAGCCGAAGCTGCTAATAGTTTAGATATAGAGTTAAGTTTAGAAGTGATTGCTAAAATTCAAGCAGAAGAACCAGCTATTGCCGAGCACTTAAAGCACTTAGTTGAACAGTTTAATTTTGAGAAAATTATTGAGCTAACCGAATCATGATAATACAAAATTCTGACACTAGCATAGGCCTGTAGCTTTTTTGCCTAAACCAAAACGTTAGACTATACTGGGAACGTTACTAATTAAATACGCTGAGATATATTGAATTCAATTATTTTGTCGCTACTTTTAGTTCTTCTCCCTATCTCAGCTACTTCACAGAGCATTACTCAACAAGATAGAGCCCCCGAAGACATGATTCAATCTGTTGAATTGACAGCAGAGGAACGCTTGTGGCTAGACTCTCACCAACCTATTCGCATAGCTTTTGACGGTAATTTCCCTCCGTATAGCTTCATCGATAATGGCAAGTTAACGGGAGTCGCCTATGACACCCTGCACTTAATCAGTCAGAAGCTGGATATTCAGTTCCAAGTAGATAAGCGCACTGCTTGGAAAGAGCTTTATATGGCAGCAATCAACAAAGAAGTTGATGCCGTTGCTACGATGGTTAACAGACCAGAACGCCTTCAATTCTTTGCCTTTACCCAGCCTTATGTATTTAAATCATTAGCTATTATTACCAATAA